>PDWI01002047.1_pt1 | contig 31072 bp, 24 predicted proteins | sample 1430891 | NCBI WGS metagenome assembly PDWI01 (sample SAMN01162508, study PRJNA174530) | Oral metagenome, whole genome shotgun sequencing project. | biome: Marine environment; feature: Marine mammal; material: Swab sample of the gingival sulcus; isolation source: swab sample of gingival sulcus... | reverse complement strand
AATAATATTTTTTTATTTGAATTTACGATTGCTTGAAGGCACCCAAATATAAAGACTATGTTATAATGTGGAAATTTGACAATGTGATAATGTGGGAATGCGATAATGGGAGAATATGGCAATTTGAGAATATGATAATATAGCAATGCAGTAATGTGGGAATACGTCAATGCGATGATGTGACAATGCGATAATATAGGAATAAGGAAATATGGTAATTTGAGAATGTGTAAGTGTAGTGATTTATCAAGCACCAAAAAACACATAAACACCTAGACTTCAAAGGTTTTCAAAACCTTTGAAGTCTTCCTTTTAACAAATAACCAACTATATAATAATAATGTGGCAATTCGTTAATGTGTTGATGTTATAATGGGGAAGCGATAACGATTCAATCGTAAAGGACTTACAACTAGTTATTTAAAACAACTTTCAACTTTACAAACGTTATGAGCTTTACAAGCTTTCTAGCTAAAATTATAACTTTTTTTAACTTTCAACATCAAATCCCATAGATTTAAAGGTATTTATATCTTCTTCTATTCCTGAAGAGCCCGTTGTGGTTAATAAATCGCCGACCAAAGCTGCGTTAATACCGGTTCTTAAGGCTTCTTCCTGATAAGGTTTCATAACACCTCTTCCTCCTGCTAAACGTATTTTTGCTTTGGGATTAATAAACCTAAAAATAGCAAAAGCTCCCAATATTTCTTGTTTACTCAAACTGGCATTCCCCGACAAAGGCGTTCCTTCTATGGGGTTTAAGATATTAATAGGAATAGAAAACACATTTAAGTCCGCTAACTCAAAAGCTAAATCAACACGGTCCTCAACAGTTTCGCCCAAGCCGATAATTCCACCCGAACAGACTGCTATACCTAATTCTTGTGCCATTTTTAGAGTGGCTATTTTTTCATCATAGGTATGCGAACTACACACCTCCGGAAAAAACCGACGAGAAGATTCTAAATTACAATGATAATGTTCCACTCCTACCGCTTTTAAATCTTCGAGTTGCGTCCTATTCAACAAGCCCATAGAAGCACAAAGTTTTATATCAGAATGTTTTCTAATGGCTTTATAGGTTAAGCACAAACGCTGAATGTTTTTATTTGAAACCGCTCTTCCACTGGTTACCAAAGAATAACGCTTCACTCCTTTATTCTCGTTATTAACGGCCGTTTTTATAGCCACATTCGTATCTACCATTTCGTAAATATCTACTTTAGCATCATTATGAGCGGATTGCGAGCACCATTTACAATCTTCAGAACAAGCCCCCGATTTGGCGTTCTCTATAGAGCATAAGTCAAACTGATTACCCAATAATTGCTCTCTGATTTCATTGGCAGCTTCATAAAAATAAGTTTGATGCGGCGTATTGATTAACCTTAAAGCTTCGCTTCTGGTAATATTTCCTCCGTTTAAGATTCTATTTTTAATGTTTAATATTTCGTTTTTATCCATATTGTCTAAATAAAAAAGCAGTCAAATAGTTGTTCTTCAAACTATAAAACTGCTTTTGTGTTGTTTGTAAAAATGTTGTAAAAAGACGTAGCATTGGCCGTATGGCTGTTTTTATTTAAGCACACAGATAACTCTTCTACCTTTTTTATAAGTGACAAAAAAGCAATGGTCTCAAGCAATTGTTTAATGCCTCCTATTTGGCTTTTGTAAAAAGAGCGGTGTACATCAAAGCCTAAACAACCAATCACAACATGCCTGTGGAGGCTATTGAAAACAGCATACGATTTCCTGCTCCACTGTCTAAAGACATAAGTTGTTGTTGATATATAATGATTTAAGTTTTTCATTTTATTTAAAAGGCGAATCCGGTTCTTTGGCTAAATTATTATAAACCAAGCGGTCTAATATTTTAGGAATAAATTTACTGAATAAAACCGTTAATTTTCCCTCTCTACTAAGTACAATTTGTCTTTTTCGTTTAACAATACCTTTATAAAGTATCTCTGCCACTTTTTCCGAACTCATCATTTTTTCTTCGCTTCGTGGCGTTTTTCCTTGCTCTTGCCCTTTTTCTAAAAGAGCGGTATATCTGATATTAGAAGAAGTAAAGCCGGGAGCCATCAATAAAACATGTAAATCTTTTTTTAGATTTTCGGTGCGCAAGACATCCAAAAACCCATGTAAAGCGAATTTACTTGCAGAATATCCCACACGAGCCGGCAAGCCTTTAAATCCGGCTATAGACGACACGCCTGCCACACTACCTTTGTTTTTCAGCAAATAAGGTAAGGCAAATTTCGTACAATAAACCGCACCCCAAAAATTAACGTCCATTAGTCGTTTAATAACAGAAAGCTCTACATCCTCAAACAAGGCACGCATAGAAATGCCGGCATTATTAATCAACACGTGAATAGTTTGCCACTTTTCAATAGTAACATCTATCAAACGGCGACAATCTTCTTCTTGGGTAACATCCGTTTTTTGAATTAAATATTGTCCCTCATAAGGTTTCAAATCTGCCATTAAATCATCGCTAAAATGACGTGCCGCTAAAACAACTTTCGAGTTTTCTTTTAAAAAATGAAGTGCAGTAGCCCTGCCTATTCCTGACGATGCTCCTGTTACAATTACAACTTTATCTCTCATTTTATCAATTAATTCTTTATAAATAAGTATATTGCAAATTCCAAAGAATAAATACAAATGTTAGATTTTTTTCTGAGAATACAAAATATATCTTTTAGGGGTACTCCAGTACAAGTTCCCTATTTTTTAGAGAAGCCATATTCTTTATTCTCATAAACATCCAAGAAACCGGATTTCCCCTTTTTATAGACCTTGTAAAAACAGAATGTTTTTTTCTTTACTTTACGATACTTTCTACTCACTCCATCTATTAATAACTGACATCTTTTCTTCTTCCATATTTCAATAGCTCCATTGTAGGAATCTTGTAAAATATAATGTTTATCAATAGGAATATCTTGGTGTAAGTGAACTATAAATTTACGAGGTGGGCAATAAGATATACCATTCAGTTCTTCTTCTTTAAGAGGAATTTTTTCCATTTCGTCACGATGATAAGTGTACAAACCTTCTTTTCCACCGCTATACACAATCATTCGGTTAACAGCTGTTCTATGTGACACTGAATGTTTCAAATGAGAACCAATATAAGTTTTGTGACGATTTAAAAAAGAAACACTATCTGTTTTTTCAGGAAGTCCTTTTAAATAAACAATATAAGCACCACAACCCCGATTAACTTTAACACAAAATTTAGCCCCCATTTGGTCTGTTTTTTCAATCGAATAATATGATTGCCCTGTTCCACAATAAACAAATCTAGTATAAAGAATAGAATCTTTTTTCTCTCCGGTATTTGAGATATAAAACGCATCTTTATCGGTCAAAACCTCATAGCCTCCTCCTCTCAAATATAATTTTTGAACATTTTTATACCTTTGTTTAACCTCTTCGACAGAAATCATTTTCCTAGAAGAATTATTTTGAGCAAAAACCCAACTACAAGCCCATAGACTTAACAATATCAGAATCCATTTTTTCATTGCTATCTATTTTAGTGAAACAGATACAAATTTCAGAAAAAATACCGAGAATACAAAATATATCTTTTTTTAGTTTTACCTATCATTGTACTATTTAGAAATGGTCTCAATAATATTTTTTCTAAAAAAACAAAGATTCCGCTTTTTCAAAAAAATATTTATCTATATCTTTGTAGCGAAAAAAGTTTTTTTTCAAAATTAGGAACCGAAAATACCTATCAAAAAAATGGAGAGAAACCGAAAATCTTAAAGAGTAGGAAAAATTTAAAATTTATTAAAAATGTTAAGAAAATTTAAAATTGTAGCTGTATTTTTAGCTATCGTAACAATGATGTCAAGTTGTGCAATGGTAGGAGCTCCTCTTATGGGAGGATGGTACACTGATGTAAAATCTCCTGTAGCTATAACCGGTAACACAGGTTCTTCTAAAGTTGGAACAGCAGAAGCTAAGTCTATCTTAGGAATAGTTGCAACAGGTGATGCTAGTATTCAAGCTGCTGCTAAGTCTGCGGGAATCAAAAAAATTCACCACGTTGACCAACACGCTACAAGCATTTTAGGTATTATTGCTACTTACACAGTATATGTTTATGGAGAATAATTACTTTTTAAGGGGGAGCATTCCCCCTTTTTTCTTTTTATTATCTTTGTTTCTTTTCTCAGCCTGCGGTGTTCAGCACCAAAAAATATCTAAATACTATACTAGCTTACTGCAAGAAAACGGAACTCTTTACTTCATATCTCCAAAACAGGAATTCAGTAATAAAAACAACACACTCAACTACGATTTAACTCACGAAACATCTAAAGACTCTGTTACCTTTAACTTTACTCTTTTAGATAAAAACCTATTACCATTAGACAGTCTTGTTTTAAAAACCGATACAAAAAAAATTAAAAGTCATTTAAACAAGATTTTTGTTGATCGTCAAAAATCAAAATTTTATACCCTTAGATATTCTGCGCAATTCTTATTTTCTGAAATGCAAGATTTCTTTCAATCTTCCAAGTCACCCTCTATAATTGTGTATTCTAAAGGAAAGCCTGTCAGCCTGACTATGAAAGACAAAAAATGGGCAAAAAACCAATATGTGGTTTCTACTATCTTAAATGTTATTGCTGCCAATAAGTCTAAATAGCTTTCTTATTTAGAAGCATTCCCCCCTTTCCTACTCTCTCTAAACATTAATTTCTAAAAAAATGGCTTTAAAGCAAGCATTTCGTTTATTTGCGGTATTATTTCTAAGTGTCCTTTTAATTTTCGTTTACAATCATCTAGAATGGATTGGCAATACGCTAGTATATGAGTCTTTGGGGTTTTCCGAAAGCTCTCATCTAGGACAAAGTATTCACTTTTTTGTTTACGAAAGTATCAAAATCCTTATATTGCTGTTTTTTATTAGTTTACTAATGGGTATTGTTAATGCTTACTTTCCTGTTGAGCGATTAAGAATCTATTTGTCTAACAAAAAACTTTATGGCTTAGAATATTTAATGGCATCAGTATTTGGAGCCGTAACGCCTTTTTGCTCTTGCTCTTCTATTCCTTTATTTATCGGTTTTCTAAAAGGCGGAATTCCTTTAGGCATTACCTTTTCCTTTTTGATTACCTCTCCTCTTGTAAACGAAATAGCTATTGCTCTATTTTTAGGCTTGTTTGGAGTTAAAATCACATTGATATATGCTTGTAGCGGTATTGTTTTAGGCATATTAGGCGGTTATTTACTGGGGAAAATGAAATTAGAAAAATATTTAACCGATTGGGTACAAGACCTGCAAAAGCAATCCACTCAGCAAACTGACCTTTGGGAAGAACAATCTCTTTCTTTTATAGAACGACTTCCTTTTATTCTTACGGAGGTAAAAAATATTATCAAAAAAGTCCTTTTATATGTTTTGCTTGGTATTGCTGTTGGAGCATTTATTCACGGTTATGTTCCTCAAGATTTTTTTGCTGAATATTTGTCTTCTGACCGTTGGTATGCCGTTCCTTTAGCGGTAGTATTAGCTGTACCAATGTATGCTAATGCGGTTGCCATTGTTCCTGTTATACAAGTTTTGGTAAGTAAGGGAGTCGCTTTGGGTACCGCTATTGCTTTTATGATGGCAGTTGTCGGCTTATCATTACCGGAAGCCACGCTACTTAAACAGGTTATGAAATGGAAGCTTATTTTCTTGTTTTTTGGAACAATCAGCCTTTTCATTATTCTATTGGGTTTGTTTTTCAATGTAGTTATTTAAAACCTAACAAGTATTACGTAACTATAGATGACGAAAACAGATAGTAAAAAACCATTTTCTAATTTTCGATATTTTTACTCAAAAGTTCTACAAAGGCTGTTTTAATTTCCTGTTATAAAAACACTTAAAACCCTACTCTCACACTCAAATAGAGAATCCCAACTGAACTGATCAGGGCAAACTCACACTTTGAGTAATAGATGTTTTACAAAATGTATTTTCCTAAAAATCAGACTATTAAAGCTTTTTAACAGAGGGCTGACAGGTTTTAGAAACCTGTTCAGGTCTAGCTGAACCCTCATAATAATTTATAAATCAGTATTTTGAGTTAACGCGAGTAAAAGTGTGAGTTTGTCCTGTTGAACTCGCGTTAATAATTGGGCATTTCGTAATTAATCTTTATTTTTGGCGTTGAAATTAATTTAAAAAACAAGAATAGTGAGCGCAAAGAAACCGGTAGAAACCCCTTTAATGAAGCAGTACAATAGCATAAAAGCCAAACACCCTGATGCTATTCTTTTGTTTAGGGTTGGCGATTTTTATGAAACTTTTTCTGAAGATGCTATTTTAACCAGTCAAATATTAGGTATCACTTTGACTCAAAGGGCAAATGGTTCTGCCGCCTATATAGAGCTGGCAGGATTTCCTCATCATTCTTTAGACAGTTATTTGCCTAAATTGGTGCGTGCCGGACAGCGCGTTGCTATTTGCGAACAACTGGAAGACCCCAAAAAAACCAAAAAAATAGTTAAGCGAGGCGTAACTGAATTGGTAACTCCGGGAGTAGCTTTAAACGAACAAGTACTTGACCATAAACACAATAATTTTGTAGCAGCTGTCAATTTCAGAAAGCAAATGAATGGGGTGGCTTTCTTGGATATTTCTACCGGAGAATTTTATGTTGCCGAGGGACAAGATGAATACATTAACAAGCTCCTTAAATCCTTTCAGCCTAAAGAAATTTTAGTTGAAAGAAGTTATATCAACGATTTTAACACCAAATTCGGTAATCAACATTATACCTATAAGTTAGATGATTGGGTATTTCAAGAGGAAAGTGCCTTAGAACGCTTATTAAAACACTTTGAAACCAACTCTTTAAAAGGATTTGGTATTCAAAACTTAAAATTAGCTCCTTTAGCTGCAGGCGCTATCTTGCATTATTTGGATATCACCGAACATAAACAAACCAAGCATATCACTAAAATTTCAAAAATAGACGAGGAGCAATATGTTGGTTTAGATGAATTTACAATTAGAAATCTGGAACTATTTTCTAGTGGAAATAGAGATGCCAAAACCTTAATTGACATTATAGACAGAACCGTGTCGCCTATGGGAGGGCGTTTGTTAAAGCGCTATTTAGCTTTACCTCTCAAAAATCTTAAGATGATTAACGACCGCTTATCCTCTGTGGAATATTTGATTGAAAATGAAGATATTTTAGAAGAATTAGTTCAAGAAATATCAAAAATAGGCGATTTAGAACGTTTAATTTCCAAAGTATCTGTTGGGAGAATTTCTCCTCGTGAGGTGGTGCAGTTGCATAAGGCATTATCAGCTCTTGTTCCAATTAAAAATATTCTGAAAAATTCTCAATTAGCGCCTTTAATTCACTTAGGAGAACAAATCAATTTATGCGAAACCATACGCGATAAAATTGAAAAAGAAATTCGAGAAGATGCTCCTAACCAACTGAATAAGGGCGGTGTATTCAAATCCGGTGTTTCTGAAGAATTAGACGAGCTTAGAACGATATTGTCTTCCGGTAAACAGTATCTGGAAACCATGAAAGAGCGCGAAATAAAAGCCACCGGCATTCCTTCATTAAAAATCAGTTTCAATAATGTATTTGGGTACTATATAGAAGTAACGAACACGCATAAGGACAAGGTTCCAGAAGATTGGATACGCAAGCAAACACTGACCGGAAGTGAGCGATATATCACACAGGAACTTAAAGAATACGAAGAGAAAATATTAGGGGCAGAAGATAAAATTCAGAGTATAGAATTTCGTTTATTCAATGAAATGATGGTTACTCTATCGCAGTACATTCCTTCTGTTCAAATTGATGCCAATATTATAGCTCAGGCAGATGTGCTTTTGTCGTTTGCTGTAGTGGCGGAACAAAACCAGTTTGTAAAACCGGAGCTTAATGAAGGGTTTGAAATAGATATAAAAGCCGGACGTCATCCTGTTATTGAACAGCAAATGCCTATTGGGCAGAGCTATGTGAGTAATGACGTTTATTTAGACAATGATAAACAACAAATTATTATCATAACAGGACCTAATATGTCGGGTAAATCAGCTTTATTAAGACAAACGGCTCTGATTACTTTAATGGCGCAAATGGGCTCGTATGTTCCTGCTTCCGAAGCCAAAATAGGTTTAGTAGATAAGATATTTACACGTGTAGGCGCTTCTGATAATATATCAGCAGGAGAATCTACTTTTATGGTAGAAATGAACGAAACGGCAAGTATCTTAAATAATTTGTCAGAACGCAGTTTAGTGCTTTTAGATGAAATAGGAAGAGGAACCAGCACGTATGACGGTATTTCCATTGCTTGGGCTTTAACCGAATATATTCACGAGCAAGCCAAAAACAAAGCCAAGGTGCTGTTTGCAACCCATTACCACGAATTAAACGAAATGGAAAGCCAGTTTTCCGGCATCAAAAATTATAATGTTGCGGTAAAAGAAGTAGATAACAAAGTTCATTTTGTTAGAAAACTAATGAAAGGAGGCACTTCGCATAGTTTTGGTATTCACGTTGCTAAAATGGCAGGTATGCCGAAATCCGTAACTCAACGCGCTGAAGAAATCCTAAAAGAATTGGAGGGAACCCCGGCTCATACCAAAGAAAAGCCTGTCAAAGACATATCCAAAACTCGCGAAGGCTATCAACTAAGCATTTTTCAATTAGACGATCCAGTACTTTCTCAAATAAAAGATGAAATTATCAATACCGACATTAATAATTTGACACCCGTGGAGGCTCTCAACAAATTAAATGAAATCAAAAAACTGATTTCGGGATAATTTGTTAATGTGATAATATGTTAATTTGTTAATGCGACAATGTGATAATTCGTTAATGTATTGGACATTCATAAAGTTGAATGTGGAAAGTTGCTTGCACTTATTCCCTCTTGGAGAAGAGGGTTAGGGAGATTGAACTTTTAATGTGATAATTCGTTAATGTGATAATGTGGCAATATGATAATTCGTTAATGCGATAATCTGTTAAAAATTCATAAAATTGAAAGTTGCTATAAAAAGTCTTTAACTTTCTAACATTAAAACCTTACAACTGTCCAACAAGCTCCCCCCTTCCCGTCAGGAACTTTTAACCTGAAACCTGTAACTTTCAACCACTCCAAGATTTTTTATTCATAATTCAAAAAAGCTTTTGCTATTTAAAATAAAGACCTTATATTTGCAAACTTATAATTTTTATTTAAAAAACAGATTTATAAATTATGTACGCAATTGTAAACATAGCGGGTCAACAGTTTAAAGTTGAGGAAAATCGCAAACTTTACGTACATCGTTTAAAAGCTGAGGAAGGCTCTACTGTTGAGTTTGACCAAGTGCTTTTAACAGACGATGGAAGTAATGTTCAGGTTGGTACTCCTAACGTAGAAGGAGTAAAAGTGACTGCTAAGGTTTTATCACACCTAAAAGATGATACTGTAATCGTTTTCAAGAAAAAACGTAGAAAAGGTTACAAGGTAAGAAACGGACACCGTCAGTTTTTGACGCAAATCCAAATAGAATCAATAAAGTAAAATAGACTGAAGAATGGCTCATAAAAAAGGAATGGGTAGTTCACGAAACGGTCGTGAATCCCAAAGTAAAAGATTAGGTGTGAAGATTTTCGGTAATCAATTTGCTAAAGCCGGAAATATTATTTTACGACAAAGAGGTACAACTCACCACCCTGGTAAAAATGTAGGAATGGGTAAAGACCATACTATTTTTGCTCTTATTGATGGTGTTGTATCATTCAAGAAAACAAGAAATAACAGATCTTTTGTTTCTGTTCTTCCTATCGAAGAATAAGCTATCTGTTAAGTTAATATAATAAGTAAGGTCTGCTGTTTGGCAGACCTTTTTATTTTTCTATTAAACTGTTAAAGGTTCTGAAATGGAAATGCTTTTTTGAATTATGAATTTGTTGTAAAGTTTACAGAAGCTTTTAACACATTAGCCAATTATCGAATTGTCAAATTATTTTTTTTGGATACGAGCTACAAGCTCGCACCAGCCAAATACCAACTAATAATTGTATTTAACATTTTTTAAGACAAAGACCTTAAACACCTCTAAAAACTCTAATTTACATCCACTTACACAGAAAGTAAAGTTTGTAAAGCGTGTAGAAACTTTCAACTTTATGAACTTTCAACTCATTAGCAAATTATCACATTGCCACATTATCGAATTGTCAAATTATTTTTTTTGGATACGAGCTACAAGCTCGCACCAGCCAAATACCAACTAATAATTGCATTTAACATTTTTTAAGAAAAAGACCTTAAACACCTCTAAAAACTCTAATTTACATCCACTTACATAGAAAGTAAAGTTTGTAAAACGTGTAGAAACTTTCAACTTTATGAACTTTCAACTTTATAAACTTTTAACTTAAGCTTAACATCATTAAGCCTTTTCGCTTAACTCTAACCAGCGCATTTCTTTTTCGTCCAATTCGTCTTTTTTCTCTTGGTATTCTTGCGAGAGACTGTATAATTGTTCGTGTTCTAAAGTAGCAGAATTGAGTTGTTCAGTTAATTCAGAGATGCGTTCATTAAGAAGGTTTATTTCTTCTTCTAAACTTTTAAATTCTTGCTTTTCTTTATAAGACATTCGTTTAGAATAGTCGTTTTTATTGTCTTTGTTGTATTTTTTCTCGTTGTTAGCAGACGTTTCTTCTTTTTTAAGTTGCTTTAACTGTTGTTCTTCTTGCTGTTTGTACGCCCGATAATCAGAATAATTACCCGGAAAATCTTTTATGGTAGCACCTTTTTCAAAAGCAAAAACATGCTCTACCAATTTATTGGTAAAATATCTGTCATGCGAAACAATTAAAAGCGTACCCGAAAACTGCATTAAATAATCCTCTAAAATATTTAGAGTAACAATATCGAGGTCGTTGGTGGGCTCATCCAATATAAGGAAATTAGGATTGCGCATCAGTACCGTCATTAGATATAAACGCCTTTTTTCGCCACCACTTAGCTTCTCCACTTTAACTTGTTGCATTTTAGGAGGAAACAAAAAGTAATTCAAAAAAGCACGAGCTGATAAGCGCTTTTGTTCGCCAAAATCAACGACTTCCATTATGTCTGTAACAATATCAATGACGCGTTTGTTCGGCAAATGTTTTAAACCGTCTTGATGATAATAACCTATAGACACTGTACTTCCCACCTCTAAATAACCTTGGTCAGGCTTAATAATTCCGGCAATAATATTCATTAAAGTAGATTTTCCCGTTCCATTATTACCTATAATAGCGACTTTTTCTCCTTTTCTGAATTTATACGAGAAATCATTAATTAATTCTAAATCGTCAAAACGCTTTGAGATATTGTAAATGTCAATTACCTTAGTTCCTAAACGGCGTGTGCTAAAATCTAAACTGATTTGAGGAGTGGTTATTTTTTGCTGCGCTTTACTCTTTATTTTTTCGACATTATCTACTCTGTATTTAGCTTTTCCGGTTCTTGCCTTAGGCATTCTGTTTAGCCATTCCAGTTCTTTTTTATAGAGTTGTCTGGCTTTTTCTACCTCCGCATTTTTTTGCTCAATCCTCTGACTTCTTTTGGTTAAATAATATTCGTAATTACCATTATAAGTATAAAATTCATTATTATCCAACTCTACGATTTTATTGCATACACGGTCTAAAAAAAAACGGTCGTGAGTTACCATTAACAAACTCATATTGCTACTTATCAGGTAATCTTCTAACCATTCTATCATATCAATATCTAAATGGTTGGTAGGCTCGTCTAATATCAACAAATCAGGCTGTTGCAACAAAACAGAAGCCAATGCTACCCGTTTAACCTGCCCCCCTGATAATTCTCCCATTTTCTGGGTTTTGTCGTGTAAATTTAATCGACTTAAGTACTCGTTGATTCTAACCTCAAGCCCCCAAGCATCTAAGGCTTCTATTTGGTTCATTACCTTATTCAAGCGCTCTTCAGGGTCGTTATTCAGTAAATTCTGATATTCTTTTAATAAATCAAACTGTTCTTGAAATAAAGAAGATATAGCTTCTTCTATGCTTAAATGCGACTCAAACTTAGGACTTTGTTCTAAATACGCAATATGAATACCATTTCGAGTGGTAATAGAACCGCTATCGTAGTCTATTTTATCGGATAAGATTTGCAGAAAAGTAGATTTCCCTGCTCCATTTTTGGCAATAATAGCTATTTTGTCGCCTTTATGCACACTTAAAGAAATGTTGGAAAAAAGACGTAAATCGCCAAAACTTTTACTGATGTCTTCTGCTCGTAAGTAAATTTCGTTTGCCATAAAATGTTGTTTTTAAAATTAAAGCCTATTCTGAATTTCTAACTTTTCGGTATTTCCTTTCAGAAATATATAAGCCTCCTAAAACCAAAGCAATTCCGATATATTTAGCGACACTAATGCTTTCATTAAGTACGAAAAAAGAAATCATCAGAGTGAAAATAGGAATTAAATTGGTAAAGATACCTATTTTTGAGACACCAAAAAAACGAATAGAATAAGAATACAGCAGAAAAGCCACATTGGAAGCTAAAATACCTAATATGGCTACATAAATAAAGCTTTTATGAGCAAATCCTATCTGCTTAAAACTTTCAAAATCAAAAAAGTAGAAAAATGTACCAAAAATAATGGAAGCAAAAATATTTTGCCATAAAACAATAGTAAAGACATTGTACATTTGGTTCACTTTATTCAGCACCAAAGAGTAAGCCAAGGCAGAGAAAACAGCTAAGAATAAGAGTCCAAAACCGGTAATTTGATGTTCGCCTGAGACCGATATATTTTGGTTAGAATCTACTATAATGGTCATAACTCCCGCCAAACTAATAAATAAACCCAACGTATTGAAAATAGTCAGTTTTTCTTTATAAAAAATATAAGCCACTATGGGCAAAAAAATAGGAATCGTTGCTATAATAATGGAAGCGGTACCCGCAGAAACCAATTTTAAGCCAAAAGTTTCCCCAATAAAATACAAAAAGGGTTCAAAAAAAGACAAAAGAAACAGCCATTTATAATCTTTTAGATGGACTTTTTCAAACCACCCGAACATCTTTCCCAATCCAAATAGGCTGATAGCAGCTATTAATAAACGAAAAAATAAAATAGTAAACGGCTCGTAAGTTTCAAAAGCTATTTTGCTCCAAATATATGAAAACGACCATAATAGCATAGCCGATATAACAGTAATATAAGGTATGATTTTTCTATTCACGTCTGTGTTGTTTAATTCGGCAAAAGTAAATGCTTTGAACGAAAAAGCTTCCTATTTAAAGCTAATAAATTATCAATATTATTTATCGTTTTCTATTGCCTTGCTGTGGTCTATTTCTGTATTGTAAAAATAAGTCAAAATCAAACGGACTATCTCGTTATAGTCTTGAACGCCTTTTTCAACTCCTGCCGTTTTTAAATAAGTATCATTGATTTTCGAACCTATTTTTTCTATGGTTTCTTGTTTTAAACCAGACCAATGTTCTGACCTAGCAAGTATATCTTGCCAAACAAGAGGGGGAATAGAAGCGATTAATTGCTCTTTTAAATCCGTGTCTTCTGCTTGGTTAATAAAGAAAGACAAGGCAAAAATATTTGAGGCATATCGATTCCATTGATAAGTACTTTTGGAACAAATTAGCCAAGCATAGAAATTCGCCTCCCCCTCGCTTGTAATTCCAAATCGATGGGCTTTTTCGTGAGCCAAAGTAGTGGGCTTATCCCATTGAGTCAAATAACTATTAAGGTGCACTTCTCCTAACCAAGGACCATAGTAACCAAGAACACTTGACTGAGCATACAAATGACTTAAAGTAATAGGTTTTGCAGCTCCTTTTCCACAAGGATAAGGGATTTTTAGAACAGAAGCATATTGCTGATAAGCGTGGTCGATAGATATAGCAACAGAGTCTTCACAAGGTTCAAAATCAGGAGGCAAATAATGAGCTGCCGCACTCTTTGTTAATGTTTTAAAAACGTCTAAGAATAAAGAATCTGTTGTATTATCATCTAAAGGCTTCAAATCCAACCTTGTGTAAATATCCGGTCTGTAGTAATTAAATCCCCACAGCCAAAAGAAACTAATTATCAAATAAATAATACTAATCGCTAATTTCCTAAGGTAAACTATAAATTTGATTTTCCTAAGAACAACTAAAACACTTATGGTCAAAAAATAGAGTATTAGTATGAAGTAAAAAATATCATTTAAAGAAAAGGGAACTAAAGCCGAGATTGAAGATATGATATTGATAATTACCACGTACATTCCTGTAGAATAAAAGCGCTCCACCCATTCCGGATTCGCCTGAAACAGAAACCAGAAGACGGAAGTAATCAACAAAAGAACAAAGGCAATAATCAGGTTTTTTCTCATATCTTTTTCAATTGAAAATAGAATGCAATAATAAGTAAATATTTTGAATTAGAATCCTCTTGAAAACCAAGTATTATAAGCTCTCTTTAAAATGTTTTGTTATAATTCCTTGAATAAAAACAAAGAAATGATTACTTTTGTGGGTTAGAATATTTGTTCTATCTGAAATAAAAACTCGGTTAAAAACGAGGTATTTATTGCATGAACAAAATAAATTCGATTTATGAATAATTTAATTGTCAGAACCTTATCCGGTTTAGGTTTAGTTGTCCTTATTATTACTTCGGTATGGTACGATAGCTTTACCAATTTTCTTTTGTTTTTTGTGGTGCTCTTAATTGGGCTGAAAGAATTTTATGCTATGGCATTTAAAAACCGCTCAAAAGGCAACTTATTATATACCTTTGGTTTGGCATTGGGTATTTATGTATTGTCATTTTTAGTGGCACATAATGTGCTTCCTTTTTATTCATTCCTAATTGTCATTCCGCTATTTTTGCTACTGCCTATTGAGGAATTATATTCTAAAGAAAAACAGCCTATTATCAATATTGCTTTAAAATATTATGGTATCATTTACCTTAGTTTGCCTTTGGCTTTAATTCCTTTTATGCTGGTTAAAAATACAGGAACCACAGAGCAATTAACACTGATGTCGCAATGGAACAACTCTTTGGAAGCCACTTACTATTACCCTAATTTACTATTGGGTATATTTATAATGCAGTGGCTGAGTGATACCGGTGCTTATCTGTTTGGAATGACCTTTGGTAAACGAAAATTATTTCAACGTATTTCTCCCAATAAATCTTGGGAAGGAGCCTTAGGAGGACTTTTATCGACTATAGGAGCCTCTTTTATATGTTATTACTTTTTGGGTTCTTTAGATTGGATACACTGGTTAGTGATAGCCTTAATTATTGCCGTATTTGGTATTTATGGCGATTTGATAGAGTCTTTGTTTAAGCGCTCGGTTCAAACCAAGGATTCCGGTAGTATTTTACCGGGACACGGCGGCATTTTAGACCGTTTTGACAGCGCCTTTGTTTCTATACCTTTGGTATTTTTCTACGTGAAAATGATAACATTTATGGCTTAATAATATTAAAAAACAAATTACAATACAATATGACTATACATAAAGAAGGATATGTTTCAATTTTTATCACATTAGCATTAGTACTGCTTTTGTCTTCTGTGGCTCATTACTATATGCCTCAATCTTTAATAGCTTTGACCTATGCAATAGATGTGCTGTTGTTTTTGTTTTGGCTGTTTATTATCAGTTTCTTCAGATACCCTTTATTTGAAGTCCCTTATAATGATTTGGGCGTTTTAGCTCCGGCTTACGGCAAAGTGGTGGTGATAGAAGAAATAGAAGAAAAAGAATATTTCAACGATAAACGTATTCAAGTTTCTATTTTTATGTCTCCTTTAAATATTCACGCCAATTGGTATCCTATCTCGGGTTTAGTGACTTATTTTAAATACCATGCCGGCAAGCATTTGGTGGCAAGTTTACCTAAATCTTCTGAATTGAATGAACGTACTACAGTAGTGGTTCAACATAAAAATCAACAAGAAGTTTTATTTAGGCAAGTAGCAGGAGCTGTTGCCAGACGTATTGTTTGTTATTCCAAAAAAGGACAAGAAGCCACTCAAGGAGGCAATTACGGATTTATTAAATTTGGTTCAAGAGTAGATATTATTTTACCTTTAGGAACTGAAATAAATGTTAAAATAGGCGATAAAGTTAAAGCAAAACGCACTACTTTAGCGACTTTGAAAGAAGCATAAACCTAAATATTATTTTATAAGATTTTAATATAACAGAATACGCATCAGAATTGTAAACACCTATTTTTATAATAATTTGATTATTTTTAAGGGTGCTTTAAGGCACCATCGAACTTAGGAACTATTATTTATTTTAATTTTAAAAGTTATGAAACGGATTCTTTTATTTTCTTTCGTGTTAATAAGCTTATGGTCTTGTCAGCGAGAACAGCGTTTTTATTACAACAGTGGTGAGGTTTTTGGCACCATATATAACATTAAGTACAAGGCCGATAAAGATTATCATCAAGAAATACAGGCGGTACTAAAAGAAGTGGATTATTCTTTGTCCAATTACATTCCAACTTCTATTATTTCTAAAATTAACCATAACGAGGCGACAGACTTAGATCAACATTTTATTAATGTATTTAATAAAGCGCAGAACATTTCTGCCCAAACCAAAGGGGCTTACGATATGACAGCCGGAGCTTTAGTAAATGCTTGGGGCTTTGGTTCAGAAAAGCACCTTTTCCCTCAAAAATCAACTATTGATAGTTTGTTAAGAATAACAGGTTATCAAAAAGTTCATTTAGAAGGAAATACCATTAAAAAAGAGTCTCCTGAAATAACATTAGATGCCGCTTCTATTGCCAAAGGATATGGTGTGGATATCGTGGCAGATTATTTTGAAACAAAAGGCATTGAAAATTATTTAGTTGAAATAGGGGGAGAAATAAGAGCCAAAGGAAAGAACAATAAAAGAAAAACTTGGCAATTAGGCATTGATATTCCCAAGGATAGTCCTTATAGAAAAACCAATAGTTTACAAGAAATTATAAGTTTAAAAGAAGGGGCTATAGCTACTTCTGGCAATTATAGAAGGTATTATTATAAAGACGGGCAGAAATACGCTCATATTATTAACCCTAAAACAGGTTATCCCTCTCAACATCATGTTTTGAGTGCAACTGTTTCCGCAGACAATTGTATGACAGCAGACGCTTATGCTACAGCATTTATGGTAATGGGATTGGATTCTACGCGTTTATTTTTAAAATCTCATCCTGAGTTACAAGCCTATATTATATATGCCAAAGACAGCCTGCACAACAATGTTTGGATGACTCCTGAATTTAAAAAAATGATTGTTAGAAAAACAAGAGGAGAAAAAAAGGCTTCAAAATAGAAGAGAAGACGGAAGACCGAAGACGGAAATTGTGTTATATTAGAATATTACATTTAAGAAAAAAAGGCATCTCTACTTCTTGTTTTACAAAAAAGACCTCAAGGATTTTTACTCTCTTGAGGTCTTTTTCTTTATGATGTATTTTGCGACTTTGCTTGTTTAAGTTTTTTTTTTAAAATTCTATACCGATACCTAACATTATTTTTTCTTCAAACTGCAAGCCTTTGGTATAGCCTATATTTTTATAAATGCCATTCACATATTCATTGACAGGGATTTGAGCATCATCATCATAAATAAAATGCAAAGACACAATGGCTTTCAGGTACTTATTAATAAGAAAATGAAAATCACTTTTTAATTCTACATCTATGTTTTGAGGCTTATACTGGTAATTACTAAACAAGTTAAGCTGATTCTCCACAGAAATCTCTTTTAGAATTTTAGCATTATATTTCAATTTCAAATAAGCTCCAACCTCTTTATATACGCGCTCTCCCTCCTTAAGACCATATTTAGTTTCATCTACCTTTAAAGGGTCTTTTCCTTGCTTGATAACAATAGTCGATTTAGAAGTTAAAGGAGAAAGCATCAAAGAAAAGTTGTCATTGGGTTCAAAATTCATTCCCGCAGAAAAAATAATATAGGCGGGCGATAAAAAGTTAGACACCTTTACTGAATCATTAGGGTACTTATACGAGGGAAAAAACTGCGTCTTAAAGTTGAATAAGATAGTGTAATACAACTTATTCGCTGCTTTATAACCGTATGAGGAATGCACTTCAAACAGGTCATCATCAGTACGATAATCAATAGAACGTTTATATTTATTACCCACCAAAAGGAAACCATAATTCCAAATCAATGAGTTGTCCCAAAGATGCTTATTCTTTTTATACTTAGCAGAAAGCTTCGACTTCATTAAGGAAGAAAAAAGATTCTCTCCCCCCTTTGCCCAATTAAACTGAGCAGATTGTGATAAATGAAAATACACCTGCCCTTTGACATCCCAATCAGGACCAAAAAGGCTATCTAATTTACCTATACTAAATCGGCTAACGTCCTTTCCTATAGGAGGAGGCGTACCAAAAGACTCATTAGTAAGACGATATTTTGAACCCTTATATTTAGAGATAGAATAATCGGCTGAACAATAATCAGAACCTAATAATCTAAAACCACTAAGAAGAATGAATATAATGATATAATATTTTTTCATAGAAAGCGCAAAAGTAAAGAATTTTGGTTAATTATTAATTATCAATACTAAATTATTCATTTTTCCGCCAATAACATCCGAATTTTTCTTGAGTATAATGAGTTTCAAACATCCTGCTTAAACCAATTAACAATGGCTCAATATATTATTTTAGAAAAAAGCAAGCAGAGTTGAAAAGCCAACAAGATTCTTTTGTGAGAATAATTTCTATTAGGGGTTGTGTTTTGTTATTAAAGCATATATCTTTGCAGGTTCATAAAAATTAATAAAAATAAGACAGCTATGAATATCGTTACACGCGAGAAACTTTTTTCTAGACAGTGGTTTTATGATTATACCATGATATTAATCGGAACCTTTATTATGGCATCGGGATTTGTATTTTTTATAGATCCTCACAAAATTGTACCGGGAGGTGTATATGGAATAGCTATTGTGGTTAATGATTTAACCCAAGGTATGTTTCCTGAAGGACTATTTGGTCTGTTTGTAGAAACTTTCCATAAATACAATGACGGTTTGCCTATTGGTTTAGTAAGTTGGTTAATCAATATTCCGTTATTAATACTTGGTGTTAAAATTTTAGGACCTCGTTTTGGTTTTAAAACTATTGTAGGTTTTTCAGCCTGTTCTTATTTCATTGATTTATTAACCCACTATTGGGGTATGGAACCTTTAGCCTCAGATGTATTATTGTCTTGTATATTTGGAGGTATATTAATAGGTGTAGGTTTAGCTTTAATTTTTAAAGCCAAAGGTACAACAGCCGGTTCTGATATTATAGCTATGATTATCGCTAAATACACTAACATTTCTTTGGGTCAATTAATTATATATATTGATTCAATGATTGTTTTATTAGCTTTAATTGCTTTTAAAGATTGGCAAATTCCTCTTTATTCTTGGATTGTTATTTACATTACCGGAAAAGTAATTGATATTACAATGCAAGGTGCTGACCACAATAAAGCCTTGATTATCATTTCTGAAAAGCATCAAGAAATTAAAAATAAATTAATCAACGATTTAGAAAGAGGTGGTACTTTCTTAAACGGTGAAGGAATGTACAACAACGAAGCTAAAAAAGTGATTTACACTGTGGTTAACAGACGTGAGTTGGCTATTTTAGAAAGTTTTATTCACGAAATTGATAAAGAAGCCTTTGTAACTGTGGTTGATGCCCACGAAATATTAGGCAACGGTTTCAAGCCTTTAGAGAATAAAGTAGATTAAAAAACATTCAGCTTAGTCTTTTTTCAATGGATAATTATTTCATAGACACCCATTCGCATATTTATCTAAAGGAATACGATAAAGACCGAAGAGCCGTTGTTGAAGAAGCCAATAAGGTAGGCGTAAAGCGTATTTTACTACCCAATATTGACTCTACAACAATGGACGATTTATTGGCTTTGTCTAAACGATATCCTAAGAATATTTTTCCAATGGTGGGATTGCATCCTACTTCGGTTGAAGAAGATTTTGAAAAGGAATTATCCATTATTGAAGAAAGTTTAAAAAAGGAAACTTTTTATGCCATAGGCGAATGCGGTTTGGATTTGTACTGGGACAAAACTTTTTTAGAAGAGCAAAAAAAAGCTTTTGAATACCAAATCGATTTGGCATTAAAGCACGATTTACCCTTAGTGATACACGCTCGTGAAGCTTTTGACGAGATTTTTGAAATATTAGATGCTAAAAATACACCTGAGTTAAGAGGCGTTTTCCATTCTTTTACAGGAAACAAGGCTCAGGCAAATAAAATCATTCAAGATTATAATTTTTTGTTGGGAATTAATGGGATTGTAACCTTTAAAAACGCTCATTTACCGGAGGTCGTAGCGGAAATTGATTTGCAACACTTGGTATTAGAAACCGATGCGCCCTTTTTAGCGCCTACCCCCAAAAGAGGTAAACGCAACGAAAGTGCTTACTTGTACTATATTGCTAGAAAAATAGCCGATATTCACCAAGTTCCCATTCAAGAATTAGCGAGCATCACCACTCAAAATGCCGAAAACCTGTTTAAGTTACCGAAATATGAAGCCTAATTTATTAATTATCTATACCGGTGGAACCATTGGAATGGTCAATAACCCTCAAACCAATTCCTTAACACCTTTAAATTTCAAGCACATTACCAATCAAGTTCCTGAAATAGAAAGTTTCCACTGTAATATAGATACTTATGAATTTGATAACCCCATTGACTCCTCTAATGTTAATCCTGAATTTTGGATTCATTTGGTTCGTATTATCAAAAAAAATTACGCTCAATATGACGGCTTTTTAATATTACACGGAACAGATACTATGGCGCATACAGCGAGTGTATTAAGTTTCCTAATTCAAAATATTGATAAACCCATTGTTTTAACAGGCTCACAACTACCTATAGGAACAATTCGTACTGACGGAAAGGAAAATTTGATTACCTCTATAGAAATTGCAATTGATAAAATTAACGAACAGTCAATTATCAACGAGGTTTGTGTTTGCTTTGAAAATAAATTATACCGAGGCAATAGAGTTAGCAAAACCAATGCAGAATATTTTAATGCTTTTTCTTCCGATAATTACCCTCCTTTAGCAGAAATAGGCATACATATTCATTATAAAAAGGCTTTTTTACTTCCCAAAACCGAAAAGCAAGCTTTCTTTAGCGAACGTTTAAGTTCAAATGTTGCCATACTAAAGATATTTCCGGGAATGGGGACTGATTATGTTAAAGCCGTTTTAAATACAGACAATGTTGAAGCCGTTATTATGGAAACTTACGGTTCCGGTAACGCTCCTACAGAAGCTTGGTTTATAGATTTATTAGAAGAAGCCAAAAACAAAGGTATCTATTTAATTAATGTATCGCAATGTAAAGCCGGTAAAGTAATGCAAGGACATTACGAAACCAGTTTAAGAATGAAGAACTTAGGGGTGATAGGCGCCTCAGATATGACTTCGGAAGCTGCCCTAACCAAATGTATGTTTTTACTGGCGAATAAAGATTTATACCCTTGCTTTGAAACCGCTTTTACTCAAAGCATTAGCGGAGAACTGACTCTTTAATCCTCTCTTAACCAAACGCTTTACCTCCTTTTTTTAAGCTAAAACCATTAGCGTTGGTACATCTGAGAACATTTTATTTTCAAGGATTATATTACTGATTATTAATATCTAAAGGTGCGTTCTCAATATAAAAATTGGCACACCCAAAAGGTATATCTTTTTTCCCGAATAAGCTTATAAAAGATAATATCAGAAGTAAATAACAAGCATTTAGAATGTTTTTATCGGACACTAATAAATTTTAATAGTTTTGTTTTAATATTTCTGCCTAAATATATACTTTAGCAGATTGTTATGCGTATTATGTATGTGTAGAATATTTTTTGAAAAAAATAAATAGTTTAAATTTTATGAAGAATTATAAATTAATCAATAATGTAAGCGGTTGGATAGTTTTTTTAATAGCAACTATTACTTATGTTTTAACGATTGAACCTACTACAAGTTTCTGGGACTGTGGCGAGTTCATAGCAAATGCTTATAAATTAGAGGTAGGACACCCTCCGGGAGCACCTCTTTTTATGATATTAGCACGCTTCTTTTCTCTTTTCGCTATGGGCGATGTGATGCAAGTTGCCAAGTGGATTAATATTATGTCAGCATTAGCCAGTTCTTTTACTATTTTATTTTTATTCTGGACGATTACGCATTTCTCTAAACAATTGGTTGAGAAAATAAGCAGTTTGACTCCTGCTTCTACCTTAGCTATTATGGCAAGTGGTGTAGTAGGTGCATTAGCTTATACTTGGTCTGATAGTTTTTGGTTTTCGGCTGTAGAAGGAGAAGTATATGCTTTATCTTCTTTATTTACAGCCATTGTTTTTTGGGCGATATTAAAATGGGAAAATGTAGCTGACCAGCCTTATGCCAATCGTTGGTTAATCCTTATTTTCTACCTAATAGGTTTATCTGTAGGAGTTCACTTGTTGAATTTATTGGCTATTCCTGCTATTGTTTTGGTATATTATTTCAAACAATACAAAGTAACCCGAAAAGGAATTATAGCTGTAGCCCTTATTTCTTTAGTTATTTTAGGAGGTGTATTATTTGTTATCATTCCTCAATCCATTGCTTTGGCTTCTTATTTTGAATTGCTTTTTGTTAATGGTTTTGGATTACCTATTCATTCCGGTGCCATTACTTTCGTTATTCTAATGGGAGGTCTTTTAGCCTTTGGTATCGTTTATACACACAAAAAAGGAAAAGCTATTTTAAACACCATTATACTATCTATAACTGTGTTAGTGATAGGTTATTCTTCCTTTACAATGTTGGTAATTCGTTCTAATGCCAACCCTCCTATGGACGAAAACAATCCTGACAATGTTTTTGCTCTATTATCATACTTAAACAGGGAGCAATACGGAAGCAGTCCTTTATTGTACGGACAGTTCTACAACGCCCCTATCATTGACTCTGAGGACAAAGACAGTTATATAAAAGTAGGCGACAAATACGAACCTACTCCATGGGTTACAGAATACAAATACGACAAGCGTTTTGAAACCCTTTTACCACGTATGTGGAGTAATAGAAAAGACCAACACATCAGTGCTTATCAAACATGGGGTGACATAAAAGGACGAAAAATTAAAATGCCGGATTACACCGGAAAACAAAAAGTATATACCATTCCTACTTTTAGAGAAAACATTAAATTTATGTTGGATTATCAATTCAACCATATGTATTTCCGCTATTTCTTATGGAACTTTGTAGGACGACAAAACGATATACAAGGACACGGCTCTTTCGACAAAGGAAACTGGTTAAGTGGTATTTCCTTTATTGATGAAGCCCGATTAGGTAAACAAGAATTGTTACCGGACGATTTAAAACACAATAAAGGAAGAAATACATTCTATTTTATGCCTCTTATTTTAGGTTTAATAGGCTTATTGTTCCAATTTGTTAAGAATGTTAAACAGTTTTGGGTAACCTTATTACTGTTCTTTATGACCGGTTTAGCCATTATTCTTTACCTTAACTCTCCTCCTTTTGAACCTCGTGAGCGAGATTATGCTTATGCTTTATCTTTCTATGCTTTTGCTATCTGGATAGGTTTAGGCGTTCTGGGCTTGTTTTTTGCACCATCTAAGATTACCTTCTCTGATATTAAGAAAATGGGAATGTTAGGTGCAGGAGTAGGTTTAGCATCAGGTTTAATAGCCTTATTATTTGGCGCAGGAACTTCTTTCGCTTTATTGATGATAATGCTTACAGGAGTTAGTTTATTAATCATTTATTTAATTAAATACCTGTTTAAACCTATCAAAAACCCAATGGTGGCAGCTGCCTTAGTCTTTATAATAGGCTTAGTTGTACCTGTTCAAATGGTAGGTGAAACTTGGGACGACCACGACCGCTCTAATCGATATACTGCACGCGATTTTGCAAGAAATTATTTAGAGTCTTGTGCCCCTAATGCCATTTTGTTCACTATGGGCGACAACGATACATTCCCTCTTTGGTATGTGCAAGAAGTAGAAGGATTTAGAACAGACGTAAGAGTAGTGAATTTAAGCTTACTAAATACAGATTGGTATATCGACCAAATGAAGCGTAAGGCGTATGATTCTGAGCCTGTACCATTTTCTTTAACAGAAGAGCAATACAGAGCAAATTTACGAAATGTAACTCCGGTAATACCTCGCTTTAAAGATTATAAGGATTTAAAAATGCTTATTGATTTCGTCAAGTCTGATAATCCGGCAGCTAAAACACGCTCTCCTTATCAAGAGAATCAAACCATTAACTATTTCCCTGCTAATAAATTTGAATTGGCAATCGATGCGGAGGATATGGTTAAAAAAGGAGTTGTTTCAAAACAAGATGCCGACCAAATTGTCGATAAAATGCGTTGGACAGACGATAGAAATATCATTACTAAAAACAACTTAATGGTACTCGATTTAATTGCGAATAACGACTGGAAACGTCCAATTTATTTTGCCATAACCGTAGGACCTGAAGGTTATAATAAATTAGAGGATTATTTCCAATTAGAGGGTCTAGCCTATCGCTTAGTGCCTATCAAAACACCTAAACAAAGAAACGGTTTGGCAGGTCGCATTAATACGGAGATAATGTATGATAATCTAATGAATAAGTTTACTTGGGGAGGCATTGACAACCCTGATGTTTATTTAGATGAAAACAACTTACGAATGACTTCTAATATTAGAAGCAACTTTGCTCGTTTGGCAACCGAACTACTTAAAGAGGGCAAGCGCGATAAAGCTATGAAAGCATTAGACCATTGCTTAGAAGTAGTTCCTATGGATATAGTACCGGCCGGTTTCCATATGGTAAGCATTGTTGAGGCTTATTATAAAGCCGGAGAATTTGCTAAAGCTGAGCCTATTATCAAAGCAATACAATACCAAGCTGAAAATCACTTAAACTACTATTTCTCTTTAGATAAGAAATTTAGAGATGCTGCTGTTAATGATATCAGAATTAATTTATATTTGCTACAAAGTATCTATTCTTTAACTAAGCAGTACCAGCAAGATGAATTAAACAAAGTATTATTTGATGCTTTAATAAAATATCAAGAATATATTAATTAAGTAATTAAGAACAATTTTAATAAATACCATAATGTTTACAAAAGAAGATTATATAAAACGTAGAAATGCGTTACGTGAAAAAATGAGTGGAGGATTAATTCTTTTAATGGGGAATGTAGATTCTTCAATGAGTTATCCTGACAATATCTATCGCTTTCGTCAAGATAGCCATTACTCTTATTTCTTTGGAATTAATTTACCGGGCTTTGCCGGAATATTAGACATTGACAACAATGTTGATTATATTTTTGGTAACGATTTCGAAATAGATGACATCATTTGGACAGGACCTCAACCAACAGTAAAGGAAATGGCTGAAAATGTAGGTGTAAGCCATACAGGTTCCCTGAATGATTTAGAAAGCCACCTTAAAAAAGCCTTAGAAAACAACATCAAAGTTCATTTCTTACCGGCTTATAGAGGCGAGCGTCAGATTCAACTTGAGAAGTTATTAGGCGTTTCTGTTTTAGAAACCAACCAACATATTTCTAAGGAATTGGTAATGTCTATTATCTCTATTAGAGAGGTAAAAGATGAAAAAGAAATTGCTCACTTAGACGCTATTCAAGATGTGGCATACGAAATGCACACAACTGCTATGCGAATGGCTAAAGATGGTGTTTACGAGCGTGAAATAGCAGGACGTATAGAGGGTATTACTTTATCGCATGGCGGAACCATTTCTTTCCCTGTTATTTTATCTAAACGAGGCGAGACTTTACACAATCATGGTCACGACAATATGTTGAAAGATGGAGATTTAATGCTAACCGACTGTGGTTACGAATCGCCATTGAACTACACTACCGACCATACTCGTGTAACTCCTGTAAGTGGTAAATTTACACAAAAGCAAAAAGAAATTTATCAAATTGTATTAGATGCAAATAATAATGCTTTTGCAGCTACTAAACCGGGTGTACAGTATATGGAAATGCACCTAATTGCAGCACGTACTATTACCGATGGGTTAAAGAAATTAGGCTTGATGAAAGGCGATACCGAAGAAGCTGTTAAAGCCGGTGCTCACGCCTTATTCTGCCCTCACGGCTTAGGTCATATGATGGGAATGGACGTTCACGATATGGAGGACTTAGGTCAGATTAACGTAGGTTACGATGAAAATATTCAGCCGTCTAAGCAGTTCGGAACCGCTTATTTACGTTTGGCGAAAACCTTACGTCCGGGCTTTGTTTTAACTAATGAGCCGGGTATTTACTTTATTCCTGCTTTAATTGATAAATGGGAAAAAGAAGGTATCAACAAAGAATTTATTAATTTCGATAAAGTAAACGAGTATAGAGATTTTGGAGGTATTCGTTTGGAAGACGATGTTTTAGTAACCGAAACCGGAGCTCGTCTATTAGGAAAAAAACGTATCCCTATCGAAATAGAAGATGTAGAAGCTGTGGCTCAAGGCAAAATGATTTAATCATCGGCTCTATATTAAAAAACTATTCTAAAATTTATCTGTTTGATATTATACAAACGTAAATTTTATACCATTCTTGACCTGAACAAGTTTTCACAATTTGTTCAGGTCTTTTTTTTGAATGATTCTTAACACAAGGCTCTCAGCTTTCTTTAAGAAATATAAATGTTAGCTAAAAAAAACAATTTACTTCTTAATTATTACCGAAAGCTATCTTTTTTAACAAAGAAAGAGTTTTGTAAAAATATTTTCCATAAAAATAAGTTTGGTTTGTGAAAAATATTTATATTTGTAGAGTGAAAAAAGGAAACCTTTGATAAACAGGCTCTACAAGGATTTCCTTATATACAAATAAAATTAGAGTCTTTAATTGTTATAAAAATTTTAAATTATGAAACGAACATTTTTAACTTTAACAACACATTTTTTTATTTTATTGGGATTATTTACTTTAATTATTAATACTACTTATGCGCAGGTTTCGTATAGTAATGTTGATCAAACTAATTTTGAGCAAAACCATTTGCCTGATTGCGATGACAATTGTTGTATCGTAGATACTACAATAAATACGCGTTCTTCAAATCAGATTTTAAATTGTTCTAAATTAAATGTAAAACCTAATAATGCGAATGGAACTTGGGTTAACTTATCTACTTATAACAACAAAGTGTGGTTATTACATAACCATTGGAGTGATGGATATTTAAGGTTTTATTTTAAAAAACCTAACACCTCTCTTAAAAAACATATTTTAGTATTAAACGGAGAACATTCTAATGTAGGAATAGGAGTTTCACACCCTAAATCAAAATTACATATAAAAGCAGAAGGCGACCCTAATTTTGTAGAGGGACATATAGAAAATGGCAAACAACATGGTATTCAAATATGGGGTAATAAGCAAACAATGGTAATGGGTGTTAATACATCTAAAGAAGTTGCTTATATAAAATCTACTGTTCTTTGGGAGCACTCTTCTACTTTAGCCCTAAACCCGAATGGGGGTTCTGTTACTATAGGAACTTTAGATGCAAAAGGATATCGCTTAGCAGTTAAGGGTAGTATAAAAGCCAAAGAAATAAAGGTAACATTAGATAATTGGGCTGATTTCGTTTTTGATGATAATTACAACTTAAGAAGCCTTTCTGACCTAGAAAAATATATCAAAACCAATAAACACTTACCTAACATACCTAGCGCTGAGGAAGTTAAGGGAAAAGACTTAGGTCTTGGAGAAATGAATAAACGCTTACTTCAAAAAGTAGAGGAATTAACACTTTACACTATTCAACAACAGAAAGAAATAGATAAGCTAAAACAGTTGGTTAAAGAACTAACGAATAATAAATAAAATAAATCTATTTTATAATCAGTAAAACAATAAAATTATGAGAAAGATTATTTTATTTTCAACATTATTGTTATGGGTAACTTGTATTAATGCCCAACAAACAAGTTATGATACTTTAAAGGTCGAACTTCATAAATTTTATGATGATTTAGACCACTCTAATATGCAAACCAATTACTTGCTTAATAGGGGATTTTTGCTGTTAAATCAATTAGAAGACTGGAATAAAGGAAACCCTTCTATTAGTAGTTTACCCCGTTGGTCATACTTTTGTAAAGCAATAGAAGAATCCGATTTAACACTTCAAACAGAACTCCCTAATATCAAAAAATTACAATCATACAATAAAATAGATAATTATGGAGTATCTTCTATAGCCTTGTCTGTTTTAAATTTTAAGGGAGATTACTTGACAAAAGATTACATACAGACAATGGTAGAAAAAGATTTACCACCAAACTATACCGCTTTAGATGTGTTTGCCGGAACAATTTTACACTCTACTTCATATAACAGAACAGTTGATTTTATATGGAATCCTAAATTGTATTTCTCCAATAAAAATAATGATGCTATTATAGAAGTAGATTTTGGTGATAAAAAAGGATATAGGTATTTGGATAAATACCAAAAACAAACGATACCTATTACCTATAATGGCATAGGCGAAAAAAGCATTATGTTTAGGTGTATAGAGGGTAAAGACACTTTAGTATCTTACTCTAAACTAAATGTGATGTCTTTAGAAATGGAAGCTCCCACTTATACTAAAGAAATTGTAATATATGATAGTGTTCCTGAAAAACCAAACACATTGCGTGATAATAACCCTGATGTATCTCTTTGGAAAGCTAATTATGATTATTATGAAGGATATGACCATAAATTAGACAAACCGGTAATTATAGCTGAGGGGTTTGATATAGCAGGAAATATGACGACTAATTTTTATAAAAAAAGGTGGTCGTCACTCATTAGAAAATTAAGAAATAAAGGGTATGATATATTTATTTTAAATTTTAGAGCCCCTAACAGAGATTTAAGAGATAATGCTCAAATTGTTAAGAAATTGATAAAAGGTATTAATGATGAAAAAAAAGGACATTATGAAGGTGTTTATATAGGCGAAAGTATGGGTGGTGTTATAGGAAGAATAGCTCTTAAACAGATGGAGGATGAAAACTATGACCATCAAATCGGTTTGTTTGTTCCTTACGACTCTCCCTTTAAAGGAGCTAACATTCCTTTAGGAATTCAGTTTGTGGTTCATGATGCTTTTTGGTCTTTACCTAATTATATTATAAGCGCAACTTATTTAGTTGAGATGATTGAATACATCTTTGGAATAGATGTGCCCTATGTCGATATTTATCAACAGCTTACCTCTAAAGCTGCGAAGCAAATGTTTGTAAGGCATTTTAAAGGGAATTCTGATTATAATGAATTACAAAATTACTTAAAAAAGTTAGGATACCCTAAACTGTCTAGAAATGTTGCTTTTACTAATGGAAGTAACAGCAGTAATTTTCAAAATGTTAGCCAAGGACAAAGGATATTTAAAATAACACAATATTGGGGGCTTGTGAACCTTCATGTTTTTTCTTGGTATGCCAAACTTAATTCCAGAAGTAAAGTGTCTGAATTTAAGTATTCAAATATGGGAATTTTTGATTTCCACTTAACATGGGAAAATAGATACGTTTATACCAATAATCAATTTTTTGATAATGCTCCCGGTGGCTATATCGAAAAAGAAATTAATGGCTCTTCTATTAAGTTCTGTTTTGTGCCAACTTTAAGTGCTATTGATATAGATAATTCTAAATATACCGGTAATTTAGATTATTATAATGCCCAGCACCCTAAGCAATATTTAATAGAACATCATTTAACCCCCTTTGATGATATATATTCCCGACAAAAAAATACGCCTCATACGTCAAATAGGACAAGTTACAATCAATGGGACAATGTTTTAGAGGAACAAGAAATTATGTACAACCAAATGTACTTACAAAATAGGGTAATTAATAAGAATAGGGATTTTGAAGCTTCTATCTCCATTACAGCAGGCTATGATGTACAACCCTTAAGTTTCTCATATAATTATTATTATCCTGAATTATATAAATACATTAAAAAAAGGAGGGTTACCATTCAACAAGGTGCCAAGGTACAGATGGAAGCGGGAAACAGCATAACTCTTTCACCCGGTTTTAGGGTTAAGGCAGGTTGTGAGTTTTCGGCAAAAATAGTACCTCAAGACCCTACTATAAGAAAAAAAGAACATTTACCCCCTGTCCCTACCATAAAGGGAGAAAGATACATTTGCCAAAATAGTATATATCAAACCAATGAGGGCAGCTTATTTACAGAATGGACACTAAGAGGTAACGAGATAGAGATAGAACAACAGAGTAGTGTATTTGAAATAGAAAACACCCTACCCGTAGGGCAATACACCCTATATTGCTTTAATGGGGAAAGTTTGTCTTCTAAAGTTGTCATTATTCCTTCTCGGGAACAGTGTAACCAATTAGAAAGTTTAAAATCAAGCTATTTGCAAGAATACACCACATTGGTTTATCCTAACCCTACTAAAGGGGAATTTACAATACAACAAAAACATCAAATACAAAAAGGCTCGGCTGCTTTAAAGGATATATCAGGCAAAATAGTATTTCCTGCTCAAATATTAAACAAAAAAAATACAGCGTTTAATATAGCACATTTACCTGTCGGCACTTATTTTTTAGAAATACAAATAGGTAATAAAACAGAAACCCATAAAATTATAAAAATATGAAAAAGTCTATTTTAATCACCAGTATTTTTTTATTAAATTATTTAATATTAAACTCTTGTAAGAAAGCATCAGACTGTCCTCGTTTTTCTTCTGAGCAATTGGCTTTTTTAGCTTATAATGAGGGAGACCTGTTTAAACTAAAAGACGAAATAAACGGAGATACTTTAATTTTTGAAGTATATGATAAATATATTGATGAAACGATAGAAGATCGTGATTATTTTGGCGATTATCTTT
>PDWI01002046.1_pt1 | contig 31075 bp, 26 predicted proteins | sample 1430891 | NCBI WGS metagenome assembly PDWI01 (sample SAMN01162508, study PRJNA174530) | Oral metagenome, whole genome shotgun sequencing project. | biome: Marine environment; feature: Marine mammal; material: Swab sample of the gingival sulcus; isolation source: swab sample of gingival sulcus... | reverse complement strand
TAATGTACGAGTAGAACAAGCAAGGATAGCAGATGTTGAACGAAAATATGCAAATCTATTAAGTAATCGTTCTAAGGAATTAGAGGAAGAACGCAAGCAAAAAGAGAAAGAACGCAGGCAGAAAGAGGAAGAACGCAAGCAAAAAGAGAAAGCTCTCAAGCAGAGAGAGGAAGAACGCAAGCAAAAAGAGAAAGCTCTCTATGAATTAGCAAAGATAATGTTGGAATATAATCAACCAGTGGAAAAAATATTACAGAAAACAGGATTAAGTGAAGACGAAATTAAAAAAATGATTTGATTTATAGATTTCACAGAATAAAACACTGACTATCAGATAAAAAAACTACTATTAACCAATAGTTAGGCGCCTCCATAACAACCTGATAATCAAACCCTTATACAACCGCAAGTATTCCACCATAACTGCCTTAAATACAATAAGATAGAGACGCATTTGCCGTTTTCAATTTAACGAATTATTCACTGTTTTCTTAGATTTTATTTTTATAACCCAAAATAGGTCTAATTTTTTTTGCAAATTGCCGCCATAATTTGAATTTTTCAAGACAAAAAAAAATAGGCAAATTATTTTTTTAATTGATTTTAACATTTACGGATAGAAATTTTTAGTACTTTTACCAAAAATATAATAATTGAAATTATGAAGCACAAAGCAAAAATATTACTTGCCGAAGATGACCTGAATTTGGGTTCTTTGTTGAAACAATATCTAATGGCAAAAGGTTTTGATATTGATTTAGTTTTTGATGGCGAAGTTGCCTACAAAGCCTTTATGAAAAACAAATACGACATTTGTTTGTTAGACGTAATGATGCCAAAACAAGATGGCTTTACGCTCGGAAAAAACATAAAACGTATAAATTCCAAAATTCCAATAATTTATATAACGGCCAAAGCTCTCAAAGACGACGTTCTGAAAGGGTTTAGCATTGGAGCCGACGATTATATCACAAAACCGTTTGAAATGGACGAACTTTTGGAACGCATAAAAGCCGTATTGCGAAGGACACAAAACGTAAAAACAAACGACGTAAAGTTTAAACTCGGAAATTTTGAATTTAATTCGCTAAAACAAGAACTCCTGATAGACGGCACGCGCACGAAATTAACCACCAAAGAAAATAATCTTTTGAAAATTTTGGCGGAAAACAAAAACGAATTGGTAGAACGAAATTTTGTGCTGAAAGAAGTTTGGGGCGACGATTCTATTTTCAACGCACGCAGTATGGACGTATATATCACAAAACTCCGCAAATTCCTATCGCCCGACCCGATGGTCAGGATTATAAATGTCCACTCGAAAGGCTTTAAGCTCGTTACCGACGGAGACGAAGAATAAAAAAAACTAAAATTTTGTAAAAAAAAATTAACTTTGCCGCGAAAAAAATATATATGGCAAAGTTTTTTTTTAGCTTAGGAAGCAGTTTAGGTAACCGAAAAGAAATATTAAATTCGGCAATTGCCCACATAAACAACAAAATAGGCACGGTTTTGGCAATTTCAAAAATATACGAAACCGAACCTTGGGGATTTATGGACGAAAATCTTTTTTACAATATGGCTCTGATGGTCGAAGCCGACTTGCACCCCGAAAAAGTGCTATCCATCACGCAAGAGATAGAAAAAAAACACAATCGACAAAAAACAAAAACGTATCAAGCACGAACCCTTGATATTGATATAATTTTTTGGGACGACAAAATTTACTACTCCGAAGACCTACAAATTCCTCACAAATTGGCACACAAACGTCAATTTGTGCTACAACCAATGCTGGATATAGCCCCAAAAATGAAGCACCCGTTGCTGAAAAAAACAATAAAACAGCTATCCGAAGAATGTGTAGATGAAATAATACCAACAGAAATTTAACAAATAGTGAAAAAATTTTTATACATATTATTCTTCATATTCGTTTTTGGAACCGCCTACGCACAAGAACAACCCGACACTAACAATATTTTTACGGATTTTGGCACCATTAGCGTAGCCCAAAATATTGACACATCAAATTTTGCAACCAACCAAGCAGAACTCCTACGAGAAACAATAAAATTTGACAGCCGTTGGTGGATTACAATTTTATTAACAATTGGGTTAATTCTGTTTACGGTAGTTTATTATATCTATCACGACGAATTTACAACAACCAGCAAAGCACTGTTTCAAGGCGTCTATTTTCGGCAAATTTACGAACAAAATGTATTTTATACCAATTTTTTAATAACCCTAAATATTTTATTTTACATCGAAACCTCAATTCTGTTTTTTTTGTATCTGACCAATTATTCGCTTTTGGCCTTACTAAACAACTACACATTTTATTTGATAACAATTGGGGCAATACTCGGTTTTTTTTCGATAAAATACGTTTTCGCAAAATTTTGGGAAAAAATATTTGAAGAAAAACAATTTTCGCAAGTATATCTATCATCAATATTGATAGCCAATAGTGTTATAGCACCTGTACTTTTATTTTTGTTATTTTTCATATTATTCAACCCATTTTTGTCGATGACAGTGTTTTACATAAGTTTTTCACTTTTTGTAATAGTATTTATACTTAGAGTTTTACGATTATTTTCAGAATTTTTTTATCAAGGTTTTTCGTTGTTTTATTTGATTTTGTATCTTTGCACCGTCGAAATTTTGCCCATATTGGTAGCAATAAAATACTTTTCAATAGTATAAAAAGAAAAAAATATCTTATATGTCTATAAAAAAAATACTAATTTCACAACCCAAACCGCTACATCGTTCTCCGTACGACGACTTAGTAAAAAAATACAGCTTGAAAGTAGATTTTAAAAAATTTTTTGAAATCGAATCGTTGCCGGCACGAGAGTTCCGAAAATTCAGAATAGATATTACACGATTTACAGCAGTGATATTCACAAGCCGAATTGCAATAGACCATTATTTTAGGCTGGCCGAAGAATTGCGATACCAAATTCCGTCCACCATGAAATATTTTTGTATGAACGAAACTATTGCCAATTACCTAAACAAGTACATCGTTTATCGAAAGCGTAAAATTTCGTTTGCCGACGGCACTATGGACGACTTGGTAGATCAAATTTCTAAAATGCCCGAAGAAGAATATCTTTTGCCCGTACCGGATAACCACAAAAATACGCTGAACAACAAACTTAAACGCAAAAAAATAAAAGTCGTAAAAGCCGTTTCTTACAAAATAGTAAGCGCCGATTTTAGCGACATCAAAAACGATTACGACGTATTGGTGATTTTTAGTCCGGCCGGCGTAAAAGCCATTCAAGAAAACTTTGCGGGCTTTGACAACGACAAAACCAAAATCGCCGCATTCGGCACAGAAACTTGCAAAGCCGTTACAAAAGCCGGCTACAAATTGGCAGTGAAAGCTCCAACAGCCGAATTTCCGTCGATGACTATGGCATTAGACAATTACTTGAAAAATAATGAAAAGAAAAAATAATTTTCCGAAAGACGAACGTCTTACATCTCGAAAAATAATATTAGAATTATTAAAAAAAGGAAAGGTTTTTAATACTTTTCCTTTTTATGTGAAATATAGTTTTTCGGAAAAAAAATCTTCTGATATACAAGTATTAATTAATGTGTCGAAAAAACGCTTTAAACATGCCGTTGATAGAAATCGAATAAAAAGACTAATCCGAGAAGCGTACAGACAAAACAGCTCAGAACTACATAACCTACTATCTACCAGTGAATTAGAAGCTAAATTATTGATAAATTACGTAAGTTCAGACTTTCCGGATTATGCCACAATAAACGCTTCGATGCAAAAATTATTGACCGGACTTTGCCACAAAATAGAACAAAATGCCGATAAACGGAAAAAATAAAATTAAAAAAATCAGCAAAGCCTTGCCGTTTGGGGTTTTGCCAAAGCCAAACTCTCATAAAATTATATTTCCGTTCTACCATTCCGTTTCCGACACACCACAAAAACACCACAAATATCTATACAAAGTTCTGACAACTCGCGAATTTGAATTAAGTCTTGATTTTTTGTTAAAAAACTACAATCCTCTAACATTTGATGAGGTAAAAAGCCACTTGAACGGCGAAAAAAAAGTAACTAAAAAATCATTTTTTTTGACATTCGACGACGGATTGCGTGAAATATTTGAAGTGGTAGCGCCAATTTTGAAACAAAAAGGTGTTCCGGCGGCTTTTTTTGTAAATTCGGCTTTTGTGGACAATAAAAATTTATTTTTTCGCTCAAAATACTCCATAATCAGGCAATATTTGGAGCAAAATACGTCTGCCGAAAAAATTTTGATAGATTTTTTACAATCAAAAAATATTTTTGACCGCGATTTGGCAACAACTATCGGAAGCCACCAAACGCCGGTCGAAACGTTGGACGCTGTGGCAGAAAAATTAAATATTTCGTTTGCCGATTATCTGAAAACATACAAACCGTATATGACAATCAAGGAGTTGCAACAACTCGAAAGAGATGGTTTTATAATTGGCGGACACAGCCACAACCACCTATTGTTCAGCAATTTACCGGAAGACAAACAGCTCATTCAAACGGTGGAAAGTTTGAAATTTGTAAATCAACATTTTTCGCCCAAACACAAACTTTTTGCGTTTCCGTTCACCGATTTTGGAGTTAAACAAACGTTTTTTGAAAAATTATATAAAACCAATTTGGTCGATTTTTCGTTCGGAACTGCCGGCTTGAAAAAAGATTCTTTTCCGAAAAACATCCAACGAATACCGATGGACGTACAAAATTCGGCGCAAGAAACCCTAAAATACGAATATTTTTATTACTTTGTGAAACAATTTTTTGGTAAAAATAAAATTAAAAGGTAAAGTCTTTGAGGCGAATGTTTTTATAAAAACCTCATAATCAAAAACTTAAACAACAATAATAATAAAAAAAACTTAGCACCCTTTGCGGTAAAAACTAAACCCGAACAATGAAAGTTGATTTTATGATAATAGGAGCCGGCAGAAGCGGAACAACCACAATTTACAAATATCTCGAAAGACACAAAGAGGTGAATTTCAGCACAATAAAAGAGGTTCATTATTTTTCAATCGATAGTTTGTACCAACGCGGAACGCAATATTTTCACTCTTTTTTCGACAAAAAAAACGAAAAATCGGTGCCGGTGGCGGCCGATACATATTTATTTATAGACCACCAAGCAATCGAGCGAATTTATGAGTACAATCCGAATATGAAATTTTTGGTGATGTTGCGAAAGCCTGTCGATAGGGCATTTTCGGGCTACAATTATGCCGTAAACAACGGATATTTGAACAAAAATATTTCGTTTTTGGAGGCTATCGAAAAAGAAACCGAAATTTTGCAAAATTCGACAATACAGGATAAAAACAATTTGTGTAACGCTTATCAGAGCTTGTACTGCCGGCATTTGGACAAATGGACAGAGTTTTTTCCGAAAGAAAATTTTTTGTTGCTCAAAACGTCGGAACTGAAAAACGAACCACAAAATTTGTTGCACAAAATTTCCGAATTTCTGAAAATATCCGAATTTGAAACAATGGAAGAAATAAAAGCTAATTCGGCAAAGGCTGTAAAATCAAAGCGTGTAGAGCAGTTGCTGTTGAACCGCGATTCTTTTTCGCGAAAAATTATCCGAAATGTAACTCCCCGTTTTGTCAAAAATATGATTTTCAAAAGCGGAGTTGTCGATAAAATTCACAGTTTGAATAAATCAGATGTAGAAATCAGACAAATTACTGAAAATGAACACTCTACGGCAAGTAAATTATTTACAGAAGACTTGGAAAATTTAAGAAAAAATTATAATATTTGTTTTGAATAACACTTTGAGAATTGAGAATTGAGAATTGAGAATTGAGAATTGAGAATTGAGAATTGAGAATTGAGAGTTAAAAAAGTAAAAGGTAAAAAGTAAAAGATAAAAAGTAAGAGGTAAAAGGTAAAAAATTGAGAGTTAGCTTACGGGCGCTTTGTTTCTTATAATAATCTTATAATTAGAACATTACAAATACAAAAAAAGATGAAGATTAGAGTTTTAAAAAGAAATGAAATAAATTTGGAGAAATGGGACAAATGCGTTTTTGATGCTCCCAACGGTTCGGTTTATGGCATGTCGTGGTATCTGAACCGAATTACAGACAACTGGTTGGGCGTAATTGCCAACGATTATGAAGCTGTTTTGCCTCTGCCGATAAAGACAAAATTTGGTGCAATGACTATTTATCAGCCTTTTTTTACCCAAAAATTCGCGATTTTTAGCAAACACGACTTAACGCAAAATCTAATAACTGACTTTTTGAAAAATATCCCCCAAAAAACAATTAGCAGTGTGCTGAATTTGGATATTTCGCCACAAAATAACTTTTATAATTTTGAAACTTCATCAAAAGTAAATCAAGAATTACAATTAATATACGATACAGAAACTACTTATAATCAGATAAATAAGCATCATAAACGCTATTTTAGAAAAGCCCAAAAAGCAAACGTTGTGATAAACGAAAACGGCGATTTGAAAAATCCACTTTTGATGAAAAAATTTATCCATCAACGCAATAATATCAATCCGCCGAAAGATATTTATGATAAATATCAAGAAATTATAAAATATAATGTAGAAAATTGCGGTGGTTTAATTTATGACGCCTACGTGGACGACGAGTTGTGTGCTTCTGCGTTTTTCAAAAAATTCAAAAATCGTTTTATTCTTTTTTCGGGTGCAAACGATTTGGGCAGACGCAGTTTTGCCAGCTATTTATTGATTAAAAATTTTATAGACAATTTTACAAATACCGATACAATTTTGGATTTTGCCGGCTCAAATATCCTGAGCGTAGCCAGTTGGAATGAGGGATTTGGAGCAACAAAATCTTATTTTACGCAAATTAGCAAATACTCGGCTCTGTATCAAATTAGAAATAAAATAAGACGCAGCTAATTTTTTCGACTTGAATGTTTCCAACTCAACAAGTAATCCGTCAAAAAATTGCAGGAAATCGAAAAAAACTTCGGTTCTATTTTTTTTTTAAACATATAAAATAACCCAAAAAGATACGATAGAAGGACGCTTTGGAGTAAAAATTTTAATTCTGCCAATAGACTTGAACTATCGCTTAGCCATTCGTTTAAATTTTTCATAAAATAAAATTTTAATTTTTAATTTGCTCGCCCCCCACTCCACATAACAACCTGATAACCAACAATTTACGCGCCACCAAACACACATAAACCCCTGATAATCAACCCCATAACTTTCGTTTTTCAATTTTTAATTTTTAATTTAATGAATTATTATTAGATTTGTACCATTAACCTAACTGTAAAAACAGTTTATAAAAATTAGAGATTATGAAAAGAATAATTATTATTTTGATGTTACTACCAAGTTTTTTGTATTCACAAGAAAAAGGCACATTCGATTGTAGTGTTGGCGCAGGTATTATGAGTACAAATTTTATGATTGATGTATTGACAGATGTCGTAACTTTTGGAATCGCTTCTGAACGCTCAACGTTGCGAAGTCCCTCTTTTTACGGCACATTCAAATATGCGGTAAAAGATAATTGGTTTGTAAATGCAGACGGCGTCTATGAACTTATGAAAGACGATTTGTTGAACAAAAAAGATGTTGTTATTGACAATAGAGTTCGTTCTTTTTATTCGTTGGGAGTAGGGACCGAATATCATTACATACACGAAGATATTGTGCAGGTATATTCCGGCGCAGCAATAGGTTACACTTTTGAAACGTCCAAAACTAACACCAAACAAGAATATCTCCATTATTTGAATGGTCATCTCAATCTGATTGGAATTCGGATAGGCAAAAAACTTGCCGGTTCGCTCGAATTTGGTCTTGGCTATAAAGGAATTTTCACAGCCGGCGTATCGTACCAATTTTAGGCAAATTGTTATTTTTGTTTTCCTTGCACACACACCCGTTTGCCGCCTCAGCCCAACAGACTGAATATCAACCTTTTGCAGGAAGGAAAAGGCATATAAATATTTGGGAAGCATAAGTTCGTGAGGTGATTCCTAAAACACAAATTCCCCGATTTACATCGAGGGCTAAAAAATATCATTGAGGCAAACCCCGTAAGAGTGATATATTTGTAGCCCCGTATGGAATGCGGGGATTAAAATAAAACCCGTTTTTTTGTGTTTTTGCAAAAAAACAAAGCGTCACAAACAAAAAAAAACGTAAACCACTTATTACCTAAGCATTAACATTTCACGAATGCTCCTATCAATTTCTCTGCGCATCTAAATTTCCCCACACAAAACAGCTTTTTCAGGGAAATATCTAAAAAAAAGCTGTCCAAAAACGGACAGCTTTTTTAAACAAATAATAATTATAAACCAGATTATTGTTTGATGAGTTTGTTTTGATACAATTCACCATTGATATTTAATTTGATGATATAAATACCGGCAGGTACATTTCTCAAATCTACTTGATTATTCAAACCTTTTAGTTCGTCTTTCATATACGATTTACCTGAAATATCAATAATTTCATAATTTGCATTTTCAAAATTATTATCAAAATTGATATTCAATAAATCTTTTGTAGGATTAGGATAGAAACTAATATTATTGTTAATTGTTTCTATTGCAATACTTTCGGTAACAACAACAGCAAATTCCTGAGTAACAGTATTTTCACCTTCTGCTTTTAGTACAACATCAAAAGATTCATTTACGTTAGGAGCCTGACCGAACAATGTAGCATTTCCGTTTCCAAGGTCTTCCAATTGCAACCAATCCGGTAGGGTTTCGGCAGTTATTGTTACACTTCTTTTTTCTGATGCTACCGGCACAACAGGGAAAATAACTTTATCCAACCAAACTTTATCTTCGCCTGCCGACATAACATTATCTTTCTGATAAATAAATTTAATAGTATAATCACCATCTTCGGTAAAAGTATGTTCATATTGTGCCCAATCTTTTATACCAGACTCAAACTTTGCTACTGTTCCATTGACAGAGAATACAAATTTATCGTAGCTGGATTCGGTAGAAGTTTTGTACCAAAAACTCATTTTCTGACCGTTTTTCACTCCGGGTAAAGTTATTTTCAAAATAGCACTTTTACTATTTCCCGGACTGTTAGAGCAAGCACAATACTCACCCTCTTGTGGGTTTGTTTGTACAACCGACCAATCCTCGCTACCATCACCTGCGAGTTCCCAATCAAATTTAGAGAAATCACCGGTTTCAAAATCGTCAAAAATTAAGCCTATCGGTACCGAAGAACTTATTGTGTCGTCGTAAATATCGTCGCCAAAAATAAATTCAAAGTCAATAGAATGAGGCGTTGGTGCTTCGGGAGAAACTGTAATATTAAATACAGAATTAAACGAACCTCCAACCGGCAATTCTTCGATAAAAGTTTCTTCGGTATTGATGGTAACGTATTGGTCGTCGGTTGTTAAATGTCCTTTACTGTTATATATTGCTGCGTGTCCTATGTTTTCTGTCGTAAAAATTAAATTTGCAGTTTCGCCCGGGTCTAATAAATTATTGCCTCCCGAACCAACAACTTGTACAGCATAACGATATTTGTGGTTACCATTAACTTCGGTAACAGGAGTAGAACTGAAAGAAATTACGCCTTCGGTTTCGCTCATATTTTGGTATTTACCGGTCAGAACAGGAGCATTGACTGTTAAAGAAAATTCGTTACTCCAAACAGTTTTTGAATCATCTTGTGCTGTAAATTCAAAATTAACAGTGTGTTGGTCAGGCACATTATTGGCTACTGCAATGTAGATAGAGCTATTTTCTAATGTTGCATTTTCGCCGGCCAAATTCCCCAATGCTATATTTTCATTGTTCGATAGAATAACATATTCGTCGTCGGTAGTTACGTTTACAACCAAATTGGTTGCTTCTTCGGGTCCAAAATTTTGCAATAATAATTTCAAATTATTACTATTTGAATTAAAATTAACATATTTACTATCATTTACAGTAGCCGACATCAAAGAGATATAAGGTCCTGAGGGAGCTATAACAATTAAATCAGCCAAATAAGTAACTTTATTGAAACCAACAACAGCAAGTTTTAATTCATCACCTGCTTGCACCTCCGAGATTGGTATCTCAGCTGCGCCATTTTCTACTTTTACAGAACCAACTATCTCTCCATCTTTCGACAAAGTAACTAAGGCGCCGTCTGCTCCACCACAATTTACAGTGAAAGAAATTGCTCCCATTATTATTTGAGGTGCATGAGAGATTTCTGCAAATTCAGCCGGATTGTCTGTTCTTATCAATAAACTTGGGTCTCCAAAACAAGTCCAAGTATCTGTCATTTCATATCCTTGTGTTCCATATTCATCATTCATTAGGTTCATACCATTTACTCCAACACCGGCAAAAGTACGTTTTATATTATTGTCGTAACTCTCAACAAGTATATCAATCATTTCATCTTGAGCCGACATTGGTGGCGCCCAATGTTGGTTGATAGTAGAGCCATAAATTGCGATAGCTCCGGTTGGATTGTCGTTGTGAGTTGCGCGCAACCAAGTCTCACCAAAACAAGTTTTACCAACAAAATCACCATTGAGACAGGCTACTGAAAAAATAAATGGTAATTTATTGTCATTTGTTAATTGATTTATATCATTGTTGCTATATCCGGATGTCATCCACGAAGATGCATTTCCATGACCGGTATAAGTCATAAGCCCTACGCCATTATCTATCGCTTGCCCGATCATAGCAGGAGTTGGATCTCCGGCAACATCACTTCCGCCTTGATTGCCGTCAAACATCTCCAACGACTCTACGTAAGTGTATCCAAGCAAATCGGCTTGCATATTTCTGTAATGAACGTAATCTGCTTCACCGTCGTCTCCACCACCAGCACCTAATGCAGAAGCTACACCCATCGCTCTATTCAACCAACCTTCGGCTAATTCACTTCCGTTTTCGTAAGTAATTGTTCTTTCGACTTGTGTTTGCACCTGTTCGGGTGTTTCAGCAGAAAATCGTCCTACAAAAAACTCCATATAACTATCATTTCCGGTTACGTAAGCGTATCCGTTGTCTGAATCGCCTGCCAAACCACTTCTGATAGGTGTTATTTGAGTTGCGTCTCCAACAAACAACAAGTAAGTTAAACCATTGTCATTGTAGTAGCTTTCCAGATACGCTTTTATATCGTCAGAGGTAGTTCCCACTTCCGATGCTGCAACCATTGTTGTAGGGCGTCCGATTGTGTTTTTCCAATTTACAAATTCGGTCATATCATCAAGAAATTCATCATGACAAATAACAAGCATACTTCCTTCTTCTTCAAGCGGGGTGTATTTTGCAACACTTTGTTGATAATTCAAGAAGTGAGATTTGTATATTTTATTAAATTCAGTACTTACCTTATCGAAACCTCTGGTTCTGTTAAATTCGTTTTCACCTTTTTGGTTAGTGTTGGTAACTTTTACGGTGATTTCCGAATAAACACGCAACGTTTTTGTTACAGGATTGTACTGAAATGGGAATACTTGTACAGCTTGTCCGCGCAAGTCTCTCATAATGTAAGGTGTGTTTACTTTGGCTAGTTTTCCGGGAAAAAATTCGTTTGTTTCATAATATTTTCCGTACTCGTAAGGCACTGTAGCCGGATCAATATTTCTGCCAAAACTACCTTTCGATGGAGCTAACAAAATGTTTTTGTACTCTGTATAATTTTCAGATACAACTTCGATTTTAGAAGTTCCTTTGTCAGGAATAATTATTGGAGCTGTCATTTTTGCCAAATCCGGCGCACCTTTCAACAACATTGGTGTTGTTTCGGCGGCACTTATTGTTTGCGCTGCTCCTTTGGGGGTTTGTACTGTTTTGAACACAAAATCTTCTAACGTAAATTTGATAACTGTTTCGTTATCGGTTGAAGATACTAACGTTTTGTAATTTTGAGAAAATAAATTTGTTGCACCCAAAACTACAATAAAAATTAAAAATAATTTTTTCATAAATAAATATTTAGAATTTTAAAAATAGATTTACTCTACTTTATTGATTGAAAAAAATAAATAAGTTGCAAATTTTATTAAACTTTTTATATTCTTTTACGTATTACATTAACGCAAATAATATTAAATTTTAAAAAATAAAATCTTAGAAAACTACGTTTATAACAAACGAGATTTAATTACAATACTTATTTTTTTACACAATAAATGATGGACAAATTTAATATAAAAGATAGTTGGCTGGTAATAATTAATGAAAAAATTTTAAAACAAAATGAAAAATTGAACGCAAAAGATGCTAAGTTCTTTAATTTGAGCATATTAACAGACTTAGCTCGATTGACTCAAAGATTTTCTCATAAGTGCAATATTTGCGAAAATAACAAATTAGTTGTAGAAGAATTGGCAACAACCACTGTCGATAAAATTGAAACTATCAAAGGTCGCAGAGAAGTTACCCAAAAATTAGATGTTATATCCAAACATTTGCGCAACCAACATAAAATGTTTATTCGTGGATATTTTTTGTCAATTTTTGCAATTTTGGGATTGATTTTAGGCCTCGGAATTGGTTTTGCCGTAGGTTATTATTTCAAAACATACAGATTTTTTATTTTGGTCGGCTTAGCCGCAGGCTTATTGATTGGGTGGTTTTTGGGAAAATATAAAGAAAAAAAATTATTCGACAATAATCAGCTTTACGGCAAATTGTAATGTTCATAAGATACAAATCACCCGATTTACATCAAGCGCTATAAACATTTCATTGCTACGCGATTGGGATAAACTCTGTAGGGGAAATATATTTATAGCCACATATGGAATAAAATAGAATGCGGGAATTAAAACAATAAACCCCGTTTTTTGATATTTTTTACAAAAAAACGGGGCTTTTCAGGTTAAAGACAAGTTGTAAACTACTGATTACCTGAACATTAACATTTCCTGAATCAATCTACAACAGAAAAAGTTTAATTATTTTCAAACACATCCACCGGCTTAGTGTTGTTCACCGCCAAAAGTTTCGTGATTGTCTCGGTAGTCGGTCGAAAGCACTTTAAATTCGGTACGTCTGTTTAGTTCGTGGCAAACCTCTTGCTGTTCTTCGTCTTTCAGACTTGTGATAAATTTTTCATTTAAAACATCACCCTCTTTCAAAAACGGGTACGTTTTAGCTGTTAGTCCATCAACCACAGTTGGAGCTGTTTCGCCGTATCCTTTTGCTTTGAGCCTTTTGGGCGAAATTCCGTTTTCTATCAAAAACGCCACAACCGAATTTGCACGTCCTTGCGACAATATTAAGTTTGCTTTGTCGGAGCCACGAAAGTCGGTGTGCGCTCTAAGCTCTATTGTAACAGTTGAGTTCAGTTCCAAAATCTCCACCAATTCGTTTAGCGCAACTTTCGATTCTTCCCTAAGCGTTGTATCGTTGAAATCGTATCTGATATTTCTGATTTTTATATTTCCAACTCCCGGTTTCATATACAAAGTTTTTTCAAAAACTTTTCCGGTTTCGGTAACACCTTTGGTTGAAACTCCGGCAGTAGCTTTCAAGAAAGTTTTTTTCTCTGTAATTATCATATAATCAACCTCTTCGGAAAGTTTTACGGTAAAAGCTCCTTGTGCGTTAGTTTTCATATTGTATTTACTTCCGTCGTTTCCGATTATTTTTACATCAACATCTTGCAAAAAAGCGTGATTTACATCATTTATAACAAACCCGTTTAGAGTTATGTCGAGAGGTTTTTGCCAAAATTTGTAGATGTCGTCTCCGCGTCTAATTTTTCGACTACTCGAAAAATAACCGCTCGTGTTGTACGGATTAAAAGTAATCCCAAAGTCGTTGGCATTTGAATTTATAGGATATTTCATATTTTCGACCGTCCAATTTCCTTTTTTGTCTTTGGTTGCCTTAAAAATATCCAGTCCGCCCATTCCGATTCTTCCGCTTGTCGAGAAATATAAATTCCCGTCTTTGTCGGTAGTCGGATAAAGCTCATCAAATTCGGTATTTATTTCGCTTCCCATATTTTTAGGGTTAGACCATTTTCCGTTTTTACTTTTTCGGGTAGAAAACCAAATATCCGTTCCCCCCTTGCCTCTGGAATTTTCCATTACAAAATACAAAGTAAGTCCGTCGTGCGACAAAGCCGGTTGGCCGACCGATAGAGCAGTATCTTGGGTTATTTCTGTTGAAATTTCAAGAAGTTGTGGCGCGCCCCAAACGTTGTTAGAAAATTCTGAGGTAAAAATTTTACATCCGGCGTCCACATCTTCGATAACCGGACAATGCGTAAACAGCATAACACGTCCGTCGGGCGAAATTGAGCAAGAGCCGTCGTCGAATTTTGAGTTTAGACTTCCGTTTGCAGGCACGGGCTGTGTCCAAGTACCTTTTTTGTCTTTTTGCACCATAAAAATATCTGTAAATCTTTTGCCTGAGTTTGCGTTAATGTCTTCGCCGTTAGACGATTCGCGTGTTGAGGTGAAATAAAGAACATTTGTATCTTGTCCGCAAAAAGCGGGAGCAAAATCGTCGTCCATCGAGTTCATTTGATTTACGGCTTCCACCTCGTATCTTGTTGGGTTTTCCATCCATTCTGTTGCCAAATCGCAAGATTTTATGCCATTTCGCCCTCTTATATCATTGGGTACCAAGTCTTTATAGTTGGCGTAATTTTCTTTTGCTTCGTCGTAAACACCTTTTAGCATATAAGCATCGGCCAAATACAAATACAACAAAGGGTCTTGATATTTGTACAACATAGCTTTTCTGAACCACGAGATAGTCGTTTGCGGATTCATCATTTCTTTGGCACACATTCCGGCTTTGAACGCTACACGACCTTTTTCTTCGCGACTTTTGGTTTTAGAATAAACCTTTACGTACAAATCAAAAGCGTTGTAATATTCGCCTGCATCGTAGTAATCATTTGCTTTTTGCATCTTTTTACTTTGTGCATTTGTTGTTATTGACGGCATAAAAAATATTATCGTCAAGAGTGTAATAAAAATAGATTTATGTTTCATCATTTTTAATTTTAAAAATTAACAAAAATGTTTATTTTGGGTGTCTCGTTGTAACAATATCCATTTCGTCAAGCAGATAGCCCGCACCGGCGTATTTATCTATCATAAACAAAACGTATCTGATGTCAAGCATTATATTTCGACAATAATTTGGGTCAAATTTTATATCGCTCATAGTGCTTTCCCAGCATCGGTCAAAATTGACACCTATAAGTTCGCCGTAAGCGTTTATTACGGGACTACCCGAATTTCCGCCGGTTGTATGATTTGTTCCGATAAAACAAACGTGTAATTTTCCGTCTTTGTCGGCATATTTTCCGTAATCTTTTTGTTCGTACAATTCTCGTAATTTGTCCGGCACGTCGTAGTCGTAAATTTCCGGATTATCTTTTTCTATAACGCCATCTAAAGTTGTATAATAATCATAAATTAAACCATCTTTGGGCTTGAAACCTTTTATTTTTCCGTAAGCAACGCGCAGTGTAAAATTGGCATCGGGATAAAATATTTTATTTGGTTCCATTTTCATTTGTCCCTGCATAAACAAGTGGTTCAAACTGTCTATTCGGTCCGACAAAACTTCGTAGTTCGGAGCAATTAGTTCGTTATAATCCGAAATAAAATCTGATATTAATATAATGTATGGGTCTTTCATAAAATCTTCTTTCGTATAAACCGCTTTGTTTTTGTTTTTTCTTTTGTATTTTTTTTCGCCGTTGTATGAATGTTTTATAAAATCTTTCAATCGTTCGGGGTCTGCCAAAACAGATTTTTCGTAAAGAAAATCAACATATTGGCTAACGCTGCCGGCGTAATCTTTTTGAACGCGCGCATATAAATTCGGATAGAATTTTTTATCAACATTTTTGAAATAATTTTCTAATATATTTTTAAAAATGTCTTTATCCACTTTGGGGTCGTAGTCTTTCATTAATCTATCAACAAAATTGTCGGCTTCTGCTTTCAAACTGTCGATAGTTTTATTGTTTTTAGCTTTAAAAATCGATTTCAAAATTTTGCTACTACCGTTATAAATTCCCCAAATGTCCGAAAAATAGATATTTTCTAAAAAATTGTAATACGCTTTGTTGTAAATTGCATATTTTTTTTCTGTTTTTTCGTAATCTTTTAAGATATTTCGGTATAGCAAACCGCTACGGTTTTGGTCTGCCCAACGCTGGAATTTTTTTTCGTACTCTCTTTTTTGGGCAACAATTCCAATTCGTTTCAATCCGATATTTTGACCAATCCATTTTTTCCAAGCATTGGCAATTCGGGCTTGTTTTGTAGCATATTTTATACGAATTTCCCTGTCGGAGTTCATAGCTTGATTAATGATGCGTAGTTTTGTATCTCGAATTGAAATTCTGTCAGGATTTTCCAAATTAACAATATTATCGACGGTGTAACTCGGGATATATTCGCGGGTATGTCCCGGATAGCCGAAAATCATAGTAAAATCGTCTTCTTGCACACCGGCAATATTTATTTTAAAGAATTTTTTTGGTTTGTAAGGTTTGTTGTTTGGCGAGTACTCGGCGGGTTCGTTTTTTTCGTTGGCATAAATTCTAAAAATCGAAAAATCGCCGGTATGACGAGGCCAAACCCAGTTGTCGGTGTCGCCGCCAAATTTGCCAACTGCCGACGGCGGAGCGCCTACCAAACGAACATCTTTGAACGTTTGGGACACCATTACAATGTACTGATTGTCATAGAAAAAACTTTCGACCGTAGCATCGTATTTATTTTTATGTTTTTTCTCTATTTCTTTTTCAATAACCGACGATACGCTGTCTATTTTGTGTTTTCGTGTTGCCATCGTCATTTTTTCATCGTAAACACCTGTTATTCGGTCGGTTACATCTTCCATATACACCAAAAAAGTAACCGTCAAACCCGGATTTGCAAGTTCTGTTGCTTGCGACGAAGCCCAAAATCCGTTTGTCAAATAGTCGTTTTCGATAGTGCTGTGCGACTGTATGCTACTAAATCCGCAGTGATGATTTGTCAGAATCAGCCCTTGGTCCGAAATAAGCTCGCCGGTACAGCCGCCTCCAAAAATCATTACGGCATCTTTCAGCGAAGCCTGATTGACATCGTAAATATCTTTGGCCGATAGTTTAAAACCTTTTTTTTGCATATCTTCGATATTGTACTTGCTCAGAAACAGCGGAATCCACATTCCCTCGTCTGCTACTGCAATAAAAAAACTTAATAAGTAGATAAGTAAGAAAGTAATTTTTTTCATATTATAATATTATCAATAGTTCGGTATTTTTTTGTAACAACCTAATAATCAACGCCCTATACATTCGCGAGAACCACACTTAACTCTTTGATAATCAACGCCATAGCCCAGCTTTATATTTTCAATTACTATCGTGAGGGCTTCGCCGTTCTCAACTTAACAAGATGTTGATTATTTTACGGCGTCTAAATTAAATATTTTTTTTTGAAATATATTTTTTTTGGATAAAAAAAAGCCAAGTATTAATAACACTTGGCTAAATTTTTCTAATTTTCAAACATTTTAAGCTTCGGCTTCTCTTCTAATTTGCTGAATATAAACAGCTTTCTGCATTTGCTCTCTTTTGCGTTCCGACGGTTTTTTATATGCCTGACGAGAACGTATTTCTTTGATAACTCCTGTCCTTTCAAATTTTCTTTTGAAGCGTCTTAATGCTCTATCAATGTTTTCTCCTTCTTTTACTTTTTCTATAATCATAGTAGAATTCTGTTTTAATTAAAAATCGATTTTTGAGTGTGCAAAATTAAAAGTTTTTTTGTAACAAAAAAATATTTTTGCTATTTTTTGGAGATTAACCGTAGAAACGCCACATGCGGAAACCCAATGCGGGAATTGATTAAATCAATTGGCATTTTTTAGAAAATCCCGAATAATTTTGCATCAATTTTATCGATAACATCGCTCAAATCGCTTGGACGCTCGATAAAATCCACATTATCGGCATCAATAACAAGCAGTTCGCCCAATTTGTAGTTGTCAATCCAGTTGTCGTATCTGTCATTTAGGTTCGACAAATAATCGATGCTGATAGTTGTTTCGTAATCGCGTCCTCTTTTTTGTATCTGATTTACGAGTGTCGAAACCGACGATTTTAGGTAAATAAGCAAGTCCGGCGGCTGAATCAACGAAGTCATCAGCTTGAACAAATCGACATAATTTTTGAAATCTCGCGACGACATAAGCCCCATATCGTGTAGGTTTGGAGCAAAAATATACGCATCTTCGTAAATTGTTCTGTCTTGTACAATTGCTTTGCCCGAATTGTGAATTTCAAGCACCTGACGAAATCTACTATTCAGAAAATAAATTTGTAAATTGAAAGCCCAACGTTGCATATCGCGGTAAAAATCATCAAGATACGGATTTTCATCTACCGATTCGTAATACGGACTCCATTTGTAATGTTTTGCCAATAAACTGGTCAAAGTTGTTTTGCCCGAACCAATATTTCCGGCAATTCCAATGTGGCGACTTTTTTTGTTATTTGTCATAGCAATTCGCGATTTAAGTTATTGATTATCAATTATTTTCATACAATCCTCTTCTGTCAATTTTGCATAGTCGGTATCTTTGGGGAGTTTGTAATATTTCTTTTTGTAATAAATACACGGGCGTCCCCATCTGTCTTTGACGATTTTAAAATCTGCCGAAAATTCTTTCAATAATTTTTTACGGTCAGCTTCTTTCTTTTCTTCGATAAGTTCTATTGCGCGGTCGAGTTCCAATTCTATCGGATTGTCAGTTTTTTTGAGCGACACAAATTTGCCGTCGTGTCTTACGTAAGGTCCAAATCGTCCTATTCCCACAACAACTTTTTTGTCTTCGTATTCGCCCAAAGTTTTTGGCAAACTAAACAAATTCAAAGCCTCTTCGAGCGTTATGGTATTCAAATCTTGTCCTTTTAGCAAGTTCGCAAATTTAGGTTTTTCTTTGTCGTCGTAGCTCCCAATTTGAATGATAGGTCCGTATTTTGCAATTCGGGCATAAATCGGTTTGCCTGTTTTGGGGTCTTTGCCCAAAAGTCGTCCGTTTCGGTCTTCTTTGAACAATTTTAATGCTTCGGCAAGCGTGATTGTTTCTATCGAATGTTCTTTTTTCAGACTTGCAAATTTAGGTTTGTTATCGTCGTCAATATCGCCCAATTGTACAACCGGTCCATATTTTGCAATTTTCACATAAACATTTTCGCCCGTTTCATTGTCCACGCCCAAAAGTCGTTCGCCGGTAAGTTTTTCGGCGGTGTCCATTGTTTTTTCGATTGTTTCGTGGAATGTTTTGTAAAATTTATCAATTGTTTTAGTCCATTCGGCTTTTCCTTCGGCAATATTGTCAAAGTCTTTTTCTACGGTTGCCGTAAAATTATAATTCAAAATATCGTTAAAATAGTCGTCCAAAAATCCTGTAACGATTGTTCCGACATCGGTAGGAACGAATTTATTTTTTTCTTTTCCTTTGAGGTCGGCTTTTTCGGTTTCGGTAATTTTACCCGATTTCAAAGTCATTTCGATAGAATCGACGGGAGTTCCTTCGATATTTTCTTTTGATACGTATTTTCGTTTCAACACGGTCGAAATTATCGTTGCGTAAGTCGAGGGACGTCCTATTTCCAACTCTTCGAGCTTTCTGACCAACGATGCCTCGTTGTATCTTGCCGGCGAGCTTGTATGTTTTTGATTGGCTTTTGCTTGCAACAAATCCAGTTCTTGCGATTTTTTAACGGCCGGAATAATCATTTTTTTCTCATCTTCGGAATCCAAATCGGTGTAATTGTAAATTTTCAAAAAACCGTCAAATTTGAGAACTTCGGCAGATGCCGTAAGGTCGTGTTTCGATTCCGAAGCGTCGATAGTTATTGTTGTTTTGTCAAAAAGCGCTTCTGCCATTTGCGATGCCAAAGTACGATTTAAGATAAGTTCGTACAATTTTTGTTCGTTCGGGTCGGAGCTACCTTTTAGTTTCATTTCGGTAGGCCGAATAGCCTCGTGTGCTTCTTGCGCTCCTTTGCTTTTTGTTTTGTACTGACGAGTTTTTAGATATTCCTCGCCGTAAGTTTTGGTGATGTACGCTTTGCATTTCGCTATTGCTTCGCCCGACAAGTTGGTCGAATCGGTACGCATATACGTAATTTTACCGTTTTCGTAGAGTTTTTGAGCCAAAAGCATAGTTCGCGACACCGAAAAACCAAATTTTCGGCTGGCTTCTTGTTGCAAAGTCGAAGTGGTAAACGGCGCCGACGGGTTGCGTTTTGTGGCTTTGACTTTCACGTCTGATATTTTGAAAGTTGATTTGTTAAATTCTTCCAAAATGGCTTTGGCTTCGGATTTTGTTTTTATTTTCGATGCAAGCTCGGCTTTTAGCAAACCTTTTTTCGACGAGCTTGTAGTAAATTCAAATTCTGCCGTAATTTTATAATATGATTGCGATTTGAAATTTTTAATTTCGTTTTCCTTGTCCACAACAAGTTTCAGAGCAACCGATTGCACACGACCGGCTGAGGTTGCGCCTTTTACTTTTTTCCACAAAAGTTCTGACAATTCAAACCCAACAAGGCGGTCCAGTACGCGTCGGGCTTGTTGTGCGTTTACCAAGCCGTAGTCAATCCAACGCGGATTTTCCACTGCTTTCTGAATTGCTGTTTTTGTAATTTCGTTAAAAACGATACGTTTTGAGTTGCTTTCTTTCAAGCCCAAAACCTCTGCCAAGTGCCAAGCAATAGCCTCTCCCTCGCGGTCTTCATCGGAAGCCAACCAAACGACCTCTGCTTTTTTGACGCCATCTTTGAGTTCTTTTATAATCCGTTTTTTATCCGCATCAATTATGTAGTTTGGGCTGTAATTGTTTTCGATATCAACTCCAAGTTTTTTTTTGGATAAATCTCTGATGTGTCCGTAACTTGATTTTACTTCAAAATCTTTTCCCAAATATTTCTTTATGGTTTTTGCTTTTGCCGGCGATTCGACTATTACTAAGTTTTTTGACATAATATTACATTATTATTTTGAGTTTGCAAATAAACTAAATACTAATGTATTGTTCAAATTTTTGTTGAAAGTTTTTAAAAAAATGTTAAATTTTAGTTGGATAAAAAACGCTATTCCACACGAAGACACAAACATAAACACCTGATTATCATATCATTAAAAATACAAAACATAGATTTAAAAAATATTTTTTTCGTCTAACACTTTGATTAGCCGTAAGCCATTCTCTGTTTTTCAAAGTTTTTTGATTTTCAATAATGTATTCAATTCTTTTTCGAGCGAATCGAGTTGTGTTTTTGTCATCAAAGTAGCACTTACGGGCGGATAAGAGCCTATTTTATTGCCTTTTCGCACAAAAAAAGTTAGCATTCGGCGTTTCCCCATCATTTCTTCTTTGATTTTATATTTTTCAAAATTTTGAATTGGCACTTCAAAGGCTTTGCGTCTCTCAAAAAACGGGTGAGGATTGTAATAACGAACGATAATTATTCGGCTTTTTATCTCAATTCCGAGATAATGTGGCTTTTTTAGCAAAAAATAAACATATACCAAAACAGCACATAATCCTAAAATTAACCATAAAATTTTATAACTTGCACTATCTATAAAAAAGTACGCTATAAACGAAATTGCAATAGCAAACAAAATGGGGTAAACTAATCTGTAAACAGCCGATTTTCTAAAATTATCTATCTTCATTTTATATATTTTTTGCAAATTTAAAATATCCTTGCGGAAATATTAATTTTTCTTTCAAAATTTTTTTTGTTCTTAGTTTTTGAGAGTTGAGAACGGCGCAAGCCCCAACAGCACCTAACCCCCTAATTATCAGTAAATTACACGAACCTTTACGTTCCAATGGGTTTAAACCCATTGGAGATAGATTAAAATCAAGAAAAATGGATGTAAACTTAATAAACATACAGTTCCAATGGGTTTAACCCCATTGGAGATAGATTAAAATCCCATTGGAAATAAATTAAAACACATTGAAAATAGGTTATCGTAGCTGTCATTTTCACACCGATAACAACCTCAACCAAACGAAACGCAATCTTTTTATCCTTTCGGATTTAAGGTTGTGGTAAAAATGAAATTAAAACCCACACAAAGTTACACGAAGAAAAATTGCGAAATATGAAAAAAAAGACGCCCGAACAGCACAATTCGGAGTGAAAAAATTAAGGTATTTTGACCGTATTTTTTTTTGTGTCTGTGTATGAATAAAAAATTATCATATATTTGCAGTTTGAAATAATAAAATTTGGATTGGTGCAATTTAAGGATATTCACGGACATAAAAAAATTATAGCACATTTGAAAAATACTGTTGCTAACAACCAAATCAGCCACGCCCAGCTGTTTTTGGGACAAGAGGGAATTGGCAAAATTTCGTTGGCAATAGCATTTGCACAATATATAAATTGTATGTCGCCCACAGAAAACGACTCTTGTGGAACGTGTAAATCGTGCATAAAATACAACAAATTATCACACCCCGATTTGCATTTTATTTATCCGGTTGTCCGAAGCTCAAGTATCTCAAAACCAACAAGTTTGGATTATATAAAAAATTGGCGAGAGTTTTTACAAAAAGGTAAGTTCCACTGTTACAACGAGTGGATTGAGTTTATCGGAAGAGATAATTTACAAGGGAGCATCTATGCACAAGAAAGTCAGGAGATTATAAAAATAATAAATCTCAAAACTTTTGAAGCAAGATACAAAGTATTGATAATTTATATGCCCGAAAAAATGAATATTTCGGCAGCCAACAAACTGCTGAAAGCCATCGAAGAACCACCACCCAATACTTTGTTTATTTTGATAACCGAAGACGAAGCCTCTATTTTGACAACTATTCGTTCGCGTACGCAGTTGGTAAAACTAAATCGGCTGTCGCCGGAGGAGATAAAAGAGGCGCTGACAGAGGAATTTCCGAACGAAACAGACGAAAATTTGACCGAAATTGCAAAAATTTCACGCGGGAATTATATATATGCCCGAAATATCGTGAAACAAACAAATTCGGCAGAAAATTTATTCTTCAAAAATTTTGATTACTTCGTAAATTTGATGCGTAGTACTTACGTTGGCAATTTTGCTCAAATTCAGCAAATAACCACCGAACTGAGTGGCTTGGGACGCGAAAAACAAAAATCATTTATCGAATACGCCCAAAGGCTATTGCGAGAAAATTATATATATAATCTAACAAGTAATATAACAGGACTAAACTACCTGACAGACAAAGAATTAGAGTTTACAAAAAAATTCAGCAGATTTATTCACTCAAACAATATAGAACTATTTTACACAGAGTTGAACAAGGCATACGCCGACATTACACGAAACGCATCTGCTAAAATTCTATTTTTGGATTTAGCTCTAAAATTTACAAGATTTTTAAAAATAAAACCAAATGACAAACAATAATAACAACAATATAAAAGACGAACGGCTGTGCATAATAAATCCGGAAGACGGTTCGTACAGTTGTCCGATGGCAAACGGCTATTCGGCAAGGCATTCGCACGACTGGTCGAAAAACAGCCCCAACGTTCTGACTAAAAGAAATTTAGTTGAGGTCAGATTCAAAAACGGACGTAAAGGAATTTATGAGAACAAAGAAGATTTGTTCCTGAAAGACAGCGATGTAGTGGCAGTTGAAGCAACTTCGGGACACGACATCGGGCTGGTTAGTTTGCAAGGCGAAATAATGGCTTGGCAAATAAAAAAATACGGAATAACGGACAAAACGAAACTTCCACAAATATACCGCAAAGCCCGAACTTCGGACATCGAAAAATGGCAAAACGCCATAAGTCGCGAAACGGAAGTACTGAAACGAAGTAAGCAAATCATCGAAGAGTTGTCGCTGAAAATGAAGCTCGGCGACGTGGAATTTCAAGGCGATGGCTCAAAAGCCACGTTTTACTACATTTCCGAAGCACGCGTGGATTTTCGGGAACTTATAAAAATTTTAGCCGTCGAATTTAAAATCCGAATTGAAATGCGTCAAATTGGAGCGCGACAAGAATCGGCAAAAATCGGCGGACTTGGAACTTGTGGGCGCGAACTGTGCTGCATAAGCTGGAAACGAGAGTTCGAATCGGTAACAACAAATTCGGCAAGACATCAAGAAATGTCGCTGAACCCAACAAAATTGGCGGGACAATGTTGCAAACTGAAATGCTGCTTGAACTACGAACTGAAAGCCTACAAAGAAGCTCGGCAAAATTTTCCGGACACTTCGATTATTCTCAAAACCAAAGGAGGAGACGCATTTTTTCAAAAAAGTGATGTGTTCAAAAAAATGCTTTGGTATTCATTAGACCCCGATAACTCCATAAATATCACCGCTTTAACTGTTGAGCGAGTTGAGGAAATTATCGAAATGAATAAAAATAACATTTTGCCCGAAACACTTTTGCAAAATAATTTGGAGCTGGCAGACAGAATTAACAGCAAACACAATGTTAAAATAACTTCCGACGAAATAAAAGAAACAAGTCTTCCGTTGAAACCTAAGAAAAAACCGAACAACAAAAGACGAAGAAATAACAAAAATTTCAAAAATAATAACAAAAAAAGACCAAATAACAATAATTCTAACAATCAAAAGAACAACGGAAACAACAAGAACATTCAAAACACCAGAAACAACGGAAATAACAGAAATAATAATCAGAGGAATAAAAACCCTCAACAAAAGAAAAATAACCCTAAGGAGAGTTGATAATTTAACACTATATTTTAATTAGAGAAACGAATTAAATAACACATTGTAAATATAAGTAAATGAGAGAAATACCTATTTTGATAATAATTTTAATTTCACTTTGTGGTTGCCAACCTCAGAGCATCTACGACGAAAGCGTGGAAATACCCGAAACCGGTTGGCACAAAAATAATGTTGTAAAATTTTCGCCCGAAATATCCGACACCACAAGTTTATACAACATTGCCATAAAATTGAAACATCAAAATAATTACCAGTATAGTAATTTGTGGTTGTTCGTAAAACTGACAACTCCGAACCAAAATATCTTGATAGATACCGTTAATTTTTTATTGACAACCCACGACCATTTTTGGCTCGGGAAAAAACAAGGCAACTCGCATTTGGTGTCGGCCGGTTTTGGCGATTCGGTAAAATTTGTAAATCCGGGTATCTACACGTTTGAAATTCAACAAGGTTTGCGCGGCGACGTTGCAAACTCAATAGACGAAATAGGTTTAACAATAAAAACAATTAAATAGAAAAAATATTATGTCTAAAAATAAATTAGAAAAATTCGCCGAAATGGCAACATTTTCCAATGTTTTCCAACCGGCCGGCAACGAATTGACAGATTTTAAGTTCAAAAATAAATGGAACGAATATTTTGGAAATTCCAACCCGATTTATTTGGAACTGGGCTGTGGCAAAGGCGAATACACAATAGCACTGGCGAAAAAATATCCCAACATAAACGTAATTGGAGTGGATATAAAAGGCGCCAGAATTTGGCGAGGTGCCAAAACAGCCAACGAAGAAAATCTGCAAAATATTTGTTTTATCAGAACAAAAATCGAAAATATAGGCCTATTTTTTGGAAGCGATGAAATTTCGGAAATTTTAGTACCATTTCCGGACCCACAACCCAAAAAGCCCAAACGCCGACTTACTTCGTTTTATTTTTTGTCAATTTATCAAAAAATCTTAAAAAATGACGGGATTGTTCACCTGAAAACCGACAGTTTGGAGCTTCACAATTACACAAAAGCACTTTTAGAAAAAAACAAAATCGAGCCAATAGAGTGTTATAGCGACGTTTATTCGGAAAATATAGATTCGCTTTTGACACAAATTCAAACTTTTTACGAAAAAATGTTTTTAGAAGAAAACAAAAAAATAACATATATCAAATTTCGTTTAAATAAAGAAATGAATATATTAGCACCGGATTTTGTAGAAATAACCGGTTACAAGTATTAAAAATGAAAAAAATGAAATCAGGATACAAACTAATTATCTTGTCGGCATTGTTGATGTTGTACGCGTGTTCGACGCAAAAAAACACAACAACCACACGCACGTATCACAACGTAACAGCTCACTTCAACGTATATTTCAACGGAAACGAAAGCTACAAAGCAGGAATAAACAAAATAGAAAAAAACTACAAAGACAATTATTCTATCTTGTTGCCAGTACACAAATATACCAACGAAGAAGCAGCCCAAACGGCTCAAAGTGATATGAACAGAACGTTAGAAAAAATGGGGAAAACCATTGCAGTTCATTCAATTACGGTTAAACCGAAAATAAAAGGCAAAATGACCCCGCGCGACAAAGTGATGATGAAAAAAAATGAGTATTGTAAGTGGATTGACGAAGCATACTTACTTATCGGTAAAGCAAATTATCACAATGGCGAATACTTTAAATCTTTGCGTTCGTTTCGTAAAATTATGAACGATTTTAAAACCGAAGATACCCGATTTGAGGCTCAACTTTGGACATCGAAAGTTTACATAGCTCAAAATAAATTTCAAGATGCGCTGAATTACCTCACCCAGCTCGAAGCCGACGTGAGACACCCGAAAAAATTAGACAAAGAAATTTGCCTGACTTTTGCCGAATATTACCAAAAACAACAAGATTATTCGAGCGCGCTAACAAAACTTGAAGAGGGTATAAAATTAACAAAAAAGAAAAAAGAAAAAGCAAGATATTACTACCTAATGGCGCAGATGTATCAAGAATTGGGAAACGATGCCGAAGCTGCCAAAAATTATAAAAAAGTAATAAAACTAAATCCGAATTACGATATGGTTTTTAGCGCAAAAATCAAACGCGCTACGGCTTTTACCATCGACCAAGATTCCAAAGAAATAAAAAAGGAACTCCGCAAAATGATAAAAGACGAAAAAAATGAAGAATACAGAGACCAAATTTATTACGCCCTTGCCACAATAGAACAAAAAGAAGGAAACGAAGAAAAAGCTATCGAATATTTTAAACTTTCGGCACAAACCAGCGTGTCGAACAACAACCAAAAAGCTCTGTCGTTTTTGGCATTGGCAAATATCTATTTCGAGAAAAAAGACTTTTTGCCGGCAGGAAAATATTACGACAGTACGATGCAATATTTGTCGCAAGACTACCCAAATTACAAAACAATATCACGCAAAGCCCAAAATACCGGTTTTTTGGTAGAATATTTGACCGTTGTAGAAGAACAAGACAGCTTGCAGGCAATTGCGCAAATGCCGGAAGCCGAACGGGTAAAACTGATAAACGGATTGATACAAGACGCGATAGAAGAGGAACGCATAAGAGAAGAAGAAATGAGCAATACGCCGGTTTATGACCCAACAGATTTTGGCAACCAAACGCTCGGACGCGACAATGCCGGACAAGGCGGAAAATGGTATATGTACAATCCGGTAATCATAAGCAGAGGGAAAAATGAGTTTATCAAAAAATGGGGAAAACGAAAATTGGAGGACAATTGGCGACGGAAAAATAAATCTGTCGTAAACGATTTTGGCGAAGAAACTACACCGGAAGGCGAAGATTCAACCAAAGTTACAGACGCCAAACGCCCCGAATATTATCTGCAAAATTTGCCACTGACAGATTCGTTGATGGAAATTTCGAACGATATGATTGCTTCGGCTCTGTTCAACGCGGCCGATGTGTACGAAAAACTGCTGTTGGACTACGAAGCAGCTATCAAAACATACAAAGACCTGCTGGAAAGATACCCCGAAACAGATTTTAAACTGGAAACCTATTACAGACTGTACAAACTAAATCAAAAACTGAATAAATCGACAAAAGAAGAACTGTACAGAAACAAAATAATAAACGAATATCCGAAAAGTAAATACGCTAAAATGCTACAAGACCCCGATTTTTTCAAAAAACTAATGGCTACCGAAAGCGATGCGCTTGCTTTGTTTGACCAAATTTTGAGAAAATATAATTCGGGGAATTATCAGCAAACAATAGAATTTGCAAACTACGGCATAAAAAAATATCCAAACTCGCAAGCATATCCCAACTATCTGTTTTTCAAGGCAAAAGCCTACGGACGAACAAACCAACAAGATTCGATGATACATTATTTGAATATAGTGAAAAAAAATTATCCAAAAACAGAAATTGGAGGTTTAGCTGCCGACGTGTTAGCGCTTATCAAAAGCGGAAAATACAATTACGATATTTACAAAACAAACCCCAACGAACAATATTTATTTATGGCATTGGTTGCTAATAATGTGAATTTCAAGGAGTTTGATTTTAATTTAAAGATAAGCGCCGAACAATTTACCGCCGATAAAACTTTTAAAATAAACAAAGTAGATTTTGACAACACGCAACAACTGATAACAATACAAATATTTGATAATCAGATAGAAGCAACAGATTTTTATAAATACATAATAAAAACAGACGCATTCAAAAATTTACAAGCCAATCAGTACAAAGCGTATTTTATATCAAACTCTAACTTTGAACTCTTTAAAAGCGACAAAATAATAGATAAATACAACATATTTTTTAGAAATAATTTTTTACCATTGGAATAAAATGATAAAAAATATTTTTTTTTTAATATTATAACTTTTAACTTTACAGAGATTTTTAACTTAAAAAATATTTGAATTATGAACAAAAAATTATTTGCATTAGGAATGATAGCTGTAATGCTATCCACTACGTTTGTTAGTTGTAAAAAAGGCGAAAATGACCCGTTTTTGTCATTACGTTGTAGAAAAGCTCGAATAACCGGAGAGTGGGAGCTTACCGAAGCTCAATGGACAACTATTGTAAAAAACAGAGAAGAGTCTACACATACCACCAATGCTAGTTTTGATGGCAGTAAACTAATAGAAAAATGGACACAAAAAGTCGATGACGAAACCTTTACAGATACATATACAACAAACTACTCCGAAAAAATAGTTATCGAAAAAGATGGTACTTTTGAGCTCAAAGAAACCTCAACTGTTGTGGGAGGAGAAGGAAGCCAATTTACTACAATCACCAAACATGAGGGCTATTGGCAGTTTTTGGGTAAAAATAAATCCGAAGAGTTGAAAAATAAAGAACGTGTTTCATTTCATGTAACTAAACTTACTGTTATTCATCCGAATGGAGCTACAGATATAGAAAACTTTGATGGACACTCACGAATTGCTAATTACACATTTTTGTTAGACAAATTAGCGAACAAAGAACTTGTTGCTTTGTTAGAAGAATCTCACACAACAGAAAACTTTGCTTCTTCAACTTCGGGGTCAAAAACTTATGAAAAACAAAAATAGTTTTTGAGTAAATCGAAAACAAAAAAACATCTCTTTGGAGGTGTTTTTTTTATTTTACGGACTAAATCTATACAGAAATAAACACCTGATTTCCAACAATATAACAATGCAAATATTTATATTATTTTATTTTTTATAAAAAAATATACGATATACAAAAAAAATATATAATTTTGAAATTATTTTAAAATTTATACAAATGTTAAAATCAATCTTAGACAATGATTTATACAAATTTACGATGCAAAACGCAATAGTAAATTTGTTTCCCAGAGCAAAAGTTCGATATAAATTTATAAATCGAAACAACACAAAATTCCCGACAGGATTTGGCAACGAACTAAAAAAAATAATCGCCGATATGTCAAAATTAAAACTGACAACTGCCGAGAAAAAATTTTTAGAGCAAAAATGCTATTATTTGCCCCCAACATATTTTGATTTTTTGTCCGGTTATCGCTACAACCCCAACGAAGTTATGATTTCGCAAACCGAAGACGACTTATCGATAGAAATAGAAGGCTATTGGTATCGCACGGTACTTTGGGAAGTGCCACTGATGGCAATTATTTCGGAATTATATTTCAATATGACCGGCTTGAAGCCTTACGAACCGGAAAAAATACAAGAAATTACAGGCCGTAAAGCTCAGTTTTTCAACGATTTAGATATTTATTTTGCAGATTTTGGAACTCGTCGCCGATATTCTTTTACGAACCACAATTTGGTGGTCGAAACCTTGATGAAAGAAGCTAATAATTTTGTCGGCACCAGCAATGTTTATTTGGCTTATCTCTACAATCTGACCCCAATAGGCACACACGCCCACGAGTGGTTTATGTTCCACGCTGCCAAATACGGCTTCAAAATAGCCAACAAATTGGCTATGGAAAATTGGGTGAAAATTTACAGGGGCGATTTGGGAATAGCGCTCACCGACACCTTTACGACCGAAGCGTTTTTTAGGTCATTCGACACGAAATTGGCAAAATTATTTGACGGCATCAGGCACGATTCGGGCGACCCAATCGAGTTCGCTAAAAAAACCATAGCGCATTATCAACATTTGCGAATAGACCCAATGTCGAAAGTTATTGTTTTTTCGGACGCACTAAATCCCGAAAAAGTCGAGAAAATTACAAATTTCTGCAAAGGCAAAATCAAACACTCGTTTGGAATTGGAACCAATCTGACAAACGATACAGGTCAAAAACCGTTGAACATTGTTGTAAAAATTGTAGCAGCATTGCCCGAAGGCTGGGAATGGCTGCCAACAGTAAAATTATCGGATTCCAAAACGAAATATACCGGCGACAACGAAACTATAAAAATCGCCAAAACTACTTTGGATATTACTAATTGAGAATTGAGAATTGAGAGTTGAGAGTTGAGAATTGTTAATTGTGAGTTGTGAATTAGAACGGCGAAGCCATCACGATAGTAATTGAGAGGTACAATACTGAAATGCAAGTTGTAAGTTGTTGATTATTTGTATGTTAATATTTTCTGAATGCGCCTAACACCTAACACGGAGTATTCAAAAAATACAAATTCCCCGATTTACATCGAGAGCTACAAAATATCGCTACGCGATTGGGGGAAACCCCATAGGGCAGGATTGATTGGTCTATTTTGTTTATAACACGGGTTTACACCCGTGCCTACAAATATGCCATCGCTACGCGATTTGGGTAAACCCCGTAGGGGTGATATTTTT
>PDWI01008215.1_pt1 | contig 31079 bp, 24 predicted proteins | sample 1430891 | NCBI WGS metagenome assembly PDWI01 (sample SAMN01162508, study PRJNA174530) | Oral metagenome, whole genome shotgun sequencing project. | biome: Marine environment; feature: Marine mammal; material: Swab sample of the gingival sulcus; isolation source: swab sample of gingival sulcus... | reverse complement strand
GCACGGCCCTTTTCAAACAAGCGCTAACTTCGGCGGCAGACTGATCAGGAACAAAAGAATCAACAGCAATAATACTCATGGCAGGCCTCGGCAATCTCTAGCATAAGTGGGCGGGAGGAGTGATAGATCTAATATACAAAACAAAACCAAAAAGCGCCAGTAAAACATTGTCCAAAAACCAATTATTCTCCACCAAAACCCCATAAACCAGCCCCCGCCCCCCCAAAAACTACCCGCCGGCGGGCACCCAGCAACACAAAAAACCAATCAAAACGACAGATGCCCCCTAACCTCAAAGCACCCTCTCCCCCAGCCTCCTCGATGGAAGATGGCCCTCCCCCAACCACACCCGTTGTTGCCAGCCCCCCACCCAGACGTTACCCTCAACAAACCACTCAGCCAACCACTCCACCAGAGCCGCCCCCCAACCGGCCCCAAAACCCCAAAACCCAATCTCCCATCCCCCCAACCGACAGGACAACAACCATGCCCGAGAAAAACTGGACCCAGCACATCAACCAGATGGCCTGGGGTTTCAAGAACAGCGCCATCCTCCTGAACGCCATCCGTGTCGGCTTGTTCGAGAGCCTGGGCCACGATTGGAAAACCGCCGCAGAGGTGGCCGCCGACCAGGGTCTGAATACGCGGGCCGTCGCCATCGTGCTGAACGCCCTGACGGCGCTGGAGATTCTGCGCAAGGAAGGGGACCGTTTCCAGACCGAGGAGGGTGCCCGCGCCCTGTTGCTGGCCGACAGCCCCCACACCCTCAAGAGCATCATGGGCCACAATCTGTACATGATGCGCGGTTGGGCTCAGTTGGAAGAGGTTCTGCGCACGGGGGAGCCGGTGCCCGGCCGGCCGCGGGACGAGCGGCAGATGCGCGACTTCATCCTGGGCATGGAGAATATTTCCCGTCAGAGCAGCCGCGATGTCCTGGCCAACCTGGACCTGGGGCGCTTCCGGCGGCTTCTGGATCTGGGCGGCGGGCCGGCCACCGCGGCCATCACCTTCGCCCGGGCGCACGCGGGTCTGGAGTGTGTGGTCTTCGACCTGGAGGGGCCCATCGGCATCGCCATCGAGCAGATCACCAAAGCCGGGCTGCAGGACCGGATCAGCACCGTGGCCGGAGATTTCCACACCGATGAACTGCCCGGCGGGTTCGATGCCGTGTACATCGCCAACATCATCCACATGCTGGACGAAACGGCCACCCTGAATCTGCTGCGCAAGGCGCGCCACGCCCTGCGGCCCGGGGGCCGGCTGCTGCTGAAGGATTTTTTCGTGGACGAGACGCTCACCGCGCCGGTGGAAGCGGCCACCTTCAGCGTGAACATGCTGGTCAACACGCGCGGCGGCAAAACCTACACCCGGGAAGAGACGCACCGGCTGCTGCGCGAGGCCGGTTTCCGCGTGGAAGCGGAGGTGGATGTGGCCGCCATCAGCAAGGTGTTGGAGGCCGGGCTCAGCGACTGAAGGCCCCGTAGGGCGGGGTCGTGCGCAGGCGAGGGTCCTTGACCGGGCCGCCCACCGTGAAGTGGTACAGGCTTTGCCAGGCATCGTCCCGCAGGCCCAGCAGGCGGTGCACCTCGTCGTCGAAGAAGCAGCCGATGCCCGTGCCGCGCAGCCCCGCCGCCTCAGCTTCCAGGTAAAGCAGCTGCCCGATCATGCCCGTTTCCCAGAACAAGCGCGGATACCAGGCCGCCCCATGCTCGGCGATGCCGGCGCTGAAACGTGCCACCATGCCCACGCTGAAAGCTCCGTCCGCGGCGATATCCTGATGACAGCTGAGGCGCTTGGCCGTTTCCCGCACGTCCCCCGCGATCAGATGCCGCAGGGGCAGTTCCGCGGGCATGCCCGGCACCGGGTCCCAGGTGAAATCCGGACGCATGGCGGCGCGCCAGGCCGTCTCGTGCTCCGGGTGGCGCGGCAACGCGTACAGGCCGGGCGCCAGTCCTTCCACGCGATGCACGAAGAGCAGCAGGCTCACCTCCGGCCCCTGGGGCAACGCCGGCAACACGTCCGCGGATCCGGCGGGCAGCAGACGGGCCAGCAGACGGGCGAAATCCTCTTGCCCCAGACGCGAGCGCCGGTCCATCCCCCGGGCGCTGCGCCGGTTTCGGATGATGGCCGCCGCGGAGTCGTCCCGCGGTGCAAAAGACGGCGCCGCCAAGGTTGCGGGCGCCGCCAGGTCCGCGGGTGCCCCCACGCCGGGCAAGACCTCGCCATGGCAGGCATCGGCCACCGTATCGATCGCATCCCAGATCCGATGGCCCGGACTGAGGGTGTTCGGCTCGCCCAGGACCATCCGGCTATCCGCCCAGCCGCGCAGTTCCCCGACCTGTGGACAGGCGCCGGTTCCCGTGTCCACCAGGACCAGCACATCGGCCCGCTCACGCTCGGGCCCCCCAAGGCCATCCACGGCCAAAACCCGGTCCGCCAGGCCGACCTCCAGATCCGTCAGCAAACGCAACCGCCATCCCAGGCAGCGCCCCGCCAGGGAAAGGGCCGCCAGGGCGTGCCCCACATCGTGCTGGCAATAGCGGAAGGCGCGCTCGCCGTACTTCCAGGCCTCGCGCCAGGCGATGGACGTCAGACCGAGCAGGAAACCAGTCCCCGGATCGGGCACCGGCCCGGTGGCCCGCAGTTCCAGCAGATGCTCGTCCGGGGCGTAGTGGTACAGTCCCGCGCCCGTCTCCAGACCGGCGGCAGCGCCGATCAGAACATACCCCTCGGTGGGGTGCAGATTGCCGCTCGAAGGGTTCACCCGCAGACTCCAGCGCGAGACGACATTGCCCTCCGGATCCACCACTTCCTTCCCGGCCGAAAGAGCCAGGCTCAGGTACAGGAATCGGCCCAGAGAATCCGCATCCAGGGGGGACGCCGGGCTGGCCTCGGTAAAGAGCGCGTCGTACCCGGGGCCTCCCGTTTCCGGCCCCAGGGGCAGCGCCACCGTGGGCACGTCGTCCAGTCCATGAAACCGGCCGAGGCGGCATAGCGCTGGAAGTGGTGCTTGGTGCGGTGATGGTACTCGACGGCGGTGCGGCGGCGGCTCACGGTTCTCCTCCACAAAAAAAGGGGCCCCACCAAGGGGCCCCAAAAACGAACAAGGGTCAACCCGCGAACTTCTCGCCGGCCTTCTCCCAGTTCACAATGTTCCACCAGGCTTCGATGTAGGCCGGCCGAGCGTTGCGCCTGTCCACATAGTAGGCGTGCTCCCACACGTCGATGGTCAGCAGGGGCGTGACGTCCATGGTCAGGACCGTCTCGGCGTCGTCGGTGTTGACGATCTCCAGGCTGCCGTCGTTCTTCTTGACCAGCCAGGTCCAGCCGCTGCCGAAGTTCGTGGCGGCGGACTTGCTGAAAGCGGCCTTGAAGGCGTTGAAGTCGCCGAAGGCGCTGTTGATCGCGTCGGCCAGGGCGCCGGTGGGCTCGCCGCCGCCGTTGGGGCTCAGACCCATGAAATAGAAGGTATGGTTCCAGACCTGGGCCGCGTTGTTGAAGACGCCACCCTTGGGGGCCTTCTTCACGATACTCTCGAGGTCCATGTCGGCATACTCGGTACCCTCGATCAGACCGTTCAGGTTGGTGACATAGGCATTGTGGTGTTTGCCGTGGTGATAATCCAGGGTCTCAGCCGATATGTGGGGCTCAAGAGCGTTCTGGGCGTAAGGCAGCTCTGGAAGAACATGCTTCATGTTTTTGTCTCCTTGTTTATGCTTCGGACCGACCACCTCTGGCCACCGGCCTCCCGTGATCTAATTGTGACAAACATAAATGATATCACAAATTCGGCAAGCCTTCCTTATTGGGGCCAGGGGCCGATGACGGGAGGCAGGGCTTCCAGCAAATCTTCACGCAAGAACGGCTTGATCAACAACCCTTGGACTTCGTTGGGCTCGAAGCGTTGGCGAATGTTCTCCTCGCTGAAGCCGCTCATCAGGATAACTTTCTGCTCCTTGTTGATTTCCCGTATCCTGTCCAGGCATTCCCGCCCATCCAGGAAAGGCATGAGCAGATCCAGCAACACACAGGCGTAGCCACCGGGATCGGCCGCGAAAAGCTTCAGAGCCTCCCGGCCGTCGCGGGCGCAATCCACCCGCAAACCCTGGTTGCGCAGGGTCAGACAGACCAGATCGCGCACATGCTTCTCATCGTCCACCACCAGGATGCCCCCTTCGGAAGAGGGAGGGGCCGACGCCACATCGGCCAGGGGGCGGATCGCGGCGATCTGTTCCAGAACCGGGGCGGCGGGGAAGCCTACCCGCACACAAGAGCCCTGCTCCGGTGTGGAATCGACGCGCAACCAACCACTGTGCCCCCGCAGGATGCCCTGCACCGCCGCCATGCCCAGCCCCCGTCCCGTGAACTTGGTGGTGAAGAAGGGTTCACAGAGGCGCCGGCGGACCTCCTCGGTCATGCCGCAACCGTCATCCTCAACTTCCAGGAAGACATGGGGCCCAGGCACCGGATCCGGGTCGCTGTATTCAGCGGCCGGCATCCGCTTGGCCAGCCACTCCTCCGTGCAATGCCGGCTTCCGGTGCGGATGACCACAATCCCCCCCCGCGTCGCCACCGCTTCGGCCGCATTGGTCACCAGATTCAGAACCACCTGCTGGAGTTGCGCCAGATCCACCTTGATGACCGGTAGCCCTTCAGCCAGCTCCCACTTCACGTCCACCTCGGCCGGCAGTGCCCTTTCCAGAAAATCCCTGAGGTTACGGAGTTGGGTGTTCAGATCCACCACCTTGATGGCCATCTGCCCCTTACCACTGAAATCCAGCATCTGCCGGGTCAGCGTCGAGGCGCGCAAAGCCGCCTTGCCCACCTCGCCTAGGTACTCGCGGGCCGGATGGTCGGGCATGAGCAGATCCTGCCCCATCTCCAGATAACCCACCATGGTCTGCAGCAGGTTGTTGAAATCGTGGGCAATGCCCCCGGCCAACACGCCCAGGCTTTCCATCTTCTGCGCCGCCAAGGCCTTGTGCTCAAGTTCCTCTTTTTGCTTCTGGGCCTCCACCTGGCTGGTGATGTCGTAGACGAAGCCCTCCACGGCCATCATCTCACCATTCTGCATCAAACCCCGGCCCTGCTGCCAAACCCACTTGAGGGTCCCGTCCCTGGTCTGCAGGCGGTACACCACCTGGTGGGGCGTGTTCCTCTCGGCGGCCTCCGCGATGGCCTTGCTGAGCATGGCGCGGTCCTCGGGATGGATCAGGGAGCCGAAGGAGGCCACACGATCGCCCACCAGCTCTTCATTGCCATACCCCGTCAGGTCCCGGCACCCGCTGCTGGCGAACAGCAGGGTGTGGTCGGGACTGATGCGGAAAATCATGCCCGGCAGATGGCCCAGGGTCCGGGCCATATACCGCTCCGTCTCCACCAGGCGTGCTTCCGACAGCTTGCACGCCACCGTTTCCCTGGCCAGATCCGCCAGCTCGGTCAGCCAGACCATGTCCTCATCGTCATAGGGTATGGTTTTGTTGCCCACCCCCAGAACCGCAACCACTTTGTCGTCCTGCAACAGAGGGACCATCGCCACCCTCCGCACTTCGATGAAATTCTGGAGTATGGCCGGGCCGTCCGCCTCGGAAGAAACATCGTTTCGGATGACCGGCAGGCCTTCCCGCACGCAATCCAACCAGACGTCAGACTGGCCCTGGTCGTTCAGCACCTCCGCGCCCCCTGCCGCGCGCAAGGTCCTGGCGGTATTGGTGGACCAAGCCTGCAAACGCAGCTGGTCCTGATCCCTGTCGACAAAATGGAAAAACCCGATCCCGCTCTGGGTGATGGTTTCCGCCTCATCCACCACCCAAGTCAACAAAGAGCACGCGTCCAGGTCCAGGGTAGCCCGGCTGATCCGGTACCGGACGTGGTGGATCTGCTCCCGGCGGCGGCGCTTGGTGATGTCGCGGATGAGTAGCGAAAGCCTTTCAGGGGCGGATTTCGGCAAGAAGCAGGGGAAGGCGGTGATCTCGAAAAACCGTGTTTCCGGCTGCACCCCGTCGAAAGCGGGTTCCAGGACGATGGTCTCGTTCTGGCGCAGGGCCTGCAGCAGAGCATCCTCCGCCTTGGGACGGTCATCCAGAGCCAGCATGTCGCAGAAAGGACTCCCGACCACAGGAACCAAGGCCGAATTGTTAAGAGTGTCCCGAAAATCACGGACCCGCAGTTGCGCGTCGAGGCCAATCAGCAATATACCCCGTCGTAGCGTCTCCTGATCCCGAATCCAACCGGCTGATGACGGTTTCATATTCTAACCTATGCCCCCCTCTTCATGACAGTATCCCCCTGAGATCAGATTACCAAAAAACAGCCACAAAGAAAGTCCTAATTTTCCTCCGCCTCTGCTGCGCCGGCCTCCAGCACCACAAAACGCCGGTCCGCAACCACAACGCGCACATAGTCATACAGCCGTCGCAACTTGACATGATACCCCAGATGCCGGTTCCCCACCACCAGCAAACGTCCTCCGGGCTTCAGCAGGCGCCGGGCCTGATGCAGCATCCCCCAGGCCAGTTGATCGCCCACCGCCGCCCCCTGATGGAAAGGTGGGTTGCAGACGATAAGATCGTAAGCGGCGCTCTCTTCGGCACTCAGATCCGCGGCCACGGCAAAGGTGGTCCGCTCCCCGTCCAATCCGGCGCGCCGGGCATTCTGCCGCGCGCTGGCCACGGCCTGGTGGCTTTCATCCACCCCCCGGACCCGCGCCAGCGGATTGCGCCGCGCCGCCACCAAGGCCAACACACCGTAGCCGCACCCCACGTCCAACACGGTTTGGAGCACCTCTTGCCCGGGCAACTGATCCAACAACAGCCGCGTGCCGGCATCCAGCCGTCCCCGGCTGAAAACATTGGGGCCCGCACACAGCCTCAGATCATCGGCCGCCCAATCCAGCACCGCGACCGCCGGGGCCGCCGGCGGGGGCTCTTTGGCCTCCAGGGTGGCCACCGCCAACCGCGCCTTCTTCCAGCCCAGGGTGGTGCGCGTGGGGCCCAGAATCTTCTCCAACAGACGATACGCGCGCACCGGCGTATGCTTGATCATGCCACCCATCAGGACCACGGAATCGGCATGCAGCAGCGGCCGCAGACGGCACAGCAGGTCTTCCAGAAAAACCAGACTCTTGGGCAATTTCAGCAACACCGTGTCGAAGGGGCCGGCGGGTTCCTCCGTGGCCGGGACAAAGGGCACCGTATCGGGATCCAGGCCATTGCCCTTCAGGTTGATTCGCAGGGCGCGGCGGGCCATTTCCGAGTCCGACCAAGAGACGGGATGGTGGGCGTGCAAAGCGACCGCCAGGGCGCCGAAACCATCGTTGACCAGCAACAGACGACCCAGATCAGCGGGCCCCTCCGTTGCCAAGTGGCGCAGAAGGTACTCGTCGGCCGCGTCCCAGGCGCGCAGGGGGTCATCGTCCCGCAGGGGAAAGCGCCGCAGGATCAGCCGCCGGTCCTGATGCGCCAGGGTCTGCATCACTCGCCCGGCAGGGGGAACCAGCGCAAAGGTTCCAGGGAAGGTTCCAAGCACATCGCCTCACCCTGCCGGGGGGGCTGCTCCTTCAACTTGGCGATGAGGGCGCGGGCCTCGGCCAGATACTCCTCCAGGGCTCCGGCCGGCTCGGTGATGTGGTTGGCCCGGTATTCCATGCGCCCGGCGCGGTAGCTGACATCCTTCAGGCGCAGGGCCCGGCCCAATCGCGTGTTCCGATGCCGCCAGATGCCCGTGTCCGGCTCGAATGCATACTGGGGAAGGAAACGCCAGCCGTCGCTGGCCAGCAGATCCACCGCGTCCAGGATGTAGCGGAAGGTGTCCTCGCAGATGAAGTAGTTGAAGTTGACGCGCACCCAACCCGGCTTGATGCCCTCGCAACCGGCGTCGATGGCCTCGTGGAATTTCATGCTGCGCGCCAGATCGATGCCCAGCAGGCGATGCCCGTAGGGCCCGGCGCAACTGCAACCGCCGCGGGCCTGGATCCCGAACAGGTCGTTCAGCAGAGCGACGACGAAATTGTGGTGCAGCACCCGGTCCTCGCCGTGCCGGATGACGAACGAGACGATGCTCAGCCGCTTGGCCTGCAGGTTGCCCAGCACCTGGATGTTGGGGTTGCGCGCCCAGGCTCGCGCGGCACGGTCCACGAACCCCTGCTCCAGGTCCTCGATATTTTCCGCCCCCACGGCCTCCTTCAGATGGAAGACCAGCCCGGCGCGGATGGCCTCGATGATGGCCGGGGTGCCCCCTTCCTCGCGATGGGTAGGGTCCGTCAGGTAGGTGTGTTCCTGAGGACTGACATAGGACACGGTGCCGCCCCCGGGCACCGAAGGCACGCGATTCGTCAGATGCCGGCGCTTGACCACCAGCACCCCAGGCGTGCCCGGCCCCCCGATGAACTTGTGGGGCGAGATGAAGATGGCGTCCTTGTGGCACAGGGCGTTGTCGCCGGAGCCGTCGTCCGGGTTCATCTCGATCTTCACATAGGGCGCCGCCGCCGCGAAATCCCAGAAGGCCAGCGCCCCATGGCGGTGCAGCAGCCGACTGATGCCCACACTGTCGGAAACCACGCCCGTCACATTGCTGGCCGCCGAGAAGCTGCCGATGATCAGAGGCCGGGCCCGGTACTTGACCAGTTCGCGCTCCAGATGTTCCTGGTCGATCTGACCGTCCGTATCTTCCGGAATGGTCACCACGTCGGCGATGCTCTCGCGCCAGGGCAATTCGTTCGAGTGATGCTCATAGGGGCCGATGAAGACCACGGGGCGCTTATCCGCCGGGATGTGCTTGGAAAGATCGAAATTCTGGTCCAGGTTGCCCGGGATGCGCAGATTCAAGATATCGATCAGCTTGTTGATGGCCCCGGTGGCCCCGCTGCCGCAGAAGATGACCACGTCCTGCTCGGAATCGCCGCCGCAGGTTTCCAGGATGATGCGCCGGGCATCCTCCCGGAAGCGGGTGGTCTGCAGCCCGGTGCTGGAAGTCTCCGTATGGGTGTTGGCGTACAGCGGCAGCACCTCATTCCGGATGAAATCTTCGATGAAGGAAAGGCTGCGGCCGCTGGCCGTCCATCGAGGGCCCTCTCATCGCCGATGATGGAATCGCGGATGGTCTCGACCAGATGCTGCACACATTCGTCCACGCTTGGTACCTCGGGGTTGGGGTTGAGGGTGGGCTGGATGCACACCCCATTATAACCTGCGCGGGGCCGGCATGAAACCGCTACCTACGGACGCGAACGAATGACGGCCCCCCACTGACCGCGCGGCTCCATTCCCGCCGGCCCTTGCGGCGGGAACACGCCCCCGTTTTCTTGGAAAGCGAACCGCGCGCACCACGTCACCCGGAAGGACAGGCCGTGAACCGCTACCCCCTGCTCCAGGCCGTGAGCTGGCTGCTGACCATCATCGCCATCACCCTGCTGGGCATGTCCGTGCGCCTGGCCCCGGTGGAACGCACCCTGGCCTGGCCTCTGCCCGCCCCCTGGGCCGGCGGCGACGCCTTCCTGCTGCCGGCCGCCCTGGCCGTGGCCGCCGCCGCTCTGGTGGCCCTTTTCGTGCTGGCGGGTTCGGCCCGCGGCACCGCCGCCGCCCGCCCCTGGGGAGAGCTGCTGCTCTACTTCGGCGTCCTCTTCGCCTTCGCGTGGATGATCCTGCCCACGGGCACCCCCGACCCCGTGACCCTAGCCGTGGCCGGCCTGCTGCTGCTGGGCGGGGCCTGGCTTTTCCTGCGCGGGCCGCACCTGCGGCGCGGGCCCTGGCGGACCACCACCGGCGTCAGCCTCCTGGACGCGGCCTTCATCCTGGTCCCGGCCGTCCTGGGTCTGATTCTGGGCCAAAACCCCGTGCGCGACGCGGTGGGTCTGTCCCTGCTGCTGTACCCCCTTTACGCTCTGATCCAGCTGGGACTTTTCCTCAAACTACCCGTCACCAGGCTGCGGGCCATGGGGGTTTCCGAGGAAGGTACCCGCCTGCTGACCGCCGTCGTCTTCGCCCTGGTGCACTGGCCCAACCCCCTGGTCATGCTGGTCACCCTGGTGGGCATGTTCGTGTGGGCGCAACAATACCAGCGCGGCCGGCCCCTGTACCAGCTGGCCCTGGTCATGGGCCTGACGGCCACCACCTTCAGCCAGATGCTGCCCGACGACCTGACCCACCACATGCGGGTGGGCCCCGGCTATGTGCGGGCCGCCGCGGTGGACCATTTGGGGACCTCTCCCGCCACCACGGACCCGGAATCCACCCTGGAATTTCTGGCGCGCATTTACCCCGGCACGGTGGGCCGCGAGATGACGACCGAGGAAGCCCGCATCCTGAAACGGTCCACCGACACGGCCTTGCGCCATGTCTGGGTCCACACTTTCCTCTGCAGCCCGGAGTACCGCCACCGCGCCGAAGCCGCCGGCCGCCCCCTGCCGCCTTCACCCCTGATCCACTGGTCCGAATGGCCCCCGGCCTGGCGGGACAAGGTGCGGGATCTGGGCGACGAAGCCTTCTACCAAGCCCACGGGGGCAACCCGCGGGACTTTCTGCGGGCCCTTTACAGCCGTTTGCTGGCACGCGCGCCCGCCGAGGCGGAACTGGCGGCCTGGAGCACCGTCCCCAGCAGCAAACAACGGCGGCGCTGGGTGGAAATCCTGCTGGATCATCGCCTGGAAAAAGGCAAAGCCGGAATCATCGACCCCGACCTCGCCCGGTGGCGTCTCTGGATGTGATCCGCATCAGAAGACGCGCTGGTTCACGAAGGTCCACCGCCCCGCCTCGACCTCCACCTCGGGAAGTTGCTGCGACATCAGCGGCCGTCCCTGACGGTCCAGGATCTCCACGTTCAGCTGGTACACGCCGGGCGGCAGACTCAGCCGCGCCATATGCACCCCCGCCGGCAGCGTCAACCAGCTGCGGGTGTCCGCCGTTTCGGTCACGGCTCCGAAGATGTTGGCCAGCGCGCCGGCCACCGCGGATTCCTTCTTCAAGGAGCGCGTGGCCAGATACTTGGTCAGCCCCCGGACAATGGTCTTGAAGAAAATAGAAGGTTTCTCCGCCTCAAAGGTCACGCGCGCCTGCCGATCGAGGTTGGCGACGTGGCTGGTCAGAACTTTGTCCCCGCTCAGCCCGGCGCTGACCCGGGCGCCGCCGATGGGACCGGGCGCATCTTCCAGTTGGGGCGCCGCCACCGACACCCAGTACTCCACCTTCCGCCCGCTCACGAAGGCCTGCATGTTGCCCAGACCGGCGTAGATTTCCCAGGCCCAGTAGTCCTCGTCCCCGTAGGCCGCCTTCTCGAAAATGGGGAAATCCAAGCGGACCTGCGTCTTCTGGGCCACGAAGCCCGTTTCCAGCAGGAACACCACCTCCCCGCGGCCGGCGCTCCATGCCCCCTGCCGATCGCCCGACAGCACATCAGGGCACTGCCGACGCAGTTCCGCCAGCTCCGACGCGAACCCCAGCCGTTGACCGGTCCGCTCCAGATCAGCCCCCAACTCCGGCGGGATCTGGAGCGCCAGCAGCCCGCGGTTGGCCTGGAAGGCCCGCGCGGCGTTGCGGTAGGCGATGAAGGCGTCGTTCACCTCCCCCTCACTGTCGTACAGCATACCCGCGAAATACAGCAGGAAGGCGTTGTTGCGCACCTGGCGCAACTTGTCGCCATCGCCCTCCCGCACCCCTTCCAGGGTGGCGTCCACGTACTGGCTGAGCAGTTCACTGGCGCGGCGGGCCTCCACCTGCGCCTCCCGGGGCTGGTGCAGGTAGAGGTAGTTCAGGGCCTTGTAGTAAGGCACCATGGCCATCTCGAAGGGCCGAGCCCGGTAGTCGATGGCGTTATCATTGGTGAACAGGCTGATGGCGCCCTGGCTGATGGACTTGGTATAGAGATCGGCAGCCAGGCGTTCGGCGCTGTGGAACTCGGTGTTGCTTTCGGTGTGCCGACCGGCGAAGTGCAGGATCAGGCCACGCTCCAGATGCGCCAGCAGTTGGTCATGGCGGCCGCTCTCTTCTTCCACCGTGGCCAGCGCGGCGTCAAACCGACCTTCGGCAACCTGGGGCCGCAGATCCGCGAACTTGGCGCTGTAGGTGGCGCAGCCTCCCAGACTCAGCAGCACGCTGAGCACCGGCAAGACCGGCACCCAGCGTTTCCAGGCGTTTGGGCGCAAGAACTTGGGCATAATATCCTAACCCTTGAACTTGCCCCGGCTGACGGTCTTCTTGATCTTGTGATCGCCCATCCAGACCTTCACGTTGTCTTCCAGATCCACCAGGTAGCAATCCACTTGGTAATACTTGACGGATTCGCCGTCGGCGCTGTCGAAGATGGCGTTGACCTCACCCAGCAGCATGTAGTCGGCACCCTTCTCGCGGCCCCACTGCTTCATGGTCTCGGGGCTGGCGAACTCCTGCTGGGAGGCGCGTTCGTTGCGGATCTGCTCCCGCTCATCCACACTGGCCACCACGCGCACCCGGCCGCTGTTGATGAAATACTTTTCCAGTTCACTGGTGAAGGTGGCCACGGGGATGTGCTCGCTGGTGCGATTGCGGATATCCCCGACGATGACGTAGGGTTTCTTACCGTTCTCGGCGCGGAAATCCTCCACCCAGGGGCTGGCGGTGGTGATCTTGGCCACCAGGACCTCGGCCACCATCTGGCTGTCCACGTCGTTCCACTCGCCGGACAGATCGATCGCGTCGCCCACATCCCGCCGCACAACTTCCGTCCGCTTGGAGCAGCCGGTTGCCAGCGAAAGGGCTATCAGCAGCACAAGAATTCCCAGGGTACGCAGTTTCATGATTTCCTCCGTCTCCCCCGCCGGCGGGGGCTATGATGGTTGAGCCGGGATCTCTTGGTATCCCCGCAATGGTTTTCCGTCTCCACTTCACGGATGATTCTGGCCCTGTGGAGAGGAAAATCCACCACCCCGGCCTTCCTGTCCAACAAAAAAGGACCGGCGAGAAAGTTCCGGATTCGTCCGACGGCGCCGATGAGCGGGCCGCTGGAAGTCAGGCCACTGAAAGTCAGGCCACTGAAAGTCAGGCCACTTCGCCCTCGTCACCATCGTCACCACAATCCGGCCCCCCGCTTTCGCCCAGGGCCCGGCACAGCAGGCGCCGGGTCAATTCTCGGGCCTGGTCCTGCCGGTATCCCGCCGAAGCGCGGTGGTCATCCACGGGATCGCTCTCGCCGGCCGCGATGACGGCCACATCCTCGATCACATCCCGGGTGATATCCACCACCTTCTGCCCCGCCAGTTGGTCCTCCGCCAGCAGGCAGCGCAGGGGAACGGGAGCCAACGCCCCCAGGGCAATGCGCGCGGTGGTGATGACCCCCTCGCTCACATCCAGCCCCACCGCCACCTGCACCAGGGCAGCATCCTCTCCCTTGGCCTCCAGGGCATGGCAGCGCCGCGAGGCCGCCTCTCCGGGCAGGACCACCCCCGCCAGCAGGCGATCCCCCAGGATCGTCCGCTCCGGTGCCGGGAAGAAGTCCGCCAGGAGCAAGCTCTCCTGGCTTTCCTCGTCGACGATGAAACAGAGGGCGTCCAGCGTCAGCAGCACGGGCGCCAGATCCGCCGGGGGAAGGGCCCGGCACAGATGGCCGCCAATGGTCGCGGCACTACGCTCCGGCCCCTGGCCCCATTGCCCGGCCAGGCGGGCCAGTTCTCCGCCGGCGAAGCCCCGTATCACGTCATGGTGCCGGATCAGCGACAGGGGGGTGGTGGCGCCGATGATCACATCGCCTTGGGCGGTACGATCCAGTCCGGTCAGCCCGACCTGGTTGATGTCCACCAAGAAATCGTAGCCCTCGCGGCTCGGGATCAGATCCGTTCCCCCCGCCACATAACACCCCCGGCCCGGTCCGGAACGCAGCATGGCCACGGCCTCGGCCGGGGAGGTGGCAACCCGCAGTTCCTTGATCGACTGCCCTTTGATCTCACATCCCTCGCTATCCCGCATGGGCTTCCCCTTTCCTTGCTGAGGGCGTATCTTGTTCCACAATGTCACAAATGACCGAGGACCGCACCCAAAATCAGGACCCACGATCCCATGCCCGACAACACCCATTTCCTGCTGGAGAACGCCGCCACCCTGGTGACCATGGACCCCGAGCGCCGCGTGCTGGCCGGTGGCTGGGTGGCCGCCACCAACGGCCTGATCACCGCCGTCGGAGAAGGCGATGCCCCCGCGACCATTGCCGGCATCCCCCACGAGCGGTACACCCGCCACGACGCCACCGGCTGTGTCGTGTTGCCGGGTCTGATCAACACGCATCACCACCTTTTCCAGACCCGCACCCGGGCCCATGCCGCGGTGGCGGACCGGGAGCTTTTCGACTGGCTGAAGGCCCTGTATCCCGTTTGGGCCCGGCTGGGTGACGAACAGTTCCACCAAGCCGCCTTGGTGGGTTTCCAGGAATTGATGCGCAGCGGCTGCACCACCACCACGGACCACCACTACCTGTTCCCGGCGGATGCCTCACCCCATCTGATCGACATCACCATCTTGGCGGCGCGGGAAGCCGGCATGCGCTTCCACCCCACCCGCGGCAGCATGAGCCGTTCGGTCAAGGACGGTGGTCTGCCTCCGGATTCGGTGGTGCAGGACGAGGAAACCATCCTGGCGGATTGCGAACGCCTCATCCGGAAGTTCCACGATCCCCAACCCGGCGCCATGGTGCGCGTGGCCTTGGCCCCATGCTCCCCCTTCTCCGTGAGCGAGACCTTGATGCGGCGCACCGCGGATCTGGCCCGCCGGTACGGCGTGCGCCTGCATACCCACCTGGCCGAAACCCGTGACGAAGACGCCTACTGCGGTCAGGTCTACGGCCGGCGGCCGGTGGATTTCCTGGAGTCGGTGGGCTGGCTGGCGGACGACGTGTGGCTGGCCCACGGCATCTGGTTCGACGATGAGGAAATCGCCCGGCTGGGCCGGGCCCGGGTGGCGGTGGCCCACTGCCCCAGTTCCAACATGCGCTTGGGGTCGGGCATCTGCCGGGTGCGGGATCTGCGCGCCGCCGGCTGCCCCGTGGGCCTGGCCGTGGACGGCAGCGCCAGCAACGACAGCAGCAACATGCTGGCCGAACTGCGCCAGACCCTGCTGCTGCATCGGGTGCTGGGCGGGGCGTCGGCCATGACGGTCCAAGAGGTCCTGGAGATGGCCACCTTGGGCGGGGCCCAATGCCTGGGCCGAGAAGACCTGGGCAGCCTGGAAACGGGCAAGGCCTGCGACCTGGCGGTCTTCGATCTGGAGGCCATCGGCTACGACGGCGCCGACGACCCCACGGCCGCGCTCCTGCTCTGCCACCCGGAGCCGGCGCGCGAGGTGATCGTCGGCGGGAAGGTCATCCCTCCGGTGGGGCCGCGGGCCGCGCCGCCTCGGGCATCTGCTTGATGTACAGGTCCCTTTGCGGGAAGGGGATGTCGATGCCTTCACGCACCAGGGCCTTGTAGAAGCGCGTGTTGAGGGCATCCAGGACCCGCCCCCTGTACTGCGGATTGAGCACCCACACCAGGACTTGGAAATCCAGGCTGCTGGCACCCATGGAAACGAAACGCACCTGCACCGGCTGCGTCGGATCCAGGTGGTCGGTGCCCTCCACCGCCTGGGTCAGCACCTGCTTGACGTGGTCCACATCGCTGCCGTAAGCCACCCCCACATCCACCCGCAGGCGCATGCGATCCGACGGCCCCCCGGTCTCGTTGATGATCATGCTGTTGCCTATGACCCCGTTGGGCACCGTCACCTCCACATTGTCCCGGGTCAGGACGCGGGTACTGCGCATGCCGATATCCGTCACCACGCCACGCACCTGCCCTTCCACGTGGATGAACTGGCCCACCCGGTAGGGCGCGTCCATCAGGATGAAGACCCCCGCGATGAAATTGGCCAGCGTATCCTTGGACGCGAAGCCCACCGCGATGCCCATCACTCCGGCGCTGGCCAGCCAGCTGGTCAGATCCACCCGCCAGGCGCTCATGATCAGGTAGGCCTGTGCCCCGAAGAGAAAAAACTTCAGAACGAATTTGTAGAGGGGCAGGGTCGAGGGCTGGATCCAGGTGTACTTCCCGGTGGACCGGCTCAGGCGCTGGAACACCAGCATGGCAATGTCCAGCAGCGCCTTGCCCACAATCAGCACCAGCAGCGTCAGATAGACGGACAGCAGCACGGTCCGCGGCTTCCCGGCCTTGAGCAGATCCAAGAGCAGCAGATGGGCCGTCTGCAACACGATCAACCGCGCCAACGCCTTGTGGATGTTTCCGACGATCCTGTCATCCAGCCGCCTCAGGACGGGCACCAGCCCCAGCCGCAACACCGCCCACACCACCAGAGCGCACCCGATGATGATGGCCGCCCGCCACAGGGGCTTGGCCAGGAGCGCGTGCATATCAGCATTGATAAATTCGGGCATCACGCCTCTCCTTCCCCGGGCAGGGCCGGGCGCACATTCAGGACCTTTTCCTTACGGATCCGCACCGTGCCCGGTTTGGCCCCGCGCGGCTTGCTGACATACCGGGCGCGGGTGCAGCTGACGGCCACCTGCCGCGCCTCGCGCTTCTTGCTGTGCCAGGCGGCCACCGCGGCGGCGGCCTTCACGGTGGCGTTGTCCGGATCTTCCCCCGCGGGCACGCGCAACAGCACATGGCTGCCGGGCATGCCCTTGACATGGAACCAGTAATCATTGGCCTTGGCCATCTTGATGGAGAGGTGGTCGTTGTCCTGGTTGGTCCGTCTTGCCGGCCAGCACCTGCCAGCCGCCGGGCAGTTCGTAGCGCCAGAGGCGGGGCTCATAGGGGCGGTATTTTTCGGGGCGGGGCATGGTCTCCTTGGGGCTGAGAGCTGAGGACAGGAAGCAGGGAGAGTTCGGGGTGAACATAGCCGCGGGGAAATGGCCTGGCAAGCGTGAGGGAGGAAATAGCGGGGCTGAGAACCCAGGGATATCGGCCCCTTCGCGTCAGGCGATTTTTCGTCTTATCGAGTGCCCGCCGGCGGGTACCCTCCTCCCCTGATCAGCACCGTCGCCACACCCGCTTCCCGGCAAGCCACCACACCGGCCCCACAGGCTTTACCCAGGCAAACCGTCCGCCCTGGGCGACCGCAGAATCCGTTGGTAACGGATGCCGTAGATCAGGAACGGCAGGCCCCAGACCAGAGCCGTGCCCATGTGCCAGTGCAGCATATTCCCAACCAGATAGGCTGTCGCCCGCATGGCCGTTCCGGCCAGCAGCAACAGAAGGGCCAAATTCATCCAGCGATCCCACACGATCTCACGGCCGGTGTGGACATTGCTCACCGTGACCATCACCACCAGATAAGACAACCCCATCACCCCGCTGGTCAGCAGATGCCGGAAATGGCTGCCGGCATGGACCCCCGTATCAAGATGATCCCACCCCAGCAGGCCGTACCCCACCCCCATCAGCACCAGGATCAAGAACAGAGGGAAAACCTGCGGCTTATGCACGATGGCCTCGTCGGTCAGGAAAAAATCGTTCAAGGTGTGGAAAACCCCGGCCGCCGCGGCCAACCCCAGCCATCCCAGCAAGCTGTTCCCGGGCTGAAAGAACTCCACCGCCGTGTAGAGGACGACACAGAATACCGCCAGATTGTAACGGGGCGGCCGGGCCAGGAAGAGATCATCGATACCCTGCGCCTCGAACCATTCATTGATGCTTTCGGTGGCGATGCGGCGGATGGCCAGAAGCTCCAGCACCATGAACCCACCCACACCGACCCGCAGAATCTGCATGGGATTGCCGGCCACCCAACCGGCCATGACCGCCAGGTACCAGGCCTGGATCAGCCACAGCCCCAGCATGGTGGCCAGCAGACGCGCGTTCTTGCGCGTGGGATCTTCCAGAATGGGCCGCGCGACAAGGGCCACCACCCAGAGCAGGAACGGTAGGTTGGTCAGGATCACGATCTCCATCCCCACCCACTTCATCAACCAGAAGGCCACACGCCCCAGCACCCAAAGAAGGACCAGATAACCCAGACGCCGCCCCACCACCGGCACCGCCCCCGAATAGAATTCGGGAACCGCCGTCAGGATGAACGCCGCTATGGCCGCGCTGCCCGTCCCGAAAACCATCTCATAGATATGCCACGCGAAGGGATCGCCCAGGAACAGGAGCGGAAAGACCCGTCCCAGCGTCAATCCCCAAAGGACGATGGACAGCAGAATATGGGCCGCCAACAGCAGGAAGAAAGGCCGGAAAGCATAGGCCAGAAGCGGGGAAACAGGGCCTTCGGGGTAGGCCCCATAGTGCTTGGTGCCGCCTTTGATACGGTTTTCAGTCATGAGCATCCAATTCGAAGACACGCTGGATGGCCGGTTCCGCCAGCATGCGGGCGGTCTCTTCATGCACGAAGGCCAAGTCCCGCTCTTCTCGGGGCCGGGTTATCGTCCGGGAAAAGACCAACCGGCCCGGATCCTTATCCAGCAACAGGATGCGGTCGCTCAGGCGCACCGCCTCCATGACATCATGGGTGATGAACAAAACGGAGGTCCCTTTTTGCCGGATGACCCTGGCCAGGGTATCCTGCAATTCCTTGCGCAAGCCGATATCCAGGGCGCTGAACGGCTCGTCCAGAAAAAGAAGATCCGGCTCCAGCACAAGGGCCCGGGCAAAGGAAACACGTTGGCGCATACCCCCGCTCAGCTCCGTGGGATACTTGTCCAGATCATCCGCCTCCAGCCCGAAGACATCGGCCACCTCCCTGGCTCGGGCCAGGCGTTCCTGCCGCTTCACACCCCGGGCCTTGAGCCCGTAGGCAATATTTTCGAGGGTGTTCTTCCACGGCAGCAGGCGGGCGTCCTGGAAAGCGAAGGACCAATGGGGCAAGGCGCAGTGGACCTCGCCTTCTTCCACCTCCAACAACCCGGCACAAAGGCGCAACAAGGTGGTCTTACCGCTTCCACTGGGGCCCAGAATGGCCACCACCTCGCCTGTCGACAACGTGAAATCGATATCTCGCAGGATTTCGGTGGGTCCGAAACTGTGGCTCAGACCGGAAACCCGCAGGCCGGGAGTCCGTGGTTCTGGAGTCCGTGGTTCTGGAGTCCGCGGTTCTGGAGTCCGCGGTTCTTGGTTCATTCCCGCCATTGTTCCACTTCCCGCTTGACCGGCTCAAGAAGCAGGTACTCGAAGACCAGCAGCAGCCCGACCAGGGCCAACACCAGGGCCAAAGCCCCGGCACTGTCCAGATGGCTGCGCGCCACCGCCAGGGACGCCCCCATCCCGTCGCTCGTGGTCAGCAATTCCGCCATCACGACAATTTTCCAGCTCATTCCCAGCGCCGAAACCCAGGCCGGGAACAGATGGGAGAACATGTGGGGAAAATACACATCGGTGAACTTCATGAGTCGGGGGGTCTGGAAGCTGTCCGCCATCTCTTTGATGTGGTTCTCCAGGGTCCGGGTTCCCTGCATCGCCCCCAGGAAAACGATGGGCACCGAAGACACCACCACGGTGAAGACCACGGTCCCGTTGCCCAGACCGAACCAGATCATGGCCAACACGATCCAAGCGATGGGCGGCATGCCCGTCAGAATGGTCATGATCGGGCGGCTCATCATCGAGGCCGTCACGAACAAACCGGCCAGTCCGCCCAGCACCGACCCGATCAACGCGGCGATACCAAAACCATACAGGCCGCGCAGGGTGGTGATGCGAAGCTGAACCCAGCCATCCGAGGTGCACAGGAAATCCCTCAGCCGGTCCAGGGAATCCAGCGGAGAAGCCAGCACCAGATCCCCGTACACCTGATGCCCCAAATCCCACAAGGCAAACAGAAGAAAGATGCTGGCCAAGGGGCCCCACCCACTCCACAGGTAGCGGGGAAAATCACGCGCGATGTGGATCAGGGCCCGCATCCCTCAACGACCTTCGGGGGCGGAATAGTAGAACCCCGCAGCAGGCATCGCCCCACCGACCAAAGCCGGGTTCCGGGCCAGCAGGGTTTCGAAGAAGAACTCCAGTTCCGCCCGCGCCTCAGCGGCCGTGGTGCGGCGGAATCGGCTGGGGGCGATGGAGGTGGCCACCGCTTCGGGATTCAGCTTCTTCACATACCGGGCCACGATACGTCCGGCCTCTTCGGGGTGGTCCCGGACCCACACCAAAGCCTTGTCGTATTCCTCCATGAAACGGGAAACCACCTGGGGCGGGAGTTGCGTGTCCAGCAGCACCATGCCGGCCTGGGGAATTCTCCCTTCGCTCTGGAAGACCTGTCCCCATTCCTCCTGCAGATCCACGCTACGATACAAGTCCGGCGCCACGATCTTCATGGCCCCGGAACGGGTCTTGTGCAGCGCCATGGAAACGGCCGGTTCAGCCAACAGGGCGTGATCGATGCGCCGCATCAGAAGCATCCGCATGGCGTCCAGAGGATTGGCCACATATTTCAGGTCGAAGTCCTTGTCCAGATCCAGCCCCTGCTCTTCCGCCAGGACGGAAAAGACGATATCGGGCAGGTCCCCACGGAAAGGGATGGCGATTTTCTGCCCCTGGAAATCGGCCAGGGTTTTCAGGTCCGGATCCCGGCTCACCATGTACAGCACGCCCCACACCGAGACATTCAGCAGCTTCAGGTCCGCGCCCCGGTTGTAAAGATTGGCCGCCACATTGGTGGGCATGGCCATGAAGTGGGTCTGCCCGTTCAGGGACAGGGCCCGCATCTGGTCGGGATTCTCCCAAACCTCGAAGCGTAGTTCCCGGGTCACATCCTGCAGGGCGCCCTGTTCGACCATGACCGCCAGCGGGTCAGACACAGCCGCGAACGGTCCGGAAATCACCAGAACATCCATCTTCTCCAGGGCCAGCGCCTGTCCCCCGAACGGGACCAACACCAGCGTCAGCATCAGCAGCCATCCCCAACAGGGGTTTTGAGATCGATCGCCACGCATTTCAGAACTCTCCTTGCCAAGCCAGCCGGACGTTGCGACCGGGGGCCTGAGGCTCCCAGCCGCTGACCCCGATGGTCAGATGTTCATGGTAGTTTTCATCAAAGAGATTGGCCACACTCAACCGCAGAGTGTTTCCCCAGCGCCCGTCAACCGGCGCGAAGCGGAACCCCAGCCCAATGGACGTCGTCACGAATCCTTCGGTCGCATCTTCGGTGCCATTGGTCAGCACGGTCCCCACCCGATCCTGCTTGGCCACCATCCGCACGGCCAGATTCCCGATCCAACCCTTGGGGACGGACCGCCGGCATCCCAAGGTGGCTTCGAAAGGAGGGATTTCCGCCATGGGCTCATCATCGTAGCGGTTCTCACCCCGCACATAGGAAAGGTCCAGGAAGGCGGAGTAACGCCGGCCGAAGGACCGGTCGACAGAGGCTTCGAAACCGGTGAGCCGCACCTCGGCCAGGTTTTCGGTCTTCTTGATGGGCAGCCCCGTTCCGGGGTGCGTGATACCGGTATCCCGGCCGAAGATGTAGTCCTCGATCCGGGAATGATACCCGGCCACACGATAGGTGTAGGCCCCCAGACTCCCCTTGAAACCCAGTTCCACGGTTGTGCTCAATTCAGGCTTCAACTGGGGATTCCCCTGGTGCAGATAGCCGTCACCGCGTGGACTGGACTCGAAGCGTTCCCGCATATCCGCAGCCCGATAGGCGCGGCCGATGTTCAGATACGGATTGGCCCCCTCGGAGAAATTCCGCACCGCGCCCAGGGACCAGGAAGCCGTGCCGTCCGAGTGCTCCAGATCCGTCCCTGCGGGTAAACCGGACGCGGCCTCGGCATCGCCCCGAACATTGTCCAGACGCAGCCCGGCCTTGAAACTCCAGTCCTCCACCAGGTAGGTATCCTGCACGAAGGCGCCAAAGGACTGCAGCCGCCCCTCGGAGAACGGATCGTTCCGCATGTTGTTGTCGAACGCAGGAGGGTTGGTGTCCATGTAGCGAGCCGGATCGCCTTCCGTCACCCAGGCATCCATCCCCACGGTCAACAGATGCCCCGCCGCGGGCACCATCTCCAGGCTGGCGCGCCCTCCGGTGGTGCGAAACCGGACATCGGTCCGCACCACATCCCGCTGCAGATTCGCGCTGAAAGCGTTGATGGTCCGATCCACATCCTGCCGATGCACGGTCAGCTTCAAGGTGCGCAACAGCCCGGTCCCGAAGCCGGTCTCGAAGCCGGCCTTGAGCAGGGTCCGCTTCTGTTCCGGAGAGTGGATGGTCTGCACACCGTGAGCCATATGAGGCTTGGCCGAGCCCGGATACCACACATCATCATCCTGCTGCCGCTGGAAATCCAAGGTCAGCAACCCCCTTTCCCCCAGCTTCAAGCGGTACCCCGCCGAGACGCTCATCTGGGAATAGGAACTGTGCGGGACCTTGCCCTCCGGGGATTCATAATCCCCCACATCCTTCCCGGACACACGCGCGTCCAGCGCATGCCTGCTGTTGCTCAGGCCCAGGGCCAGGCCACCACGGACAGCATCGTCCACGGTGGAGGTGCTGATGTCATAACGCCCGTTCACCCCGGGCTCGGACCGGAAATCCGACTTGCGGGTGATGAAATTGATGACCCCGCCCAGCGCCCCGGAGCCATAAAGCAAGGAGGCGGGCCCACGCACGATCTCCACTCTCTCGATCTGCCCCAGATCCACCAGGGAAGCGATGGCCCCGTAAGGCTGGGCCGAAGACAAACGCACGCCATCGACCAGAATCACGATCTGCTCTTTTTTCAGTCCCCGCACCACGGGATTGACGCCCCAGGCGCCATCGGCGTGGGCCGCCACCCCCGGCAATCCCATCAACAGAGAGCCCAGGTTATCCGCCATGACTTCCGAGATCCGCCCCTGATCCACCACCGTCACCATATGCGGCGTGGCCAGATCTTCCATGGCCGTACCCGCGGCGGTGACCGTCACGGTCTCCATGGCGGACGAGTCCATCGCCCGGGCGGGTGCCAGCCCCGTGAGCAGGAGCAGAGACAGGCTCATGACGAGAAGAAATCCATGCTGGCGTTTCATTGTCCACTTCCTTGCTAATCGTTTCGGGCATCCCCCGAGCCCGCGGACAAGGAGGCGCCAACAACAAAGTTTGCGGATGAAAACTAACACTGCCCCAGACAATAACAAGATAATTATACCTTTTTATCCAATTTTATCTTGGAAAAATTTATTCACCTTGTAGACCTCCCGGACATCTATTAAGTTTTTAATGCAAAACAAAATAAGGGCTCCCTAATCCCACTATTCAACAAGGAGTTCCGCAATGTCCCGAGCCAGACTACTTCTCCTGACCTTGTCCCTGATCTGCACCGTTTCCCCTTCTCTTGCCGGCACCCTGGCGACCTTTCCGGAGCTGCACGCCAGCGTGGTTCTGGACGCCATCAGCACCGAAGACGACAAGGCCATGTCCCCCACCACCTTCTTCCCCGGCACCGACCGCTTCGCCATCCGGGAAGCGGCCCTGGAAGCCGTGGGTCGCTATGGGGAGCAGGTGGATTACATCGTCAAGGGAGGCACCGCCACATGCTTGGGCAACACCACCTTCCAGCTTCTTGAGGCCAGCGTGATGATGCGTCTGGGGCACGGCTGGAGGGTGGGGTTCGAAAAATCCCACGTCCTGCGGGGCTTCATCAATTTCGAGGAGTGCACGGACCAGCTGGTTGCCGAAAAACCGAACTTCTCCACCATTCTGGCCCCCTGTCACCCCACGGGCTTCAAGGCCGATTGGCAGGGCGAACTGGGCACCTGGCCCCTGCGCGCCCAGCTGGCCCTGCTCAACGGCGCCGACGGCTCCCTGGAAGATGAGCATGACTACAACCTGGGCCTGTATCTGAACCCGCCCGTCCGGGGTTTGACCCTGTCCGGCTACTACAACGATGTCGCTTTCCTGACCGGGGAATGGTCGCCCCAGGGGACAGCCACCAGCGCCGACGGGCACCGCTGGGGCCTGGGCGCGCGCTACCATACGCGGCGCCTGGAGTTGCAGGGCGAGCTGTTCGGAGCCAAAGGATTCCCCATGGCCATCACCGGCCCCGCTCCTGCGGAACTGTTGGCCGATGACCGGACAGACTTCTACGCCAATCACCAGATGAACTTTGCCTACATCCAGGCCGGATACCACATCCCGACCCACGGGGAAAGTGTGCCGGAAGTCGTCCCCTACATACGCTACCAGAGCTGGAACCGGAACAGTCAGGCGGATGGCGACCACACCAGCGCCTATATCACCTATGGCCTCCTGCTGCCGCTTGCCGCCGAGAATGCCTTGTTCCGCCTGGACTATGAACGCCCCGTGGAAACACCCAAAGGCCTCGCTCAAGAGGCCGCCCGCATGATCGCCCGTGTCCAGATCACCATCTAACCCCGAAACGGAGGATCACCATGAAACGCCTGACTACCCTGACCTTCATCCTGGCCTTCTGGGCCCTACCGGCCATGGCCATCCAGCTGATCCCCTCGGATGATATGTATTCCGATCCCAACCACGGCTCCTTGCCCAACACCGCAACCGAGCTGTGGTGCGCCACCTTCAACGGAGCCGCGCACTACGAAAGAATCATGATCAAGTTCGACCAGGCGGAACTGGAAGCCATCGGTGCCGGAGTCAGCAGCGCGGTTCTGAATCTCTACCGCTTTTTCGGCTGTCCAGGGCACCCGTACACCACGGCGGATGTCTACGCGGGCACCCAGGACTGGAGCGAGGACACCTGGCCCGTCCCCAACCACCTGCCCCACGAAGCGAACAGCGAAACCAACATCACCTTTGGACCGTCCAGCGGATGGTATCAGATAGACATCACGAATCTGGTCAACGACTGGATTTCCGGAAATCGGGAAAACTGCGGCTTGGTCATCCAGGCCCGACCGGGCCAGAGGTGGAGCAAGTTCTACTCGAAGGATCACCCGTCTCCCTCATTCCATCCTTTCCTGGAAATCGAGGCCGACCTGTCCGGAGTTCCCGCCGCCGACCCCGCCATGCGGATGGTCTGCGCCCCCAATCCCTTCAATCCCCGGACGACGGTTTCTTTCCGCGTGGCCAAGACGGGCCCCGTGCGGGTGGAGGTGTTCGATCTCCACGGTCGCCTGCTGACCACCCTCACCGACAGGGTCGTGGACGCCGGGCCTTTTGCGGTGGACTGGGATGGCCGAGACGGGCAGGCCCGCCCCGTGCCGGCAGGAACCTACATCGTGGCCGCCACCATGGCCGGCCAACAGCAAACCACCCGCATCAGCCTCGTCAAGTAGGTTGGGTTTCGGAAAAAACGGGGTACCACGGTCCCTCGGAGTTTTTTGCTCCGAGGGACTCTTCCATCCGGATCAAGGGCCGATCAGAACGCCCAAGAGACGACGGTCTTGAAATTCCGTCCCATGGCCGGCAAATAGGAACCAAATGGCCAGTAGCTTTCATCCATGAGATTCCTGACCACCAGCCGCACCGAAGGCAGCCCCGGCAAACCGGCAAGTTCCATCCGCAGAGAGGCATCCAGGGTGAAATGCGCCTCGGAGGTTTCATAACCCCAGGGCCCCCCATCTCCCCCCCCGGGCACCGGAGGCACGCGATTCTGGCCGGCGGCGTGATGCCCCTTGATGGCCACGCTGTAGCGTGACAACCAGGACAAAGAGCAGCGCTGCCGGTATTTCATTTCCCAGGAAATCTGCAGCGGGGGGATACCGAAAAGAGGATCATCCTGCCCCGTCAGATCCTTTCCATAAACGTAAGAAGCGCCCAGGCCCGCATGCAGCCCTCCCCGCGGGGTGAAGGGTCGCCCCATCAGAGCGGAAGCCGAGAACTCCCCGCCGTAGATGACCGCATCGGTATTCTCGTAGGTGAAGTCGACATCCTCGTGTTCCCGATCCACCTCTTCGGTGATGTACTGATCCAGCCGATTGTAGAAAAGAGCCAGGTCGTATTCCAGGCGCCCGGCCATGGCGCGCCCGCGCAGGCCCAGATCCAGATTCCAGCTGTATTCGGGTTGCAGATCGGGGTTGCCCAGCTTGATGCCCTTGCAGCTGATGACCTCTGTGAACATCTCCTCGGCCGTGGGCATCCGGAAGGCGCGTCCCAGGTTGGCGGACAGGTGGGTCTGGGTCCCGGGAGAATAGACGACGCCCACATTCCCGCTGGTGGCGTGCCGGGTGCGGTTCCGGCCCTCGTCGCCATCCCCGGCGCTCGAGCCCTCCTTGACGCGGGCCATGTCATGCCGTATCCCCAGCACCAGGCGCCAGGCGGGAGACAGCTCCAACTCATCATTCACAAAAAGGCCGAAACTTTCCTGCCCGGCACCCTCGTAGCCGGGGAGCACACCCGCGGTATCGTCGTAGTAGTCGAAGATCTCGGCAGGGTTATCCAGGCGAAACAGGTACCCGTCCAGCCCGGAAGTGATGGTATGCCGGGTGGCCGGCTGCCCCACGATATAGACGCGCCCCCCACCGTAGTGATCCTTGTAATGCACCAGATCCAAGCCCGTGATCCGGTCCTGGACCAGACTGTGCTTGTACTTGTAGTAATCCCGGGTTCCGCCGTCGAAGTAGCCCGTCAGATGCAAGGAACGGATCCACCCCGCCATGGGCAGGGCGTAGGCAAAATCGGCGTGGTAGCGTTCTTCTTCGTTACGGATCTGGGTAAAGGCCTTGCCCGGCCCGTTGAAACCCCTGGGCTTGCCCCAGTCGCCCAGATGATAATCCAGATTGAGGGACAGTTCCCCTCCCAGAACAGCGCGCCCCAGGGTCAGGGACAGATCCTTGTCCTGGACATCGCTGTTTTTCCCGATGGTCCCGTTACCGTAGGTCATGTCATCGGTTTCCCGAAAACGGCCGCCAAGGATGAAGCCCCCGGTCGGCGTCGTGCGGGAGCTCTGGAACAGACCCAGAAATTCCTGGTTGTTGGAGCCGTACCCCAAGCTCAGTTCGTGGCTGCTTTCCCGGGCGCCGAATGGCGAGCGGCTGACGATGTTCACGATGCCGGAAATGGCCCCGCTACCGTATATCACCGAACCCGGTCCCTTGACGATTTCAGTACTCCGGGCTTCGTAGACGTTAAGATCCTGCCCGAAGAACCCGCCGGGGAAGGTACCCACCTTGCGGTTGCCGTTTTTCATGACCAGCAGGCGCTTGGAATTCATCCCCCGCAAGACCAGGGGCGAATGGTATTCCCAGATCTGCGTGAAGCCCGGTGTTCCGGCCAGCACGTCCGTCAGGTTGGAATGCATGTTTGCCAGCAGTTGATCCCGCGTGACCAGATCCACCGGTTTGGGGACCTCGTTTTCGTCCTGCTCATAGAGCGAGGCCGATATGACCATGACCGGCACCTTGTTCCGGCCCTGTGCGCTGGTATCGGCGGCGGCCTCCTGCAGAGGCTGGTTCACAGTGGCTGCGGACGCCGTCCCGGCAACCAGGAGAAAGGCCCACAACCCCCACACGGCCACCCCGCAGCGATGAAGCTTCCGGCAGCGACGCAGGCCAGGCGTTGCGGCAAAGGACATAGCACGGCTGTTCACGTGTGCTCTCCTGTCGAAGGCTGGGGAGAGAAGGGGGCCGGCTTTCCCCAAAGCCAGACCCCCAAGCCAAAACCCCAAGCCAAAACCCATTGGGACGCTGTCTCAGTCCAGGAAACTCCACACAACGGGGATGTAACCGGTGGGAGTCGGCGCCGGGTGCGCGGGGAAAACGGGCACGATCATCTTGACAAGACGACCTTCCGCCGTGCGGATGACCCAGACCGGTTCATCGTTTTCGACATCATTCCTGGCCGGCCCTTTCCAGGCATCGCCAATGACGAGCTTGGCGAATTCCGTCTGCACAGCCGCCAGCAGCGGCTTGCCCGTCTCACCGGTGGGCAGTTCGCTCAGATCGAAGGAGGGATCGTCCGCGGCGAAACCGACATCCACGAGATCTTCCGCGGTCAGGCTCTCATAACCCGGCATCCCCATGTAGTCGGGATTCAGGAGGCTGAAATTGAGAGCCTGCGCTCCGGATTGCAGACACATGTGGGGCATCCCCTGCAGGGACCCGTCGGGTTTTTCCGCTTTGATGGTGCGGACCAGAAGGTCGCTGGTGAAATCCGACACCGTCAGAGAATCGGCCGCATTGGCGCCACCGGGGTTGCCGTTGTATTCGAAATCGAACACGATGCCGCCCGGATTGCGGCTGGCGCAGATGAGGTAGGGGGATTCGAGGGCCGTGAAGGTCTCGCCGGGGGGATCCGGGATCAAGGGATTATCATCCTCATCGCCACAGGCGCTGAAAACCAGCAGCAGCATGGTCAGGCCTAGAAACAGAAGCCAACGGGATTTCATGGTGTCATCCTTTCCAGACAGAGTTTGAGAATAAGGTCCGTTTGGCGGCATTCCCAACAAAGTATGCTCAACTAAACTTTCTTAGACAAGTCAAATAACCCATGCCATCAGTTGTTTCACATTAACCTATCCAGAAAGCAGGAGTTAAGTCCCGCACCCAAAATATTCATGCCAGCACAAATAGGACATATAGATCTATTTGTTTGATTTATCCTATCCTACGTGCGAAACTCTCTGCATTCCACCAGTAGTCTGAAAAACGCCAGAATCAGCAGTCCTGGTTGACTGCCGCCTCAACCTGACTCTCAGCCCCATGGGGGAGCTATTATGCGTGAACTTGGGACCTTGTACCGCGCCATCCTGCTGTCCATCACCCTGAATATTCTCATGGCAGGGTTGCCTGGGCTTTCTTCTGCCCAGGGCCTGCCCCCGGTTCCGGTTCCACCGGAAAACCCCATCACGGAAGAAAAACGTGTCCTCGGAAAAATCCTTTTCTGGGAGGAACAGCTTTCCAGTGACAACACCGTGGCCTGCGGAACATGCCACCGGCTCGACACCGCCGGCGGAGGCGATCCCCGGTTGAATTACAACCCGGGAAGCGATGGTATTTTCGGGACCGAAGACGACGTGTACGGAGAGGACAACTTCTGGGACGGCCGCGCTTCCGGCACCTTCCGCGATCCCCTGACCAACGAGATCCTCATCCCCACCGGGGGCGGCCTCGAGAGCCAGGCCATGGGCCCCATCATGGACGATATAGAGATGGCCTTCGAGGGCCGGACCTGGGACGCTGTGACCACCAAGCTGGCCGACGTCACGCCACTGGCGCTGGCTGCCGACCTGCCCCCGGACGTGGCTGCGGTGCTGGGCCCCGGGGTCAGCTATGGCGATCTCTTCACCGCCGCTTTCGGGGATCCTGAGATAACCCCCGCCCGCCTGGCCTTCGCCCTGGCCACGTACGAAAGAACCCTCGTGCCCGACCAGACCCCCTGGGATCTTTACACCGCCGGGGATCCTGATGCATTGACCCAACAGCAGCAATCGGGTCTGGGCATCTTCATGGCATTCAATTGCCGGGTATGCCACGCGCCGCCCTATTTCACCGACTCCTCGTTCCGGAACGACGGGCTCCGCCCCATCGCGGAAGATACCGGAAGACAGGAAGTGACAGGGCTGCCTGAAGATGCCGGGAAGTTCAAGGTGCCCTCCTTGCGCAACGTCGGGTTGAAGCCTTTCCTCATGCACACGGGTCGCTTCACCAGCCTGGACAGCGTTCTCCATTTCTACGGAACGCCGGCAATTCAGAACCTCGAGAATCAGGATCCGCTGCTGCCGGTGGTCATCCCGGTTCCGGCCCGGCCGACACTCATCGAATTCCTGGCCAACGGCTTGACCGATCCGCGAGTCGCCGCGGGAGAGTTCCCCTTTGACCGGCCGACCCTGGCCAGTGAAATGGGAGCGTCCGCCGTGCCCGACGCCCATCCCCTGGACGGCCCTGAAAGACTGGCGGCGGTGGCCTATCCCAATCCCTTCAATCCCCGGACCACCATCAGCTTCGACCTGACGGAACCGACGCAAGTTCGGGTCGCTGTCTATTCGGCCCATGGCCGAGTGGTGAAAGTCCTGGCCGATGATTGGCGAGAAGCCGGTCCGCAGCAGCTGACCTGGAATGGACGCAACGACCAGGGTAAGAGCGTGGCCTCGGGGGTTTATTTTTATCGGGTCGTAGCGGGAGATCGCCAGGCCAAGGGGCGGTTGATTCTGGTTCGGTGATCTGGGGGCCGGCACTTCCAGTGACCGGCCATTGACCTAATTAAAGTTAAAAAACAGCGCGCGAGGCCAGGATCACTCCTGGCCTCGCGCGCTTTATTGATCGGACCATACGGCCCGGAACATCAACGAGTTTTTACAATTTTCGCGGCACGAGCGATATCAGCCACAAGCTACATCATTTTAGCGTAGTACTCGATGACCAACTGCACATCCACCTCGAAGGGAACCGACTCGGCATCCGGCAAACCGACCACCTTGGCCACTGCCTTCCGCGCATCAAACTCAATCCAGTCGGGCCTGGCCAAGCGCAGTTTCTCCAGGCTCTGGCTGATGGCCTTCATATTGGAACTGCGGGGGCGAGGCCCCACGGTATCGCCGGGCCGGGTGCGGTAACTGGCGATGGTCACCGGCTTGCCGTTGACCTGGATGTGGCCGTGGTTGATCAGCTGCCGCGCCGCAGGGATGGTCCGCGCGAATCCCGCCCGGAAAACCGTGTTGTCCAGACGGCTTTCCAGAAGTTGCAGAATGCTCTCGCCGGTGGGAGCCGGGCTGTTACGGGCTTCCTTGAAAAGATTCCGGAACTGCCGCTCATTCAGCCCATAATTGAACCGGAGTTTCTGCTTTTCCTTGAGCTGCAGGGCGTACTCGGAAGGCTTGCGACGGCGCTTCATCCCATGCTCCCCCGGCGGGTGGGGCCGGCGGCTGATGGTCTTGCCAGACAGGCCGGGCAGGTCCAATCCAAGGGCTCGCATTTTCTTGACTCGAGAACCGGTATATCGGGACATGTCACTCCTCAACTTTGTTCCTGGGCTGTTGCCCCATTATCCATCCAGCGAGCGGAAGAGCTCGGCAAGCTTGGGATCCGTCGTTTCAGGATCCTGGTCCCGCTGGAGAAGCTCAAGTTCATCGTGCGCGCAGTAAAAGAGATCAGCCATTTGATCCAGGCAACACGAACAAAGACTTATGGTAGTTCCGGCAATGCGGAACAGCACCCTCCTGGACTCAAGGTCGTATTCCAGGATGGCGTTTTCCTTCTCGGCAAGGGTGATCAAAGGCTCCATCGTCGGCTCCATGAAGGG
>PDWI01002044.1_pt1 | contig 31112 bp, 41 predicted proteins | sample 1430891 | NCBI WGS metagenome assembly PDWI01 (sample SAMN01162508, study PRJNA174530) | Oral metagenome, whole genome shotgun sequencing project. | biome: Marine environment; feature: Marine mammal; material: Swab sample of the gingival sulcus; isolation source: swab sample of gingival sulcus... | reverse complement strand
GTAGGTAGTCGCTGGTTCATTTTCCAAGATAGCTCAGTTGGTAGAGCAATCGGCTGTTAACCGATAGGTCGTGGGTTCGAGTCCCACTCTTGGAGCCATCGTAGTAGAAGGCAGTTTGAGGTTATCTTGGGCTGTTTTTTTTGTATAAATAATTTATAAATTTTTTAATATTGTTCTATTGTATACAATAATGTGATATAATTAATGATAATAAATCATGTTGGAGGATATTTTGGATATTTTTAATCAGCGAAAAGAAAATAAATCATTGACTTCCCTTATCTTTGAAAAAGTAAGAGAAGATATATTAGATAATAAATATAAAAATGGTGAAAAAATAGTAGAAGCTAAATTAGCAGAGGAGCTTGGTGTTAGTAGAACACCTGTTAGAGAGGCGTTAAAACAATTAGAATTAGATGGCCTTGTGGATAATATTCCTAATAGGGGAGTTATTGTAAAAGGAATATCATATCAAGATTTATATGATATTTATACAATTAGAGTTTTTGCAGAAGGAATAGCAGCAAAATGGGCAGTTGAAAGAATGGATGATGGAACGATTGATGAATTAAAGGAAATTTATGAATTAATGGAATTCTATACGTATAAAAATGATACATCCAAATTATTTGAACTCAGTACAAAATTTAATAGAACGATTTACACTGCTTCAAAAAGTCGTTATTTAGAGCAAATACTAAAAGATTTTCAGCTGTTTATAAGCCGTGCAAGAAGTGAATCAATACAGATTGAGGGTCGTCCAAAACTTGCTCTAAAGGAATATGAAGAGATTTTAAATGCATTTATTAATAGAGATTCAGAGGCAGCTTCTACTGCTGTAAAAAATCATATTACAAATGCACTTCATAACTCAAAGAAAGTAAGTAATTTAAAGAATATATTTGAATAAATCCTGTTTTTCAGGATTTTTTTAGGAGAAATATGATAGGTATTTTTGATTCAGGAATGGGCGGTTTATCAGTTCTTTATGAAGCGAGAAAAATGCTTCCTAAGGAAGATTTTATATATTATGGTGATTCATTAAATGCACCCTATGGTATAAAGAAAAAAGAAGAAATAATTGATCTTTCCATTAAAATATGTGATTATTTTATAGAGAGAAAAGTAGATGCTATTGTTGTTGCATGTAATACAGCAACAAGCGTGAGCATTGATATCTTAAGAGAAAAATATGATATTCCAATCATAGGAATGGAGCCAGCCTTAAAACCTGCTATAAAGAGTAATAAAGGAAAGGCGATTGCTGTACTGGCAACAGAGCTTACATTAAAAGAAAAGAAATTTAAAGAACTCTCTAATAAATACAAGTATAAAAAGATTATAAACATTCCAGCACCGAAAATTGTGGAAATTGTGGAAAAAGGAATGCTCGATGAGGCAGATGAAATTATCAAAGAATATTTTAGTGAATATAATAAGAATAATATTGAATCGGTTGTACTGGGTTGTACTCATTTTATTTTTATTAAAAATGCTATTAGAAGATATTTTTCTGGAAAAGTAGAACTCGTTGATGGAAATAAAGGAACAGTTAAACAGCTGATAAAAAAATTAAAAGAACATCATATTGATACTAATAAAAATGCCAGTCTTGAAATTATTAATACAAAGAAGGAATATGAAATATCCAATAAATTATTAGCATTTTTAGAACAAGAAGAAGAAGAATTAAATAAACTAAAGTATATTGAAAAAGAACTGAAGTGTTTAATAGAAGAAAAATTATTAGATGATGAAATGGAAAAGATTATAAGACTTAGATATGGTATAAACTGTGAGAGAGCTAATTTTAATCAATTATGTAGAATGTGCAATTTAAAGCCGAATCAAATGAAGAAGAAGCTGTTAATTGCAGAAAAAAAAGTATTTAATATATTAAAAAGAAGGTAGTATGAAAAGAAATGATTATATCTCTTGGGATGATTATTTTATGGGGATAGCTGTGTTATCCTCAATGAGAAGTAAGGATCCCAATACAAGAGTCGGTACATGTATTGTAAGTAATGAAAATAAGATTTTATCTCTTGGATATAATGGTATGCCAGTAGGATGTCATGATGATATGATGCCATGGCATTCAGAGGGAGAGGATAATAAGTATTTATACGTATGTCATGCAGAGCTCAATGCCATATTAAATGCAGAAGCCTCATTAAAAGGAGCAACACTCTATGCAACGCTTTTTCCATGTAATGAATGTGCAAAAGCAATCATTCAAAGTGGTATAAAAAAAGTCATTTATCAAGATGATAAGTATGCAGATACTGTTGAAGTGAAGGCTTCTAAAAAGATGTTTAAATTAGTCGGTATAGAGTATATACACTATCCTAAAAAAAATAATAGCATTGAAATAATCGTATAGGAGAATAGAATGAATACAATCATAAGACGTATTTTAAACAGTATTTTTATTTTTCTATACTAGGATATTCTTTGAATGTTATATTTTAAGTGGATGGAAGATCAGAGCATTATAAAAGATAGTATGTTTATGATTCTTGCAATATTATCTATTTTTTCTTTAAATCTTGTGGTGATGGATAAAAAAAGTAGAGAGTAAATATATTGACATCCGTTTTAAAATATGATATTTTAGAAAAAACGATGAAGAGACTATAGTAAAGAATTTATATGAAGAGAGCTAGCGGTGCTGGGAGCTAGTTATAAACTTTATGAATCTAACTCTGAGTATGCACTAACACTGCACGTTTCACAGCGATATATGTGGATAAGCGGATAATTTATATCAACTTGGGTGGCAACGCGGGTTATACTCGTCCCTTTTTAGGGATGAGTTTTTTTAATACAGGGAGGAAAAAATGTTAGATATTAAAAGAATAAGAACTAATTTTGAAGAGGTTAAAAATCTTATAGAACTTAGAACAAAGGGAGATTTTAATATTTCAAAATTAATTGACCTTGATAAGGATAGAAGAGAAAAATTAGTCGTAGTAGAGGAAATGAAGAGTAATCAAAAGAAGATTTCAAAAGAAATGCCTCAATTGATGAAGGAAGGAAAAGATACTACTCAGATTAAGGCTGATATGAAGAAATTATCAGATGATATTAAGAAAATAGATGAAGAAGTTAGAGAAATTGATAATGAGTTAAAAGAGCTTCTTTTAAGTATTCCAAATACACCAGCAGAGGATACACCACATGGAAATACAGATGAAGATAATATTGAAATAAGAAAGCATTTAGAGCCTAAAAAATTTGATTTTGAGCCAAAGGCACATTGGGATATTGGAACAGATTTAGATATTATTGACTTTGAAAGAGCAACAAAGATTACAGGTACAAGATTTTATATTCTTAAAAATCAAGGTGCTAAACTAGAAAGAGCACTGATTAATTTTATGCTGGATTTACATACAGAAGAACATGGTTTTAGAGAAGTTCTTCCACCATTTATGGTAAATAGAAATTCAATGATAGGAACAGGACAGCTTCCTAAGTTTGAAGAAGATATGTTCCATTTACCATCAAAGGATTACTTTCTTATTCCAACAGCAGAAGTACCAGTAACAAATATCTATGGTTCAGAGATATTAGATGGAGAGAAACTTCCAATTTATCATACAGCATTTACACCATGCTTTAGACAAGAAGCAGGTTCTGCAGGAAGAGATACAAGAGGTGTAATAAGAGTACATCAGTTTAATAAAGTAGAGCTTGTTAAATTTGTTCATCCAGATCATTCTTATGAGGAATTAGAATCTCTTTTAAATGCGGCAGAAGAAGTATTAAAAAGACTTGAGCTTCCATATAGAGTCGTTCGATTATGTGGAGGAGATTTAGGATTCTCAAGTGCTAAAACATATGATATAGAAGTATGGATGCCAAGTTATAATAGATATTTAGAAATCAGTTCATGTTCAAATTTTGAAGATTATCAAGCAAGAAGAGCAGGAATACGATTTAGAGATACAGATAAAAAAGCTAAGTTTGTTCATACATTAAATGGTTCTGCCCTTGCAGTAGGAAGAACAATGGCAGCAATTCTTGAAAATTATCAAAATGAAGATGGAACAGTAACTGTACCAAAGGCACTTATTCCATATATGAATAATAAGGATTTAATCGAAAAGAAATAAAAAAAATTGCTAGGCAACTAGCGTTTTTATAATGAAAGTTTTTTAAACATTTCAATTGCTTTTATTCTCTGAACTTTATGATCTACAATAGGCTTAGAATATATTTTTTCTATGTCAATATCATAGAGCTCTTTGATTTTCTTTTTATATTTAAACGGTTCATGAATATACTTACTTGAAATATTCTTTAGTTCAGGTAAGTATTTTTTTATATAATAAGCGTTTTTATCAAATTTCTTACTCTGAAGAGCCGGATTAAAGACTCTAAAATAAGGACTGGCATCAGTCCCAACAGAAGCACACCACTGCCAAGAACCAATATTACTCGCATCATCATAATCCATTAGCATGGTAGAAAAATACTCTTCTCCCCATCGCCAGTCAATTAAAAGATCCTTTACAAGAAAAGAAGCTACTATCATTCTTACTCGATTATGAATGATTCCTTCTTCTTTTAACTGCCTCATTCCAGCATCTACAATAGGATATCCTGTATGTCCAGATTTCCAAAGTTCAAATAAGTCTTTGTCATTTTCCCAGTGTAAATTTCGATATTTTTCTATAATTTCAAGCTCTTTTTCATCTTTATTATAATGATATACCATATTATAAAAATCTCTCCAGCAGAGCTGCTTTATAAAAGTTTTAGCTCCTTCATTTTCTTCTTTTTTTATCAAGTGATACACTGTTCTAATTGAAATTTCACCTGTTCTAAGAAACTTTGATAACTGACTAGTTGCCTCTAAATAAGGAATGTCTCTATCTTCTTTATAATATTTTAAATGTTCTGAGATAAAGTCTTTTAATACATCAAGAGCGTACTCTTCTCCAGAGCAATCTTCAAAGTTCTTTGCTACATTTTCGATGAGATTACGATATTCTTTCAGATAGATATTTTTAGCATTCTTCGTGCCTGTTTTTTTTAATAATTCAATATCAATATCAACCGGCATGCTCTTAGTAAAAGAAGTCCATTTGTTGTAATAAGAAGTAAACACTTTATAAGGCGTTTGATCTTTTTTTAGGATATCCTCTGCAGGGTGAAGATGTTTATCAAAATAAGAATAAACTTTGATTTGATTTCTATTTAGAAACTGTATAAGCTCCCTTTCTTCTTTCTCTTTTTTTCCTCTTTCCACACGATTTAGATAAAGACTTTTTATATTTAAATCTAAAATATCTTTTGTATCTTTTATAAAGAAAATATCTAAATTTAACTCTTTTAATTTATTATAAAATTTATTAAAAGCCGATAAAAAATAGTCATCTCTTTTTGTCTTTTCATACCCACTAATATCAAAGATAAAAATAAATTCTTCCTTCTTCTTAAAAGAATCATTAATACAATGTATAAGAGCAGTATTATCATTTAATCTTAAATCATTTCTTAGTAGAAAAGCATTCATATTTCCTCCAAAAAAAACTGATAGAAATCTATCAGTTTTATCCTATTTATTTGCTAGTTTAAGAATTCTCTTTACACCTTCTGTTACTTCATCTACATCTGCTGCAAAAGTAATTCTAATATAATTATCAATACCAAATGCGATACCAGGTACAACTGCTACCTTATACTCATCTAATAATTTATTAGCTACAGCGATTGATAAACTATCTTCATGTTCAAATTCTTCTTTTAATGAAGAAATATCAATAAATGTATAGAAAGCACCATCTGGTTTAATATAAGGAAGTTTTCCATCTAATAAACTCATTACAGCATCTCTTCTTTCTTTATAGATTTTAACCATTTCTTCTGTTGCTTTCTTTCCATTATTTATTGCTTCAACACCCGCCCACTGACTGATTGTACATGGGTGAGAAACTAAATGTCCCTGCATAGAAGACATTGCTTTTGCAATTTTCTTATTTGAAAGCGTATATCCTATTCTCCATCCAGTCATTGAAGAACATTTTGAAAGACCATTGATAACAATCGTATTTTCTTTATTTAAACTAGCTACTGATGTGAATTCATCAGCAAATAATATTTCTTCATAAATCTCATCTGCTATAATATAAATTCTATTTTCAATACAGATTTTCACAATTTCTTCTAATTCTTCTTTTGTATAAATAGCCCCTGTTGGATTAGAAGGGTTATTGATAAATATTGCTTTTGTCTTACTTGAAATAAGTGCTCTTAATTCATCTGGTTTTAATTTAAATGAGTTATCAGCACTGGTATTAACAAGGATAGGAACGCCACCTAAAATTTTAACCATTTCTGGATAACTAGTCCAATAAGGTTTTGGAATAATCACTTCATCTTCTGGATTGATAATAGCTAAAAGCGTATTTGTTATTGAGTGCTTAGCACCTGATGAAACAACGATTTCATCTAAATCATACTCTAAATTATGAGTTTCTTTATATCTTTTTTGTATTGCTTTTTTTAATTCTAATAGTCCTGACGCTGCATCGTACTTCGTCTTATTTTCTTTTATTGCCTGAATCCCTGCTTCTTTAATATTTTCTGGCGTAAAGAAATCGGGCTCTCCAATACTTAATCCAATAACATCTATTCCTTCTCTTCTAAGTTCTTTTACCTTAGTACTAATAGATATTGTTACTGAAGGACTAACAAATGATGTTCTATTTGCTAACATAATACCTCCCTAAAAAAATATAGTAATACACCTTTAATTATACAATAAAAATGATATAATTAAATAGGATAGGAGAAAAAAATGGATAAAATATTAGTAATACAAATAATACTTATCAGTCTTATATTTCTAGCAGTTTGTATCTTAGCAATTAGAAATTTAGTAAAAATATGTATCTATTATAATAAACAAAGAAAAAATGTTATTGATATGAATGGAAGAAATAAAATATGAAATTATATGAGAAATTAAAAGAGATAAAAAAGGAGAATCTTATTTCATTTCATATGCCTGGACATAAGAATAATAAAATTTTTTGGGAATTATTTAAAGAGTTTCAATCTATTGATTTAACTGAAATACCAGGTACAGATGATTTATTTGATGCAAGTGAATGTATTAAAGAGTCACAGGATTTTTTAACTAATTTATTTCATACAAGAAAGAGTTATTATCTAGTAAATGGAACAACAGCAGGTATATATGCTATGATCATGGCTAGTGTTAATAAAAAAGAAAAGATTATTGTAGCTAGAGATTGTCATATGTCAGTTTATGATGCAATTCTTTTACAGGAATTAGAGGCAAAATTTGTTGATGTTGAATTTAAGGATAATCTACCTCTAGGTATTTCTATCTCTTCACTAGAAAAAACAATAAGAGAGAATCCAGATGCCAAAGCAGTAGTACTTACATATCCTAATTACTATGGTATTGGAGTTGATATCGAGTATGTAGCAGATTTAGTTCATAAGAATAATATGATTTTACTGGTTGATGAAGCACATGGCGCTCATCTATTTTTATCTGATTATATGAAATCATCACTTGATGTAGGAGCAGATATTGTGGTTCATTCTACACATAAATCACTTCCTTCCTGTACTCAGAGTTCAGTACTTCATCTAAATTCTAATCGAATGGATCAAGAAAAATTAGAATTTATGATTAAAATAATGCATACATCATCACCATCTTATCTATTAATGTCTTCTCTTGATATTTGCTATACGTATTTAGAGGAACATGGGAAAACTAGGATGAAAAAACTACTTGATAATATAAATAATATAAAAGGTTTTGAAATAGAACTTCCAAAGGGCTATGTAAAGGATCCAACCAAACTTGTACTTGATGGTAGAAAATATGATATTGATCCTATAGACTTTGAAGGGATATTAAGAAAAAATGGAATACAAATAGAGTTTTCAACAACAGATTATGCTGTGTTAGTGACAAGCATTATGAATGAAGAAAAAGATTTCTTAGAATTGTCTAAAGCAATGGAAAACTTGGAATTTAAATGTTATAGTGGTAGTAATAATAAATTATACTACACAGATACGTCTTATGTTAAAATAAGTGATGCATTTTATGCGAAAAAGAAGAAAATAAATATTAAAGAAAGTGAAAATAGGATATCAGCATCTTATATCATACCTTATCCACCGGGAATACCGCTTTTAATTCCTGGTGAAAAAATAACAGAGGAAAAGATTGATAATATACTATATTTATTAGATAAGAAGATCAAGTTATTAGGTATTAATAATTTAGAGATAGATGTTTTGGAGGAAGAATGAAAAAAGAAATAATAGAGTGGATAAAATCTCTTGTATTTGCAGTAATTGTTGTTTTTGTAATACAAATGTTTATACAGCCAACAATAATTTATCATCGTTCCATGGTTCCAACACTTGAGCCAAAGGATTTTATAGTGATTAAAAAGACAAGTAATGTGGAAAGAAATGATATTATTGTGGTTAAATCAAATTTAACATTAGGAGAAGCAGGTTTAAAAGAACTTCCTTTTTATAAAAGATTATTTACAAGTAAAGATACGCATAAGAAACTCATTAAAAGAGTGATTGGCATGCCAGGAGATAAAATATTTGTCGATGGTGATAATGTATATATCAATGATGAATTAATTGATGAAAAATTTGTTGTAAAAGGTTCTCATAGTATTGTAACAATTGATAAAATACCAGAAGATTATTATTTTTTAATGGGTGATAATAGACCAATATCACTGGATAGTAGAGATCCTTCCATAGGACTTGTAAGTAAGGATAAGATAGAGGGTATTGCAATATTTCGATTATTCCCATTTAGTAAAATAGGTAGTTTAGATGATTTTTAATAATATAATTGGACATCAAGATATTATAGATAGTTTAAAACAATCAAATTATTCTCATGCGATGTTATTTAGTGGGAAAGAGGGGATTGGAAAGTTTTTAACAGCAAAAATGCTTTCAAAATACATATTTTGTGATACAAAGAAAGAAGACTGTGTGTGTAGCAATTGTATGAAAGTAGATCATAATAATCATCCTGATTTATTTATTGTGAAACCGGATAATAAGATGATAAAAAATGATCAAATTATTAAATTACAAGAGTTTTTAATGATTAAATCACATGATACAGATTCAAAAGTTGTGATTATTGATGATGCGGATTTAATGAATGAACGAAGTCAAAATAGATTATTAAAAACATTGGAAGAACCACCTAATAATTCATATATTATATTGATATCAAACAATAAAGACAGTTTATTACAAACGGTTTTATCCAGATGTATGAATATATCATTCAATGATTTATCCGTAGAGGATATTACATTATATTTAGAAAAGAATAATATCCTTACGAATATCGAGGAAGTATCTAAACTTTCAGATGGTTCAATAAAAAAAGCAATTGATATTTCAAAGGATGATGATTATTTAGATAAGTATTTTAGGGTAAGAGAGCTTATTAATAATATTGTAACAAATAGAGAAGATCTTATTATAAAAGATATGGATTTATTAATGGACAAAGAAAATATTTTGTCTATACTGGATAATATGATATTATGGTATCGAGATATTTTACTTTATAAAAAAACTAAAATAAAAACATTACTTTATAATAATTTAGATGATATTAGAGTGTTTTCAAGAAAATTAAGTATAGAGAAGATTATTAAAAGTATTGAAATTATAGAAAATACAAAGGATTATATAAATAGGAATATAAATTATGATTTAAGTATAGAGCTTATGATTTATAAATTATTAGAATAGGAAAGTAGGCATATGGTAAAGGTTGTAGGAGTTCGTTTTAAGAAAGCAGGCAAAATATATTATTTTGATCCTGATAATATAGATACAAGGAATGCTAATTTTGTTATTGTAGAAACTTCTAGGGGGATAGAGTTTGGTAATGTTGTAATAAGAGAACGATTTGAAGAAGAAAAAAACTTATTTTTACCACTAAAAAAAGTTCTTAGAATAGCTACAGAAGAAGATATTATAAAGCATAATGAAAATCTTGAAAAGAAAAAAGAAGCATTTGATTTATGTAATGAAAAGATAAAAAAACATAATTTAGATATGAAACTCATTGATGTGGAATATACTTTTGATAATACCAAGATTATATTTTCATTTTCTGCAGAAGGTCGAATTGATTTTAGAGAATTAGTAAAGGATTTAGCTTATGTTTATCGCACTAGAATTGAATTAAGACAGATTGGTGTTCGAGATGAAGCGAAGATGTTAAATGGTATTGGTGTATGCGGAAGAAGATTTTGCTGTGCCAATTGGCTTGGTGATTTTGCTCCTGTATCGATAAAAATGGCAAAGGATCAGAACTTATCCTTAAATCCTTCTAAGATTTCTGGCTCATGTGGACGACTCATGTGCTGTTTAAAATATGAGCATGAGGCTTATTTAGAATTAAAAGAAGGGATGCCAAAACAAGGTGAGATCATCACAACAAAAGATGGTGAAGCGATTGTTGTTAGTACACAGACAATAAGAGAACTCATCAAAGTTCGAAAAATTTTAGGACAAGATAAGAATGGTCCTATTTTAGATGATGATTTAACAGTATATCATAAATCAGATATTATAAAGAGAAGTGTAAAAAATGCAAAGAATAAAAGATAATATCAATGATGAATATAAGATTATTCAGGATAGAGATTGTTTTTCATATGGTGTAGATGCTGTACTTCTTAGTCATTTTTCGGAGATAAGAAAAAAGGATACTGTGCTTGATATTGGAACAGGAAATGCTATTATTCCAATTCTTTTAGCAATGAATAATTCCTACCATAAAATCTATGGTATTGAAAAGCAGAAGGATGTTGCAGCGCTTGCAAAAGAAAATATTACAATGAATAAGCTAGAGAATATTGAGATTATAAATGAGGATATACATAAATATCCTTATTTATTTACTAAGGGAAGTTTTGATGTGATTACGATTAATCCACCTTATTTTAAGCTGGATTCTGCGATAAAAAACACATCCGATAATAAAATGATAGCAAGACACGAAACAACAGCTGTACTGGAAGATTTTGTGAGAATTTCATCTGAATTATTAAAGGATAGAGGTAGGTTTTATATGATTCATAGGCCAAGTAGGCTAGTGGATATTATATCCTATCTCAGATTATACCGTCTGGAGCCAAAACTCATACAATTTATCTATCCTTATCAGAGGAAAGAACCGAATATGGTTTTAATAAAAGCAGTTAAAAATGGAAAAAAAGAACTTAAATACTTAGATAATTTATTTGTATATAAAAATGGAGAGTATACGAAAGAATTACTTAAGATTTATGATGATTTACAGATAAAGAGGTAATATGGGTAGTTTATATATTTGTGCCACACCGATTGGAAATTTAGAAGATATTACAATAAGGGTTTTAAATACATTGAAATCCGTTGATTATATAGCAGCAGAAGATACTAGAGTAACGATGAAACTTTTAAATCATTATGATATAAAATCAAAACTCATTTCCTATCATGAACATAATAAAAAATCTGCTGGAATGAAATTATTAGATTTATTAGAACATCATGATATTGCTTTAGTAACAGATGCTGGGATGCCAGGAATATCAGATCCAGGAGAAGATATCATTAAATTATGTATTAAACATAATATAAAAGTAGAGGTTCTTCCTGGTGCCAGTGCCTTTGTAACCGGACTTGTTGGTTCTGGTCTTTCGACAAGGAGATTTTTATTTGAAGGATTTATTGACCGAAATAAATCGAAGAGAAAAAAGAGATTAGAGGAATTAAAAGTTTTAAAAGAAACGCTGATTATCTATGAATCACCACACCGCTTAAAGGCATTACTTTCTGATATGCTTTTGGTATTTGGAAATCGAGAGATTGTTATTGTAAGAGAGCTTACAAAGAAATTTGAAGAGTATTATAGAGGAAGTATTGAAGAGGCAATAGCCTATTTTGAAAATGTCAAAGGTGAAATCATTGTTTATGTAGAAGGAAATTCTGATGAACTAGTATTTGATAAAACAATAGAAGAAGAGCTGATGGATTTAATGAGTTTAGGTGTATCAAAAAAAGAAGCGATAAAAGAAGTCGCTAAAAAGAGATCCATACCTAAAAAAGAAGTCTATTCTATAGCCCTTCAATTGGAGGAATAATGACTAGAAATACAAAGTGGAAGATTGGATTTTTATTTTCATTTTTATATCTTATTATAGGGATTATCCTTGTTGTAATAAGCAGTATTAAAAATCCGAGTGATGTATCATTTTTAGATATATTATTGGGTATTATATTACCTTTGTTTTTAGTATACTTATACTCTAAAAAATAGAAAAAATAATAAAAAATACTGAGATTTTCTCAGTATTTTTAGTTTATTATAAATCGTTGATTTCTTTAATACAATCAGAACAAATGTTTTTTCCCTTAATATTTTTGATATCTTTTGCTTGTCCACAGAAAACACATGCAGGTGCATATTTTTTTAGCATAATAATATCACCATCAATATATATTTCTAATGCATCTCTTACTGCAATATCTAATGTTCTTCTGAGTTCAATAGGTAGAACGATTCTTCCTAATTCATCAACTTTTCTTACAATACCTGTAGATTTCATTACTCCTCCTTTGTTAACTTAATTAATTTTACCAATCTATTCATTAAATGTCAATATATTCTAAAATTAATTAATAGTTTCTTCAGAAATTTCTTCTTCAGGTTCTACTTTTTCTACCTTTTTTTCTTTCTTAACCACCTGTTTTTCTTTTCCCAAAAATTTATCATAAGAAGATTTAGCAATACTTGCTGTATGGAAAACCGATGTTAATCCATCTACAATATTATTGTTTTCTTTCACAACACCTGTAACATTTTCTGTTGTTTCTGCAATATTATCAACTGTTCCTCTAAATTGAGCTAAATCATGAGCAACTTCTTTTGATATTAGATTTGCATTCTTTGTAATACCAGGAATTTCTTTAATAATCAAATCAATATCTTTTCTATTTTCTTCAACAATTGCATTTATATTTTTTATGGAACTATAAACCTTAAATAATATTCTTATTGCAACAATTAAAAGTACAATAAGCGCAATATAAACCCCTGATAATAAAAAGTCTTTCAATGTAAATGTAATAATAGTATTCATTATGCCTCCTTTATACACATCTATTATACATTTTTATATTAAAAAAGTACATAATATATAAAAAAATTATACATTATATACTTCATTATCAATATGTATAGAATTTGCAATAATAAATATATTAGAATCATCCAGCTCTACTATAAAATTTGGTCTAACAAACATCATATCTTCATGACTTTCAATATAATAATCTTCTTTACAATACATGATATTATTTAAATTCTTCTCTCTCTCTTTGTCACTATCACTAGGGTTTGGATTAAAATAAAATTTGTTATTCTTATCCAAATGGTTGAATATATCAAAGTTTTCATCTTTCTTTAAAAAATAATATGATTTTACATCATGAAATATAATTTCTTTTATTTCATTGGATTTACCTGTTAAGCTGAGTTTTATTTTATCATTTGAATTATCAATATAGAATTTATTTATTGGTAAATTGCTAACTTCCATCAGTTTTGGAGTTATTTTATTCATACGCCCTCCTTATCTTTAACTATACTATATGAACAAAAGGAAAAAAGCAAGTAAAAATTTTATAAAAAAATATTTGTAAAATATTGACATTGGAAATAATTGGTAGTATAATATTTACAAATAATGGAAGGAGAAATTATGATATCTGATGAAGTAAGAATGAATTATTTAGCAGATATTTTAAAAAATCATAAAAAAGAAGCTGCTAGCATCTTACAATATATGAATGCAGAAAATAAAGAAAAACTCATTGATATATTAGGAGAAAAAAAAATAAAAGAGATGAAAAAGCCAAAAGAAATAGAGAGTAAGAAAAGAGTCATTACGGTATGTAATAATCCTAAATTTATTTCTGAACTCTGTATTAGTTTAGCAAAGACTTATAAAAAATCTAACATAGCAATTCTTGATGCCAATCGATTTTCGGCTAATTTAGATATATTTTTAAATTCCAAATCGCATAATAAATCAATATACACGCAGTTAGAGCTCAGAAGGTCTACAGGAATGAATCTTTTAATTGATGGGATGAAAAAGAATATGATTTGTAAATCCTATATTAAAAAGATTGCTATTCATATCAGAGGATATAAGAATATTGATTTCTTTTCAGGTTCTTATGTACTAGATGATTATGAGTATTATCATTTAAAAGATTATCAAAATATACTAGCAATATTAAAAGAGAGCTATGATATCCTCTTAATTCACGTCAATGATTTCTTATATGATGCGTTTACAGTCTATAGTTTAATGTTTTCTGATTGTAATTTAATTCCTTTTAGTGCAACAATAGCAGATATTAAAAAATATAAAGAGTATTTTGATTTTTTAGAAAAAAAGCAGGATATTCATTCGAAGAAGAATTTTTATATTCTCTTTAATTATAAAAATGTGGATATGGATGAAGGAATTGTAAAGCATTATTTACATCAGCAGTATATTGGATATATACCCTATGATAAAAAGCGAGAGGAAAGTTTTGTCTTCAATTATAAATTAACAAAACATATGAAAAAGAGTCTTCAGAAAAAATATATTTCTTTAATTGCTAAATGTGAGGTGTAGGATGAGTATTATAACAAGTCATCATATAAAATTAGATAGTGATAATGCAGTAAAAAATGCTATTTCAGATACTATTATAAAAGATATTATTTCTTATATTATCAATACTCAGTCCAAATTGATTGTGGATATTGAAAGAAAAAAAGCAGATTCTTCTCTATTAGAACAAGAGATTATATCTTATTTAGATGATAAGAATCATTATAATATTGAAAGAAAACAGATTATAAAAGCTGTATTTGATTATATGTTTGGTTATGGCATTTTACATGATTATATTATGGATGAGGATATTTCTGATATTGATATCTGTAGATATGATTTTATTATGATAAAGAAACTTGGGAAAAAAGAAATTATACCGCTTTCTTTTCAAAGTGAAAAAGAATTTACGAATTTTTGTAAATTAATTGTTGTAAGAAATGGTGGAAGAATTAATGAACATGATACTCATGCTAGAGTTTCTGATAGTAAGTATCGCCTTAGAATTAATGTGAGCATTGCTCCAAGAAATACAACGGGATCATCCATGATTATAAGAAAGCATCGACTTTCTTCTTATTCTCTATCGGATTTAATGCATGCTCAGATGATGGATGAAAAAGTAATGCATATGATAAAAAATATTTCTAAATTATCCTCAAGAGTCCTTATAATAGGGAAGGGTGGTAGTGGAAAGACCACCCTTCTGAGGGCAATGCTCTCTGAAATACCGATTACAGAACGTTTTTTAATCTGTGAATCAGAAAGTGAACTTTATCCCGAAAATTCTAATTTTATTGTGCAAAAAGTGGAAAAGTCTGATAAAAAAAATATTGATTTAAATGATTTAATCAAAGATGGACTCACTATGTCATTAGATGGCTATTGTATTGGTGAGCTGATTGGAGAAGAGGTCTATGATTTTATAAAAGCAGGGTATACGGATCATAGAATACTAGGTACACTCCATGCTTTAGGGCCAATGGAAGCACTTTACAGAATAAAATCCATGAATGCGATGTTTATGAATCAAGAGCTAGATTATATTGCAAAGGCCGTTGATATTATCATCTATCTAAAAGATTTTAAACTAATTTCTATTACAGAAATTATTAGTGAGGGGGATGTAGTATTAAATGATTTAGTAGTCTATGATTATTCTAGTAAAGAATATCATATGTTAAATCCTTTGAAATCAAGGCTTCAAGTGGAAATGGAGATGATATCATGAAATATTTAATCTTTTTACTGATATTATTTGAGATTTATTTATATTTAAAAACTTTAAAATATGAATATATTAATAGTCCTATTAATTCAATGGTTTTTAAACATCCCTTTTTTCGTTTAATTAGAAAAATAGATATTGCATCTGATCAGGTGATTCCTAATATCTATGTGTTTTTCTATTTATCTGTGATTGTATTTATTTTCACTTTCTATATGGTATATTGTGAGTTTTTAATCCTACTTCCTAGCATTTTAATCGGTCTGTTGGGATCCATGCTTCCCTATATTTATATCAGCGTGAAATATGAGAAAACCAATGATTTATTAACGCTGGAAGTAACGAAATTTATTAGTAAACTGTCCCAATATGCGACAATAAAACAGGATATTTACTATTGTTTTGAAAAATCAGTTGATGGAACAAATGGGTATTTAAAAAATATGATAGAAGACTTTTTGGTATCAGTGAAATATGAGGGATATATGGATGATAAATTTGATAGGATTATTCTTAAAACAGAAAATGAACTCCTTCGAAATTTAATGATAAATTTAAAACAAGCTGCGTATTCAAGAGGTGATTTAGTTCAGCTGATATCAAGGCTTGAGGAAGAATCATATAAACTTTATAGTGAAAGAGAAAGAAGAAAGTTTGATACGCATTTTTCTATGATTGCCATTTATTTTTCTATGTTTGTTATTCTTTTAATCACTTATATTTTCTATAGTAAAGAGAGTATTAGAGTGTTTTATTTTGAAACAGTTTTAGGAAATTATCTTATCTCATTTTTTATCATTTTGTTTCTATTTGGGATAGTTTTAACCATAGGAATAAGAAAGTTTAATTATTAGGGGTGATATTATTTTATTATTAAAATTTATTTTGCTTGTTTTTATCTTTGATGCATTATTTAAATTAATCATTCGATTAACAATTAATAAAGTAGATATACAGAAGAAATATTTCTATATTTTATATCTTTTTATCTTCTTATATAGCATGCCATTAGGAATAATATCTATTATCATCTCATTAATACTTTATTTATCATTAAGGAAATATAGAGTATATGAGAAAAAAAGTGCTATCAAATATTATGGATATAAGATTTTTAAATTTATTATTAATCAATTATCTTCAGGTATTACAGTAAGAGAAGCTATTATATCGATGTATTTGGTGGTGGATAATAGAAGGTTAAAAACAGCTCTTATTGATGTAGGAGCCTATTATTCAAAAACCAATGATATTCAATCAGCACTGGATATATTAAAAAATGACTATGATAGTTTAGAAGTTGATACTCTTTCCATGGCGATTAAAGAAGCTGTAAATACAGGTTCTAATTATGATACATTACATAGAGTAGAAGAGATGCTATTTAAAAAATATATAAATCAAATCAGTTTAGAAACATCGTATCGAAAGAAGAAATCAATATTTGCTGTATTTATCTTTTCTCTCGTGATTATTCTAATGGTTAGTATACCAGTTATATTTGATTTAAATAATGCGTTAAGTAGTATTTTTAAGTAGAAAAGGAGGAGATATGTTAGAATTTATTATGGTAAAATTGAAATCTTCAAAAGGAGAAGTTGGTATAGGGATTATTATATCCATTGCTATAGCGATTATTATTGCTAGTTTTGTATTAATTCCAGGGCTTAGAACATTTTCGGAAACGGTATTAAATAGTATGAATGAATGGTGGACGAATACGATTCAAAGTACTATTTTCCCTACGGCATAATGGATATTGGAAGCGTTCTAATCTTTGCCTTTATTATTGTATTTATGGTGTTATTTATTTCTTATTCCATTGAACTTTTTATACCAATTCATTTAAAATTTGAGGTCAATGGAATATGTAGATCCTATCTTTATGAAATAGAGGCAACGGGAATTTTAAAAGAAGAGTCTAAAATGGAATTAATCAATAAGCTGCAAAATCTAGGATTAAAAGATATTCGTATTATGATTGATGGAGATGGTATATATGGTCATTATACGGATGTTGTAATCAGTTCAACGTATCAATTTAACCGAGTAGTAGGACTATTTAAACGAGAGGATGAGGAGATGTATTTAAAATATGAAAGGACATTATTTAATAGAAAAATCATCAATTAAAGGGAATTCTATAGCTGTTATTATCATTTTTTCAGGATGTATTATACTTTTTTTAAGTGTATTTGCTGCTATATTTGATAAGGCATTATCAAAAGTAATGATTCAGGAAGTCACAGATACAATAGATAATGCAGGATATGAATTTTATCATCACGTGGATTTTAATAAGCTCTCTTATAAGGATATTGAGGTAAAGAAATCCATAGTTTCTGATATTAATAAGATGATAATAGTGAAGAATCCTCAGATTAAAGAGTTTCAAATAGTAGATGCTACTATAACGAAAGATATTTTAGAAATGAAGGCATATATTATCTTTCAGCCCACTCTTTATAGGGAGCTCTTTAATCTACATTCTCCTTATTATTTTACCTATGAGCTTAAAATACCTGCTGATTTTGGAGGTGAGTAATGAAAAAACTTATAATAAAACTCAGTATTTTAATTCTTGCTTTCATTGCTGTATTTATCTTTGAAAGCATCACAGAAAATAAAATAGAATATGTGGAAGTCTATGTTTGCAATGGTGATTTTGAAAAGGGAGATTTTATCGATAAAGAAAATGTAGATAAACTGAGTATACCGAAAAGTTTATACCATAAAGATATGATAACCAGTGATTTTAGTGGATATCTTATGTCAAATATCTTAACAGGAAGTATTCTTTATCAATCGAATATATCAAAAGAATCTACTATGCTCACTATGAATGAAAATATGATTACCATTCGTTTAGATATGGATAAAGGGAATGGATTTAATTTTGATATCAATGAAAAGGTAGAAATATATATGATAATAGAAGATCAGATGATAAAAATTCCAGCTAGAGTGATTAAATTATTTAATGAAAAATTAGAATCAGATGACCATCTTAAATATATATCATTTGCTATTAATCATAATTATGTGGATATTTATTATAAAAATGTAGATAAGGCAGATATCTATATCAATAAGATAAAAAACGATGTATAAGATAGGAAATTGAGTAAGATTATAAAAAAATGGAGTCAGTATGAACAGTGAATAAAAAATTTAGATGAACTGAATGTAGATTTTAACCCCTTCGAATTCGAGGGGGTAGTATTATGATTTCCATTTGATGGCTATTGATTCAGAAAGTATTTGTTTGAACAGTTTACAAATTTAAGATATATACTCATACTTTCATAAAAGTAATAGAATCTTAAATGATTCATTTAGTTGAAAAAAATTAAAAATTTATGTATTATGATGATATGGGAATATAAAAATTATAAATATACACTTGGTCATAAAATAGGAGAAAAAATGAAAAAAAGTTATGAGGATGTTAGTGAATTAATGGAAGGTCTTAGACCCTTTCCTGAAAATGTTTTTGTAGATGAACAAGATTGGGCAAATAATTATTTATTACCTTTAATTTCAATAGATTTAGGAATTTTAAATGAAAATTTAAAGGGTACAATTGTGCATATGTTAAATCCTGTTGAACCATATGAAGGATTAATCGGTGAAGAAACAGCTCAGTTTCATAATGAATATTGTTCAGAAAATTGGATAGCTTTAGAGCTAACATTAGATAATAAGTATCGTTTTTTAGGAGTGGAAGACTATTTTTTATCTTCACCGAATAATAAAAATATGGATGAAGATGTAATTAGAGGTATTAAAAAAATAAAAGAGACATATCAGAAAGTAAAGGAAAAGTTTAAAACAAAAGGACAGCTTTTACCTTGGCAAGAGGATAATCCACAGGAATTTATGGATAGATTAGGTGGGGAAATTTGGTATGGTAATTGGACAGAAATATCCCCTGTGCCATCTGCATTTAAAATAAATATTGATGAAGATGATAATTTGCCTAATGATGGAATTTCCATTTCTTATAAAGGAAAAGAATTTATATATGTTGGTGAAGTTGCAGGTTATAATTATTGTGGAATTGGTGCAGATGCTATTCTAATGTTTTATGAACCAGAAAGTCGTATGGTGTTGTTTTCTTATGATTGGTCATAAATGATATGCCATATAATATGGTGTAAATTGAGTAGAAAGCACTGTTTTTACACCTAGTTTTTTTAAGAACAAAAATGAAATAAAAAACTTAAATTTGTAGAAAAAGTAGATTTTATGTTGGAGTAAAACAGAATATGATGAGTGAATTAAAAATAACTACAAGTCCTGAATTTAGTGCAAAGTTGGAAACTTATCCCGACTTTGTTCGAGATAAATTGAATCGTTTAAGAGCGTTAGTCATTAAAACAGCTAAAGAAATTCCAGAGATTACGGAGTTGGAAGAAACATTAAAATGGGGTGAGCCAAGTTTCTTAACTAAAACAGGAAGTACTTTGCGAATGGATTGGAAAAAAAAGACTCCAAATCAATATCAAATGTATTTTAAATGTACGAGTAGATTGGTACCAACTTTTAAATTGGTGTTTGGAGAATTATTTGAATATGAAAAGAACAGAGCTATTATTTTTCAGCTTGACCAAGAAATACCTGTTGTAGAACTAAAAAAATGTATAAAAGCAACTTTAATGTATCATAAAGTAAAAGACGATTTAACTTTGGGAATATAAGATGTTAATAGTTCAATTGATATTTCAAGTTTGGATTTAAATAGAAGACAGTAGTGTAACTGTACTAACATGATTTAAAAAGTAATATAAGGATAGGATAATGGAAAAACTATTTAAGAATTTAAAGATGTTTTTTACAAAGCATCCAGAATATATTTATTTAGTGATTGGAGTTATTTTTTGTGTTCTTTTTATAGGAGCATTAAAGGATAAAAAATGGGCTATTAATCCAGAAAGTGGACATCAAAGATTTTTATATAATAATTTTGGACATAGAGTATTTAGGATATTGATAAGTGTAATATATTTAATTGCTACTATTGCAGGTTTTGGTGGATTTTTATTATATTTATAGATGCTCTAATAAGGAGTAAGATTTAGAATATGCCATGCAAAAAGAGAACCTGTGATGATTGGATTACAAGATCACACGAAAGGTAAATACAAATATTATCTCTTCTAAAGCCATCGGTCATAAAAGGATGTTTCTTGTTCTTTCATTGACTTAGTAGAAGGGATTGAGTATAATGATGTTGTAGGTAAAATACATAAAGGAGGCACATATGAAACTTACACAAGAAATTAGTCAGTATTTTGAAGACTTACAATGTGGAAAAAATAACTTAATTATCTCAGATGATCTATTAGAGCTAATCGATAAAAAAGAGAAAATGTTCATAATAGACATCAGAGCAAAAGAAGATTTCGATGAAAAACATATTCCTACTTCTGTACACTGCCCATGGGGAGAAATTGGTGAGTGGATAGAAGATGACGTATTTACTAAAGATGATCATATCGTTGTAGTATGCTATTCTGGACAAACAGCTGGACAAACTGTTGGTATTTTAAGAGCTTTAGGATATAGTGCATGTTCTTTAAAAGGTGGAATGAATACTGGATGGCAAAATGATAATTTACCATTAGAAGCAAGTTGTGGATCATGAAGTTAGTATTTGTATAAGTTTATACAAAGGATGTAGACAAAATCATATGGTTTTGAAAAGCAGGCTTAAGCCTGCTTTGTTGATATAAGAGCCTCTTCAAATAATTTGAAGATATTTTCTTCTCCTATTTCCTGTATGACATTTGTTTTTTCAAGTATCTTATATACATTTGGTTTTACCCCTGAAAATACAATCTTTATCTCTTCTTTTTTTGATATTTCAATAAATCTTTTCAATGCTCTTATTGCTGTGGCATCAATGGCTGTAACATTTCTAAGTCTTAGAATAATGGTTTTTGTTTCTCTTTTTGTTTCCATTAAAACCTCTAAAAATTTATCGACAACACCAAAGAACATTGCCCCATTTACTTCATATACCTGAACATCCTTAGGAATTCTCTTTAGCAGTTCATTATTAAATGTTGGCGTATAACTATCATCTTCCTCTAAGTAGTCACAAGTTATCTCGCTAATATCTGTTACATCAGCCATTCTCTTCATAAATAATAAAGAGGCTAAGACCATGCCAACACCAATTGCAATCACTAAATCAACAAGTACAGTGATTAGAAAAGTGAATAATAGTACAGCGACATCACTCTTAGGTGCTTTTAAAAGTGCTGTAAACTCTCTCCAGCCACTCATATTATAAGCAACTACAATAAGGATAGCAGCTAAAGTTGATAACGGAATCATCGCAGCATATGGCATAAATAAAAGCATAATCAGAAGAAGGACAATAGCATGAACCATTCCTGCTACTGGCGTTCTACCACCATTTTTTATATTGGTAACCGTTCTAGCAATTGCTCCTGTAGCGGGTATTCCGCCGAATAAACCAGAAGCGATATTAGCAATACCTTGTGCAATAAGCTCGGTATTAGAGCGGTGCTTTCCGCTGATCATACCATCAGCAACAACAGCAGACATTAGAGATTCTATTGAGCCAAGCATGGCAATTGTAAATGCTGGTGCAATAAGAAGTCTTATTTTCTCTATATTAAAGATATTATTAGGAATACTTGGCATAGGAAGAGAAGATGAAAGTTCTCCAAATTTACTTCCTATTGTTGCAATATCTAAATGGAAATATTGAACGAGGACTGTAGTTACAATAAGAGCGACCATAGTTCCTGGAATCTTTGATTTTGCTTTATTCATAATAATAATAATCAAAAGCGCTAATATACCTATCAGTAATGTTGTATAATTGATATTTCCTAAATTCGATAAAAATAATTTCCACTTACTGATAAATTCAGGTGGTATATTTTTTAGATTCAGTCCTAGAAAATCATTAATCTGTGATGAAAAAATAGTAATTGCAATACCTGATGTAAATCCAGTTGTAATTGTATGCGGTATGAATTTAATAGCTCTTCCTAATTTGAAAATGCCCATTAAAATCATGATTATTCCACCCATAATGGTTGAAATAATGAGTCCATCTAGGCCAAATTCTGTAACGATACTATATACAATAATCATAAAGGCTCCAGTTGGGCCTCCTATCTGAACTCTACTTCCTCCTAAGAATGAAATGATAAAACCTGCAATAATAGCTGTATGAAGACCTTTCTCAGGAGAAACACCAGATGCTATAGCAAGTGCTATTGATAGCGGAAGTGCGACAATAGCAACAATAATTCCAGCTGTTATATCTGAAATAAAGCCTTTCATAGAATATTCTTTAATTGTTGTAAAAAACTTTGGTTTCATTTTAAAATCTCCTTTACACAATAACATATAATACAATAAAATGTAGAATTTGAAAATATTTTTTTTGAAAATATTGTTTTTTTTCTTTGATGTGGAAAACTTTTTATTTTTATGCTAAAATAAGGGGAATGGAGTGTTATGGAAAAATATAATTTAATAGCGACAGCTACTTTTGGACTTGAGGCAATTGTAGCAAATGAGCTTAGGGAAATGGGGTTTGAAAACCTTGTAGTAGAAAATTCAAGAGTTCTTTTTAGAGGAACAAAAAAAGATATTGTACGAACGAATATGCATCTTAGAACAGCAGATAGAGTATTTATTCAAATGGCAAGTTTTAAAGCAACATCATTTGAAGAATTATTCAATCAAATGAATGCTCTTCCTTGGGAACAGTTTCTTCCAGTGGATGCAGAGTTTCCAGTGATAGCAAAATCAGTTCGATCAAAACTTTTTTCTCTTTCTGATATACAGAAAATATCAAAAAAAGCAATTGTAAAGAGATTATCAAGTGCATATCATGTGGATTGGTTTAAAGAAGATGGTGCATTATTTCGAATTGTTGTTAGTATTTTAAAAGATAATGTAACTGTCTCTATTGATACTTCTGGTGACGGACTTCATAAAAGAGGATATAGAGAAAAGGGATATAAAGCACCTTTAAAAGAAACATTAGCAGCAGCGCTTGTTCTTATCAGTAAATGGAAGCCACATATAGCGCTTATTGATCCAATGTGTGGAACTGGTACTATTCCAATAGAAGCTGCGCTTATTGGAAGAAATATAGCGCCTGGTCTCAATCGAAAATTTGCTTTTCAGGAGTGGCCTTTAATACCAAAAGAACTTTATTTAGAAGTAAAAAAAGAAGCCTATGCGATGGCGGATTTTGAAAAGGAACTTAGAATAGAGGCTTATGATAAGGATTATTATGCACTTAAAATAGCTAGAGAAAATGCAGAATTAGCAGGTGTTATCGATGATATACATTTTCAGGAAAGAGATATAAGAGAGCTTCATTCTAAGAAGAAATATGGTTATATCATTTCAAATCCACCTTATGGTGAACGATTAAATGAATTAGAGGAAGTGATAGAACTTACAAGAATAATGAAAGAGAGATTTGAATTATTAGATACATGGTCTAAGTATATTTTTACTGCTTTTGAAGATTTTGAAAAATATTTTAAAAAGGCAACAAAGAATAGAAAATTGTATAATGGTAGAATAAAATGTTACTATTATCAATATTATGGACCAAAACCCCCTAGAAAGAGAGTCTTAAATGAAAAGAAAGAAAGCGAGTAAGATACGATCTTTTATCATATTTTTTATTATATTTCTAATTGTGTATAATTTTGAAAGTATTGTGGGAAGCACTTTATTTAAATCAGGATTAAAAACACTTGAATGGGAAGAAATAAAAAAGATATCTGTGGATTTACAAAATGGATTAGAAAATAGTTCGCTAATATTTACTGATAATAATAATATTATTGTGTCATCAAATAATGATTTAAAGCTCTATGATAAAGATGGAGATATTATTGTAGGTAAAAAAATAAATAGTCATTCTAGTAAAGTTGTTGGAATGAAGGATTATTTTGCTGTTGTGGATTTATTACAAGGTAATATGATTATTATGGATTTTAAGGCAAATAAATTTGGCGAAATCAAGGGTTTAGGTCATTTAAAGGATGTAAAATCCATTTATAATAATATCATTGCAATAACTAGTGAAAATAGACTTCAGATTTTTAATGAAAAAGGAATGCTACTATCTGATGTAGAGCTTCCAAGTGGAGAGCTTCTATCATTAGATTTATCAAGAAAAGAAAATAAAATTGTTATTACGATATTATCTTTGGATTCAGAATCATATAATTCAAAGATTTTAACATACAGTTTGGATAGTAATTTAATGGTAGGTGCGGATAATCACTATGATAGTATTATTTATTCAACAAATGTATATGAAACAAATGTTATGATTGTTGATTCAGAAGGTGCACATTCTTATTTAATATCAGATACAGATAATAATATATGGAATGTTGAAAGAAAAGGAAATCTAGAACATCTTTTTGTTGATGCAAATGGAAATATCTTTGAAATAGTTTATAGAGCGAATATAAATAAAGATAATAATAAAAAAGCGAATTATTTTTTAGTAGCAATTAATAAAGATGGAGAGGACATATTTGAAATAAAATTAGATGATAGATATAAGGATATTAAAATATCAGAGGGTAGAATCTTATTATTTAATGATAATGATGCAGTGATATATTCTTATAGTGGAAAACTTATTTCAAGATACCATGATGGAAGAAAAATGAAGAATGTTAAGTGGATTACGTATAATCGTTTATTAGTAGAATATAATGATTATATAAAAGTATTTGAATTAGGATATTAGGAGATATATGAATTATTTAGATTTAATAATTATCGGTATATTAATGATCAATGTATTAATGGGATTTTTTAGGGGTTTTGTAAAACCTCTTATCAATATTTTAAGTTTAATAGTAGCATTTCTTGTTACAAAATATTTCTATGCTCAATTTTTAATGTTTTTAAATAATAACTTTAATTTAACAAGAAATATTAAATCAAATATTATCATTTTTTTAGGTAATATGAATTTACCAGAGACATTTGGTTCTAATTCTATCAATAATTTGAAGTTAGAAGGAAAGTTAACAGCATTGAAACCTTTTATTATTAAGTTTTTAGAAGATAAGAATTTAGATATTATATCATCTGTTTCCTTTGTTCAAAAATTCTCTGATTGGGTTTCAACTCAAATAGCAACATTATTTAGTGTTTTATTATTGTTTTTAGCCATTGTTTTAATTATCAGAATCGTTGGTGTTTTTATTGATAAGATTTTTACGCTTCCCGTTTTTAGAGGAATTAATAAAACAGCAGGAGTTATTTTTGGCATATTAAAAGGTCTTTTGGAGAGTATGTTAATTATTGTACTTATCACATTATTTGCACCAGTATTTGGAGGAGAAGCGATTTTAGAGTCATTAAATAAATCTGTTATTGCAGTATATTTTTATAAATACAATATATTTATGGTATTGTTCCAAACGTTTAAAATAGGAGGATAAATGAAAAGAACGGTTGATGCAAGGGGACTTGGATGTCCGATTCCAGTAATAAAAACAAAAAAAGCATTGGAAGAAATAAAAAATGGTAATGTACTCACGATTGTAGATAATGAAATAGCGAAAGAAAATGTATCAAAATTAGTAAAGAGCCTTAATTTTGAATATAATATAAGTGAAAATAAAGGAGAGTTTTATATTGATATTATCAAAGGTAAAACTTCTGATATGATTCAAACAAAGGAAGTAAACGATAGGTATGATTCTGTTATTCTATGCACATCTGATGTATTTGGAGATGGTGATAGAACATTAGGAGATATATTAATTAGAGGATATTTTTATACCTTAACAGAGTCTGATATCTTGCCCAAAGTAATTATATTTTTAAATTCAGGGGCGAAACTAACAACAAATGGCTCAAAAGTGATTAAAGATTTACGCGCATTAGAAGAAAAAGGTGTGGAGATACTCACTTGTGGTACATGTCTTGATTTTTATAATTTAAAATCGGATTTAGAAGTAGGTGGCGTATCAAATATGTATACGATTAGTGAATATCTTAATAATACAAAGAAAGTGATACGATTATAATGGAATTTATTATTGTTTTTGATTCAACCCATAAGGCGATTGAAACGGAGGAAAAATTAGAAGCGTTTGATGTGCGTGTGATGCCGACACCTAGACAAATTAGTGCAAGTTGTGGAATATCGATAAGAGTAGATATAAAATATTATGATGAAGTAAAGAGTATTTTAAAGGATGAATTTAGATTTTATAGAAGAGAAGAGGATGATTACATATTATTATAAGGAGGTCGTATGCCACTTAAATTATTAGAAGGAGATGTTATTACAACGAAGAAGAAACATCCATGTGGTAGTTTTGATTTTGAAATAACTAGAGTGGGTGCTGATTTTAGAATGAGATGTCTTGGCTGTGACAAGCAGATTTGGATTGAGAGAAGAAATTTAGAAAAGAGAATAAAAAAAGTAAAAAGAGATGGTCAGGAGTTTAAAAAAGAAGATCTAGTTATTACAGATTATAGTAGTAACTATTAAATTCTTATGTTATAATAACTATGTTGTCCCCGTAGCTCAGCTGGATAGAGCATTCGCCTCCTAAGCGAAAGGTCAGGCGTTCGAATCGCCTCGGGGACGCCATTACTTTTGGTATATATAAAATAAATTTTAATAATTGTACCCATACAATTATTATTTTTTTTTGTATTTTTTTCTTTATTTTTGCTATTTTCTTTACGGATTTATTTTAAATTGGTAGTATAGATTGAAAGTTGGTGAGTATGAAGGTTTTACTATTAAGTGATATATTAGCTCATGGAAGAGTTGCTAGCAATGTTATAAGCCCTATTTTAATTGATAATGGAATGGATGTATATTCTATTCCAACCGTACTGCTTTCAAATATATTCAGTTATGAAGAAAATTGCATTTTAGATACATCTGAATATATGAAAAATTGTATGGATATGTATATTAGAAATGATATACAGTTTGATTATATTATCATAGGCTATATTTTAAATAAAAATCAAATAGAGATAATAAAAAATTTTTTAAGATTTCAGCATAAAGCAAAAATTGTACTGGATCCTATTATGGGCGATAATGGTAAACTCTATCACGGTGTTGATAAGGAAAAGGTAGAGGATATTAGAGAATTAGGAAAGTATGCGGATTATATTCTACCCAATGAAACAGAAGCCAGTATTCTTTCAAAAAATGGACTTTCTGAATTAAAAAAACAGTATAAATCTATTATAATCACTTCTTCCAATGAGGAGGATAAATACTTTATTAAAGGGTATGATTCTATTTTAAATGAAGAGTTTAAAATAGAATATAAGAATGTAGAAGGGTCTTTTCCAGGTACAGGAGATATCTTTCTTGCCTATTTGGTGAAATATTTATCACAAGGATATAATGTAAAAACTTCATCTAAAAAAGCATCAGATAAAATATATAATATTATCTTAAAAGAAAAAGAAGATATAAAGAAATATGATGGAATAAGAATAGAAAAATATTTAGGGGGTAATGATGAATAAGTTTAGTGTAAAAGATATTACTATGATGGCATTGTTTGCAGCACTTTGCTATATAGGAACAATGTTTAATTTTAAAATAGTAGTAGGTGGTATGAAAACAATGATCCATTTTGGAAATATATTCTGTATTTTAGGTGCGCTTATCTTAGGCGGAAGAAGAGGCGGGATATCAGCATCAGTAGGAATGGGTCTTTATGACATGTTAAATGGATGGTTAACATCAGCACCATCAACAATTATTCTTAAGTTTTGTATGGCTGTAATTGCTGGCGCAACATTTAAGAAATTGAAGAATATGGATATTAAATATCGACTCGTTCTTTCTACTTTAAGTGGTGTGATGTTTAATATTATCTTCTCTCCAATTTTCTCATATATTAAGAATATGCTATTAGGATTTGAAGATAAAGCTGCTAGAGCATTTGCTGTATGGTCATCATTTGCAACAGTGATTAATGCAGTAATTGTTATTGTAATCGTTCCTATTTTATATCTTGCTATAAGAAAAACAAAAGCAATAGAACTTGCAGAATAATATGATATAGTATATACAAAAAACCTTTCCATAGGGAGAGGTTTTTTTAATCAAATACTGTGTGTATTAACTCTTTGAATTCCTTATATGCCTCATACTCTGATAAATCCTCTTTTAATAAGGAAGCAATTCCTTCATAATACCATTGATGCTCTTTTTTATCCTTTTGGTTAAACCTCTCCCATAAGGTATCTTCAAGTTTTTTATAATCCCTATAAATTGCTCTCATATTAGAAAGTTTATCACCAAGTGTAATCATCTTCACATGAGTAGAAGCAGTTTTTAAATGCTTTAGTGTTTCTTCTTTTCTTCTTTTCCAGGTATATTTAGACGGAAGATTTTCTTTTTTATCCTCACTTTCAGCTTTTACATATGCCATAATCTCTTTGCCAAAGATATCTTCAATATCTTCTATCGTATAATCTGTATCTTCGACTACATCATGAAGAACAGTAGCTGCTAATATATTTTCATCCTCTGTCATTGTACTAACAATGGAAAGCGCTTCTAGTGGGTGGGTGATATAAGGAATATTTGTTCCTTTTCTTTTATCCCCTGAATGAGCATCTACAGCAAATTTAATCGCTGTATCGAGTAAATTTTTATTGTTTTCTATATGTTCTATATACTTCTTAATATTCTTCCAGTCTTCTTTTAAAAAGAAGAGAGGATCTTTTTTTAGTTTATTTTCTAATTCTTTTTTTTTCTTAGTATCTTCTATTTGATTTTTAAAATATTGATTTCTATTTTTAACGCCATAGCTTCCAGGATGAGGAGTAGCGAGTATAAGGCTCTTGGTATAATCAGAAGTTTCTACTATAAGAGGATTCGAAAAAAACTCTTTTATTGCAGTAGAAAAATTTTCTGTATTTCTATCAATAAAAGCATATTTACCAAGCAGTGATTTTCCTACTGCTTTATATGTTTCAAATCCAAGACAGACAATAATATCTGGTTTTATAATATGAACAAGTCTTTTAAAATGCTCCTCCATCTCTTTTGTAAGCCAAGTACTTTTAAATCCACTGGTTATCTTAGAATCCTTTGGTCTATAAAGAGGATAGATATTGGTAAAAAATAATTCCTTCTGATTACTTTGTATATTATAGCCAATGGACTGAAATAATTTGATTAGATTCTGATCCGTATCATTTTTAGAGGGATTTACTCTAATATACTCTACCTCCTCTTTATTGTTCATCTTCTTTATATTTATTATTGCTTCCTGATCGTCATTTAAATTCCCCCAGTCCTGACCAACAACTAAGATGCTAGCATTTAAATGATTTCTTCCCTGCCAGTACGTCCAAAGATTGACCTCATCACAAAAATCACAATGTTCCATTGTTACCTTTTTTTTATCAATGATAAAAGTTCTATCCTTTTTAGCTAATGAGCTATGATATTTCTTCATATCAGCACATAGCGTTTGATAACGTATTTGTTTTATATTATTTTTCATATTATTTCCTTTCCATTACTATTATATTATAAATTGATAAAGATTAGAAATAGAAATATTGTATCCAATATAAAAATATGTTATATTTCATTTATGAACGAATATTTTATGAGAGAGGCTTTAAAAGAAGCAAGAAAAGCCTATGAATTAAATGAAGTTCCAGTAGGAGCAGTGATTGTTAGAAATGGTGAGATTGTTGGCAGAGGATATAATAAAAGAGAAACTGAGAAACTTTCAATATCTCATGCAGAGATTAATGCAATTATAGATGCCTCTAAAACACTTGGTGGGTGGAGGTTGACAAATTGTGATATTTATGTTACACTTGAACCCTGCTTAATGTGTGCTGGAGCAATATATCAAGCAAAAATAAATAATGTATACTATGGCGCTACGGATAAAAGATATGGTGCTTTGGATTCATTATTTAGAGTATATGATGCCAAATTAAATCACGAGGTGAATACAGTTGGTGGACTGCTTGAAGAAGAATGCAGCATAATATTATCAGAATTCTTTAAAAAAATTAGATCAAAAGTTTGAAAAAACTTAACATATTTGCCATGCTAGATGGGGCGTTAGCGGTGCCTTGTAACCTGTAATCCGCTATAACAG
>PDWI01002355.1_pt1 | contig 31117 bp, 41 predicted proteins | sample 1430891 | NCBI WGS metagenome assembly PDWI01 (sample SAMN01162508, study PRJNA174530) | Oral metagenome, whole genome shotgun sequencing project. | biome: Marine environment; feature: Marine mammal; material: Swab sample of the gingival sulcus; isolation source: swab sample of gingival sulcus... | reverse complement strand
TAAAAAGTGTAAGAATAATTTTAATTGAATTTGTCATGATACTATATTTTTTAATTATTAATGCTCCTTTGATTGAAAAATACAGTATTTGTTACACTTCGGGAATATTTTTTTGTTATTTTTTGTTTAGTGGACGCTAACGTTTTAGTGTATAAACAGTAGCGTATAAAAAAACGAAAACTTTAATTTCAGCACTGCACTTAGCCAAACCTTATTTTAATTTTTCAAATTTACGGAAAAATTAGAAATAAGGTTTGGCGGGTTAAAATGCACAAACTTTTGAATTAAACAACTGAGCAGCTATTACCCACACACCATGTTGACAACAGTTTTGTCCTTTTTTTGTTTAGAACTATTCCAATATTACAATTTGTAACTCAAAACTTATCAAAAAAATAAAATAAGAACATGATAAAACAGGAAATACTCCCTATCAAATAAACTATACTCATTATTAACCTAAACGACTTATGTCCAATTTTTTTGTAAAACAATCTTTGATTGCCATTTGCCGGGTCAATTGCCCATTTTTTATCTTTGATTGCTCCAATCAAAAAGATTAGAAATATAACTCCAACTATAAGATAAATATATTCAGGAGATTGAGTAAAAAAGTCACTCAGATTATTTAGTATTTCTTCCATTATTCTCTATTTTATGGTGAAGGACAATTAATAATTGATAAATCCATTATTTAGGATATACCCAAAACCCAAATATTTAAAAGATTTCACTTCAAATATTTGGGCTATTGGAGTACGCCTTATACATAATACTGCGCAGGTATCAACCGCATTGCGTACGAAAAACTAACATTTGTACCAAACCCTTTTTCTTTAAATCTTAAAAACGGCAAGATTCCGTCTGATGGCAGTCTTTTGTTTGGCAATGGCGTATTATCGTATATAAAACCATTTGTAATTCGGATATCACTCATTTCATCAGTAATGCCAACTTTTGTGAGCAATGTTGTATCCAAAACCGTATGTGGGGTACTTGACGGATTGTTTAAGTCAGAATGAAGTTTAAGCATTTCTTTTGAATAGTTACTTTTAACTTCTGAACGCTCCATATCTCTAAAATCATTTAACAATTTAGAAACTTTTTTCAACACTTCGAGGTTTTGGCTATATTTTGGATTTAACGAAAACACAAACAAATACGACGCAGGCGTAATATTTCCGGTAACTTTTTTCCATAGCTGTGGATGACATTGAACAACTGAGGCAAATATAATATCAGAATTTTTAATACCGTCTTCCCATTTTCCTTTATTTCCTAATTTCGGCGGTTTACCAACCGTATCTCTAATGATTTGACTTGACGGATTTCTGAATTCGCTTATCATTGAGGTTAATTTACTCACATCTGTTTTGTTGGGAATAAGGCTTGCATCAACCTGTTCCATAGTAAACCTCAATTTGTAAGCAGCTTCATCAAGAGCTTTTTCTTTTTCTTGGTATTGCTCATATTCTTCTGCTGACATACCAACTGTGTTTAAGTTTTTTTTAACTTCATCCGGCATAAATCTACCGAAGACTTTCATATACATTTTCATAAAATCCATAATAATATTATTTTAAAATTTATAATTAATTACTGTTAACACTCCGACTGTAAAAATTAACACCACGGTTATTTATTTAAACTTTAGTATTACCCGGGGACTTTTCCTATTATGTAACTTTTAGAAAAATCTTTCCAAGTATTAAAATAAAATCTAAAACCTTTATTTGATAGATACTCTAATTGTTCCTTTGCTTGATCCGGATTATTTATTTCCCACCATTCAGATAATAGTTTCTTTATGTCAGATTTTCCTAAACCTGTTGTCAAAGAATTAATAAATGCGGTTTGCTGTTCGCTGTACAAAGCACCTATGGCAATCTTTTTGTATTGTTCGTTACTGATGGTAGAATTTTTATTTAGATAAACCCTTCCAAATAGACCTTTGGTTACTTTTTTTGTTTTCTCAATAAAAAGTATTAGTTTCCAAAAAATAATATAAATAGCCATTACCCCACCGGCATAATACAGCATATATTTTTCCACAGTAGTCTATTTTTCTATAAGTTCAACTTCTTCGTTTTCTAATATTCTAATTCTAAGAAAGTGTTTGGCATTTGCTTTCGGAATATTTCTTGGTATTTTCACAAAATTCATTCATAATTTTTCCCATTCTTTTTCTTCTCGCGGCACAAGGATTAGGCATATACGCTATGCCATAACAATTAAAATACTCAGCTCAAAATCCACTACAAAATTAAGTAAAATTCATTTTATTCCACACTTTTTCTTCAAAAATAAATAAAAATTAATTTCACAAGTTACAAGCAAGTCGTTCAAAATCAGTATATTTTAAACCATAGCGTATATACGATATTACCTGCTGTTTTCATTTTTTCAACATCATCATTCCCTTACAAAGAATCTACTGACAAAACTATAATCATAATCCCCAAAATTATAGTCAGAAAAATTATTGGCAATAACAACAATGCAATCCATACCTTACTTAATTCAAAGTTTTTTTTAAATACAACTATAAGACACAATACAAAGCAATATAAAAACATTGAAACAAAAAAAGGATTAAGAAAAGTACGAAAACTCCACAGAAACATTATACTTGTTTGCACAACTAAATTTTTTGTTATTTTTTTTGATGGTTGTTTTCGTTTAGCAATTAAAACTGCACGAATACTGAAAGAATAAAATACAATAACCAGTATTATTTGAATCAAAAAAGTCATACTTAATCACACTTCTCTTTTAATTTAATAAACATCTTATTACTTATCAATTATATTTTATTATTAATCATATGATTCCTTTTACGTTTAAACCCCTGATCCGCAATAGTGTAAAAGCATGTTATACGACGTTATTTATTTTCAAGTTGCTGTATAATTTTTAACAAACTTTCCCGATTTTTACCTGATTTTATAAATTGTGGTAATTTTGCAACCATTGTCATATTCCAATGAAAATCAATATAGCTATAATCGCTTATTCGTATTTTAGCTTGAATATATTCTTTAAGATATTCAAGATGTTTGTAATTTGTAGCCCAAAATAAATTACCTCTATACTCTTTTTTTAACCACAAATCAGCATTGAAAAAACGTTCTTTTCCGTTTTTTATATCTCCATAAATGATTTCACGCTTAACATATTTTGGGATATAACTTTCTGTAAAACCACAATTTTTGCATGGAATTTTCATACTTTGTTTCTTTTGAGTAACTTTATTTATATTCACTGTTATCCTTTTGCCACACTCAGGACAATTCCTTGCAAATTCTAAACTATAATAAGTTTTATCATTTTTTTCATATTTCCCACATTGCGTACAAAACAATTCTACCATGTTTTTATCTCTATTATTCACAACCTTTGCTTTTCCATCACATTTAGGACAATGTACAAAAACTTCATCTAAAAAATTGGACAAATAATAATTTTTATCTCTAAAACGTTCCATAATTCATTCTCTTATTTTTTTAGTGACACATAACATTTCTACATATGCACTCCCCCACCCTTCTATTGTGTATATCTCAATTGTCCTCAAAGCTACAATTATCCACTAACATTTCCAAAGGACTTTTAATGTTTTTCAATGAAATCCAAACACGTGTGTATAAACGACTTTGGCATTTTCGCATCCTAACAGAGTTTATACGACACACCAGTTAACCCCACTTCCCAAAATTTTGTATAGTTAGCGTTTCAGCTTTTTGTGATTTTGTTCGTTTTTACTCATAAATATAATTAATAAGCCAATTAAAAGTCCGGTTAAAAGCCCTCCAATATGTGCTGCATTATCAACACCTCCTGATAAACCCAATAACAAACTCAATCCACCATAAAGTCCTAATATTAGTAAATAAATCCCCTTTAATCCTTTATCCTTTTTGGTTATAAGCAACGCTGTCATAACTCCCATCATTCCGAATATTGCTCCGCTTGCTCCAACACTAACTGTATTTTCATACCAACAAACACTCACTAAACCGGCTCCTACTCCTGAAATCAAATAGGCGATTAAGGTTTGCCACCGCCCTAATATAGGCTCTATTAACGAGCATATTATTCCAATAGCAACTAAGTTCATCAATATATGCACAATACCGGCATGAAGAAACGTAGATGTAAAAAGTCTAGAATATTCTCCATTTAAAACTTCACTCCTACGACTACCACCTAATTCCAATAGTTCCTTAGGGGTAGCTGAAATTACATTGATACCGGAAAATACCAAATATAAAAAAACAAGCAAGTTTATATTTATCAATATAGAACTTATAAAATGGTCGCCTCGAGGAATTAAAAACTTGAGAATATCTTTAAAATCATCTTCTCTTAAAGGTTTTTTATCAATATATCTTTGAAACTCTGTTTTGTTTACGGAAGGAATTAAAATCATTAACAAAAAAACAAATGCTCCTATTCCAAATGAGCCAAAAATCCAGGCATATTTATTACCCGTTTTTTGTGCAAATGGCGCATGAATCGGTTCAAGAATAATTAAGTTTTCGATATTTTCAGTCTCTTGCCTGCTCTTTATTGCTTCTATGTATCCATCTCTATCATCTGAAAACGAAATCCCCTGCAAATATTGAAAATCAAGAAAATTGTATTGTTCGTATTTTTGCCGACACTCTTCGTAAAAAGCTCGCCATCTTTCATCCTTCTCTTCGTGGTCGGCATGATTACTCATTCTTTCTGTGAATTTAAAAGCATACCAATACATATGATTCTCAAAATCAACCGGATTAAAATTATCCACTATTGGCACGACAAAATATGTCGTAAAATCTAAATGTTGATTATACTTACCACTAACTCGTGATGTACGATACGAACCCAAATAGTCTGGAACTACTTTAAAATCCTTTATAGTGTAACAATCAATGCTTCTTGCCTGTTTGATCTCATAAACTGAGCGAACATCGGACAACTTGCTACTTGAGGCTTTAACATATTGCTGAGCAATCAACGTCGGAACAAATATTGTTAGTCCTGCAACAAGCAGAAACACAAAATAACCATCATCTCTACCTTTTAAATCCAATATTCGGATTTCACGTCTTAGCCAGATGGCTAGGGGCAAAGACGGTAAAAGAAATGGAAACCAAAAATTCAATAAATCTTCTTTTAAATGAATAAGACCCAATTCATAATCAAAATACCATCTCAAGGTTGAGTATATCAATATAAATCCAATTGATATTATGAGATATCTGACATAAATAAATCTTATTTTAATTAAAATATTTTTCATTGATTTGATGGCTGTAATCTTTAATGCAAACGAACGTACCGAATGTAAAGCCTGTCCCTTTCTTTGCTTATGACAAAGAAAACATTTTTTTCATTAGAAAAAAAATCACAGCATTGCTTTTTACACCATGTTATATGCTGTTACTTATTACAGCCTTTTCTTTGTTTAAACACGAGTTTCATTATTTCCTCGTTGTCATATCTTTTGCCCGTACAAATTATTTCGTTTTTTGAAAATTTCAGGTTATGAATTTCAAATTCAAATATTTCTTTTTTGAAGTTTTCAAGAATTATATTATCACTATAATCGGCAAAACGAAATATAAACAAATTTAAGCTTATGGCTTCCTATAAATCATTGGATAGATTCACAAAATTTAAAGCATGTCAAATACCCTTTAAACCTTATTTAAACTACTGCTTCATTATCACAATTCATCTATAAATTTAGTTAATCTTTTTTTAATGAGTTGCTTGTCTCGTTTCCAATCAAATTGTATTTCACCTTTTGCATAAGGTGGGTATTTTTGTTCATTTTTTTGCTGTAAATTCAAATTTCGGACAAAGCGGATATATATACCTATATGTATTAACCTTGAACGTGCGAAAATCGCCAAGAAGATAGGCGACATTATCTCTTATATAGCGAGAACGGCAAGTCGTATTAGTTAAATTCTGTTGATGTACTATTTCACCGGTACGCTTATTTTCGCAAAAAATAGTTAGATGTTTGCCAAAATACTTAAAATTAGCCGCCTTGTAAATTGTGCCGACACCCAGCCTACCGTCCGCAAAACTCTGGATTGCAACAATGTTTTTATTAGCTTTTCTCAACAGCTTGATACTTCGACTAATTAAAATCGTCTCAGCATTTTTACCTAATTCGTCGCTAATCCACATTCTATTAAGCTCTATTAACCACGCATTGGGATTTGGGTGTTTAAATATTTTAGCCTTAGATACTTTCATATAACCGTAGGAAGCAACTCCGAGGCAATCACTTTCGCTTTCTTTGCCTTGCTTAAAAATTCCATAATTATAAACTCCGAACGAGTGATTCCATTTTCTGCTGTAATGATTTTCAACTATAAGTTCCTGAGCTTTTTGTTTACTGATTGCCTTGATTACCAGAACTCCCATTCTACTACTTTTCACAACTTCTTTGCTTGTTTTATCTATCATTTATTCTTTTTTAATATTATTTATTTTAGTTTTGTAGTCTCTCTATTTTTAAAATAAAAAGGTGCACACACACCGACCGAAGGCATTTGCCTCTGGCGTGGTGTGTGTGCACCTTTGTTTGTAGGTTAGAAGTAGAGAGCTACCTACAAGAGTCGGGGGCTTTTTTTGTCATTTATTCATTAAAGCAATCCCGCGTCTCCTAGTATTGCATGGATTCTGTTGAGAATACCGTATATTTCCTGTATGTTTCTATCTTGCTCCTCAACGCGTGTGGATAAGCGCATTACATCCCGGTCTAAATAAGCCAGGTATTCGTCCCTATCTCTCATTCCTTGTTCCAGCTCTTCCAATTTAATACGCACAAACTCTCTAAAATTGTGGCTATCTTGTACGAAGGCCTCAAAGTGTTGGCGCAATTGCGTGTTTTTATCATCGAGAATTTCGAAGCGGGAAAACACCTCTTGCATAAAAGAATCCAATTGAGCTACACGATCATAGGGAATCTCTTCGTCTTTATGCCAAAAGCTGTCCAGCCATTCCCAAAATTGCTCTTGAGTGGGCTTCTCTCCCGTTCTGAAAAACTCTCTTAATTCCTGTCGTGTTTTCATCGTTTTTTCTTAGTCTATGGAATAAAATGTATTAAAATATGCAGGAGTACCGACCCCCACAAAATAAGACAACCCTCCATCTTTTCTTAGAGTAGCTCTTTTAACAGAACCGCCTTTACTAAAAATCAAACTCATAGAATATTGAGGAGACATTTCTTTATCCTTTAAAGAGAAATTTATATCTCCTGATTCATTTGGGTTAATATAGCCTTTTAAATGAATCAAACCATTTGTCATTTTTCGTACTTTTAATGGGTCTTCAAAAGTTAAGGAAGAACCATTAAAACATTCAACCTCTTGCCATTCTCCGTGTTGTCGCAATTTTGAGATAGTAAACATTTCGTTTCGCAGAGTTGCGGCGAGGTTTGTAATTCTACTTTGAATCGAGGACACCTTGCTGTTCACGTAAGTGCGTAGAGAGTTTATTAAGGAAGTGTTGCCGCCTATCTTGTTGTCCACATAAGTGCGCAGAGAGTTAATAGAGAAGGCATTGTCCTCTATCTTTTCTAGGATCTCCCGCATATCGGGCAGTTGTTTGAACTCGCTCCACGGAATGGGACTGCCGGAGCCTGTGCCAAAAGAGACAATTCTGTCCACTTTTACGGTCTTTTCGCTACCGTCTTTAAATATGCGCTTGCTCTGAATTTCCTTGATGAAAACGTTGTTTTGTTTTGGAGCTCCTTTCAAAGGTAAAATCTCGTTGCCTATACAAACGAAGCCGTCGGTAATGCTTGTGCCTACTTCTTCACAGCCGCTGATTATATATTTTTTGTCCGCTGCTCGGTCAATCAGGTTTGCAAATTGGTTGAATATTCGGTAGGCGTTTTGCATACCGTCCAGGATGTTGGTAGTCAGGGGCATTCCGCCCGGTTGGTTGAAATTAAATTGGTTCATTTTTCTGTAATTTTATAGTGTTTTGAAGCTAACTTATAGGTATCTATGAGTTTTTCGAGGTCATAAAAACGCAAACGGTTTTCGGTTTGTGTTTGCTGCTCGGCGTATATTTCGCTTGGCAGTTTTACGATAAAGTCGGCAGCGCTTTTTTTGCCTGTTTCCGTATCCGTAAACAAATATTGCGGCGTATTGTTACTGCCGTTGATTTCATTTTCGGTAAAAATATACAAGGGCAAATTTTCGCTGACGGTAAAAATATAAAGCGGTTCTTTTCGGGAAATATCTCCGATTTCGATTCTTCTTTGTATCGGATCAAAGCGATCGTTCAATACTTTGCGCAAATAGCACACTTGTCCGTTGTGGTTAAGCCGATAATTCGTATTTTTTCGGTATTTTGTGAACGCTCGATAAATAGAGATTAAAGGAGCTGTTAGTGCAACTAAAAAAGCGACAATTACAGGTTTGCGTAAAAATGTCGGCAACAGTTCTACACTTAGTTTTTTTATATCTAAATCAAAATATTTCATTACAAATAGGTGATTTCGGTTTTGTCCTCGCCGGGAAGACCGAGGTTTAAAACAAAATATCCGGAGGCGGGGGTGCAAGCGATGTCAATGTCCGTAAAACTTCCGTATTGACTGGCGGCTCCGTCGGCATCGATCCGGGCAATTTTGGCTTCGTCCACCGAAAGGTCGATGACGCCGTCGGTTTCTTGCAGGGCATCTACGAGTTTCTGCAAACTCAGCTTGCCGTCAAAGGGCAAGTTGCGCACAAATCGCTCAAGGGTGTCATTGACCGGGAAGTTGTGGTTAATGATATGTTCGCCGTTGCTTTTCATCACCAGCTTGTCGCGCACGATGCGGAGTTTCAGTCTCAATTTGTCGGGTTTGAAATTCACCACGTCGAGCCAAACGCCGGCGTCTTTGATTTCGTCCATATAGCTTCTGAATGCCTCAGCGATTTCTTGGGGCAGTTCGGAGAGTTTTCCGTCTTTTTCCGTGGCGATTTTCAAGACCAATTTGGAGGGGTTTTGTCGCTCACTCAGGGCGGCATATTGAATGACTTTGCTTGCGGCAATTTGCTCGTCTGTTTTGTCGGTGTTGTCGAAATTATCGCTTTCCGGCAGTAAATCAAAACCGTATTGAAACGCCATGGCTTTTTGGTGATACCATCGTGTTGTGTGGGGTTTTAATTCAGCCAACTTTTCGTACACTTCCGCCGCATGCACGTCGAATAGTTTTTCAAGAGTTCCAATCACTGTGGCTATTATGTAGATAAACAATCGCCAAATTGCAGATTTACTTGTACTTGTTAAGCCATTCAATCGAGCATCATTTGCCTTTGCGTCTAAGATCTCTTTTTGTATTTCTGATACTTTCCTTGCCATATTTTACTGTATTACAAAGTCTACACTAATTTTCCAGTAGCCAATACCCTCCGATTGTGTAATTTCCTCTTTATCCGTTGTGTTTAAAGCCGTCGCCGGATTTACTTTTTTTGCTTTGTAGTAGCTCACAATTTCGTTGTCAATTTTCACACTTTCCGGAAATTTTATTTTTTGTCCCGCCATGAGGTCGTCAGTGATACTCAAATCGTTAAATTTAGCGACCTCAACGAGTGCATCAATACAGCCTGTTGCTTGCAGAACCACGTCCAAAAAAGACTGAGCATATAGAGCCGTTGCTTCTACCATCAGTCGTTGATTTTAAGGTTCTTCTCAAATTTTCGGTTAATTACTTTTAAGGCTACTTTTGCAAAGCGGAATCCTAAACTACCCAAATTTTCGAGCACCGATACCCAAAGCTGCCAAATGATAATTATCAACATTACCCAATAGAGCCATTTGAAAGGATTAATTGCTTCCATCCATGCCGCAGCTTCGAGAAAATTTATCTTTGTCATTTGGTGCAACAAGGCAACTAGTAGTGAATAAATGAGAACTTTGAGAAGCATTCTACCGAGCTTCCTGCTTTCGTGCTTTTCGCCTCGGCGGAGCGATGCCCAAACGCCTGTCGCCCATTCTAAGATGACCAAACCGACATACGCCAAAAAGAAGGCATATTGTACGCCGAAAAGCATCGGGACTTTATCTAATAGCATTGCTCCAAAGCCGGCCACTCCACTACCGACTGCCACGCCCTTATTTTGCACAAATCCGAAGGTGCTTACTTTCAAATCTTGCCAACCATCAAAACCGAAGGCCTGCAACAAAAAAATCAGTGTTTTCATTTTACGGTTATTTTAATTTTATCAAATGTTACTGCGTCAATATCCGCATTTGGATAGTCATCGTATCGTAGTTGCTGTCTTAAATCACGCAAAAAGGCATATTTCAAATCACTATTTTTCTTCAAATAATTTCCTGCTCCAAAGCCCAGCAGCGGAAATTCTTTATACTCGCCCCGGTATGCGCGAAAAATATCCTTGACGTGCTGTTGGTCGCTTTGTGCAACTGCAAAATCGCCATTTGCGATTTGCAAGTCGTCATCTTCCGTTAATACTATGTCATGTCGCTCATTCATTATTTAACTATTCCAAAACCTTTTACCGTTGTGCTACCGCTTTGTGCCGTCGCACTCCCTGTGGTTGCAACCGTTATTCCCGCCTCTATTTCTACCGTGCCACTTCGGATGTATTTATCTATTGCATTACTCATTTGGGCAGCATACTTTTCGATCGCATCCTCTTGGTTTAAATCATCTTTTAAGTCGCTTAAAATGCTCTTTATATCCTCTTTTAATGTTGCTACAACTAATGCCATTATTCAAATAGTTTTAAAGTTTTGTTTTTCAATTCCGCTAATTTCTTCTTGTCTCCTGCGGAAAAAAAACCGGGACCCGAAGGAGTCGTTATCGTAGCATTGCTTACCGTGTCAAATGCTGTCGTTAAAATTTCTTTCAAGTCGGCATTTTCGTTTTTCAGCGTGAATTTTCCTGTGTTTGAAATCAACCATTCCGCACCACCTATTTTTACTTCTATGCGTTCAATTTCCGTGTACTTTACAATTGCTGTTTCTTCGGGCTTATTTTCCACTTCCAGGCAAAGCACTTTACTGCCTTCTTTGGGGACAATCAAAAATTTTGTATCAAAATCGCTCTCAATGGCTTGCAATCTCACATCAAGCAATTCGGACAAGCCCTTACGTTCAACAGTGCAAGTAGTACCATTTACTTTCTGAACCGTTCCCACGCTTGTAACGGCTCTTTTTTTTGCTAACGTCGCAACTGCCCGACTAAACTCCTCCATTTTTTAATTTCAGGCTTAGTTTGTTCTGCCTTTTTATTCCCACAGAGCTGTTAATATCAGTCGTTACGCTTTCGATTAAGTAACGGCCATCTCTGTGTCCATCAAAATAATTTCTGTCGATAATCTTCGCTACATCACCGGCACGAGTAAAAGGTTTTGCCCAACAGTCAAGATTACCCTCATAGCCGTCAAATACGACACTTTTGTAATAATCTTCTGCCCACTTTTTCAAGGCTTCTTTGTCTAAATTCAACGGTGCGTGGAGCGTTATTGTGCTTTCGCCTTTATCGCCAAATTCATAAACCGCCCGCTCTTTGGCATCGCCTTTTTGCATTGAAATTGCCTTTATCCAACATTTTCTATCTGTTTTAGAACGGTATTTCAAACTGCTGCTTTTGCGGATGTTTCGACCGAAAACGAACGTATGCACCGTATCATTTTGCAAGTCAATAGGCAGTCCGGCCGTTAGCACTTTTCCATTGAAATAACTGCGAATGCCAAATTGTTGTTTTAATACTTCAAGTACCTTATAAGGTGTTGCCTGTGTTATCATAAACTTCCCAAGCTGAATATCTTGTGCGGACACTTCGTAACCCGATGCAATGAATTGCAATAATTCTTTTAGGCTTACCTTAGCAAAGGTTTTATTCAGCTCCGAAGCCTTGCGCAGCTTGTACATTTCGTCTTCGCATTCTAATACTGTCGGAATATCCGCACCAACATCAGTAATGTAGCCGTTAAATTCCGTTTTCAAATCACCGTCATAGCCTGCCTCTATCTTCACACTATCACCAACAGCGATATAGTCAAGCAGGCGTTCTTTTGCAATAGAAGTGCGTTGTTCAGATTGTAGCACATTCGTATACTCACTAGGCAGTTCGATTTTTGCCGTATCGCTTAGTTTTTCGAGCGAATTAACAACACGCACCGAATGCACAGCGTTAAATTGTACTTTTTCGCCAATGATAACCCTTATATTTATGTTGTAATAGTTATACATCGCTACTCAGGGTCTAAAAGTGAAAAATGCAACTCACGAATAGCCTTTGCAGACAATGAAATTTGCACTGTATCGGCAAAGCCCTCAACAGGTGTGATACTTACATCTTTTATATAGATGCTGTCAATTTCCTTGTCTTCAAATTGAGCCCCTGTAACGCTCACAATGCCGTTGTGTTCAAAAAAGCGATGCAATTTTCGGATTTTCTCGGCAGGATAGGTGTGTTCTTCCATATTCACCAAAATACCCCGAATGTTAATGTTGTACGGCTTTGTTCCCCAACGCTCTATCACGGTGTATTCGCTGCCGTTTACTTCTGTTTCAATCAAGTGTTTTGGGCGAGAAAAGGAAAGAATCAAAGGCGGAGCAAAGATGCCGGAACTATCACCTCCCAACATCTTATAAAACTCCAGTCTTTCGTTGTTATATTCAAAAATAGTGCGTTCAAATTCTGCATCAGAACTACCAAATAACTGTACAGAATAGTTGCTCTCTTCGTCTTTACCGACAACAGCAAATCCCGACTTTTGCAAAGCTGCTAGACCAAAAGCTGACGCATAGCGCTCTGCCAAGTTGATTACTATTGATTGTACGTCTTGCATCTATTCTGCTCGTTTTACATTTAAAATTCCTTTATCTGCCAACCAATTGACTTGTGCCCATTTCTCTGCCCACAAATCATCGCTTAATTGTTCCGGGAAAGGTATGTGTAGGAAGTGGCTGATCAAAGCATCTGCCTTCATATACAAATCGGCATCATCGGCGTAGTTCAGCCCGGAACAGGCCTCTAAACTCGCCCAAACTTTCCCTGCCTAATCGGAATTAATTCGGTTAAAAGTCCTGCACAAGCATAAAACAAACCGTCATCACTCAGCACCTCCTCCTTAGAAGTCAGCAAACACGCCTTTACAAGAATTTCTTGCCCTTTCTTTGGGTCGGTCTGCATATATTTCATTGATTGTCCGACAACCGTTCTGGATGGCACTACCGCCAAAACTTCTAATTCTTCTACATTGTTGTCATCAAGAGGAAGCACTAACGATCTCAATTTGTCGCCGTGTTCTTTTTTTAGTTTTTCTTTAAGCTCTTTTGAAACATTTTTTAAAGACATCTTAATATTTTTTAAAGGTTTACATTCAATTCCACAGACAACGCAAACAATTCGAAGTCTTTCTCTAATCCCATATCGCCCGTAACATCACGCCCCTCATTTTTGAATTTCGCAATGATTTTATCTACAACGATAAGGTTGTATTCATTCACAAACTCAACGGTAATAGTTATCGGTTTTAGTTTTAACAAACTGCCCTCTGCCGCTATTTCGAGAGGCTGCACATCTGCCATCATCAGTTTCATACTTGCCGACGGTGTTTTCTTGCCCTTGCTCCAACTTGTAGCTTCTTCGCCAAGCGTGTAGTTAAGTTGATGCTCCTGCTCGTTGCCGTAGCTGATGCTCTTAACATTCAAAGACACACCATTTACTTGCACATTTACATCAGCACTATCGTAGGCTTTACCATTTCTTATAATTTCTGACATTACACGCTTGTTTTAAGGTTAATAACTCCGTTTATTTCGCCAATACTCCCTTTGGGGACAACTTTGTATCGTACTCTAAGGATTTTTTCTACAAGCAAATCGCTGTCGGCATCTACATAAGTTTTCCCGTAGGTAATTTCTCCTCGTGCTATCATACCACCAAGCACACGGTCGCCTATATCTTCCATAGCCACAACTGTTCCCGGCGACATTTTACCTGTTTTCGCATCAACTGCCCAGTTGGTTTTTACTTTGGGTAAATAAGCTGTTCTCAAACCCCTTACGGCCTTATCCATTACACGACCATAACTTACGGTATGTTCGTTCATATTCCTTTTTGCATCTACAATAATAGGAACACAGGTGTGGTCGTTATTCAATCGGACACCGGCCATACCGGAATAAGTTAGTCCGAAAATAAAGCCCTTATCTTCAAGAGTTTGCAAATCCTCAAAAGCCTCCTTATTAGAAATGTGAGAAGACAGTCCGGGCTCTAACCACGCATCAAGTGTAGCATCGGTAAGGTTAAAACTTTCGTTTTCGCCAATGTTTTGATTTACCTTTGCTTTAGCACACACACCAAGCACCGTTCCCACGTCAGCAAATTTCTGAGCCTCGCCGGATTTTGTTTTCGCATAGGTGTAATCTTGCCCAATCATAACGCTCACTTTCGTAGCTTCTACATTCTCAATGTCTCGTAAATTGGCAACTGATGCAGAGCTGCCGCCATACGCAAAGCCCTCTAAAAAAATTTGACAAGGCATGTGATTGTCATAAGCCCATTGAGCCAAACCCTGTGCTTTCGGTATTGCGTTGTAAGTATCTGCCGCCATTCCATTGAGTGCTGTTGCCACAGTAGTAGGGTTTACCGCTATTGCTAACTGACGTATTTCGCCATCTGCATAAGTAAGAAGTTTTTTAGCTTTTGTTTCGCAAATATCTACCTCACTAACGCTTTGTTCTACAAGCATAAGATGTAGCTTAGTGCCACTACCGGCTATTCTGTAAAATTCAGAAAGATGCCTGTATGCGTTTACATTGCCCGTTTGGTCAAACTCTGCGGTTAAGCCAAGTTCTTCAACATCGTTGATATTATAAACTTCAACAGGCTCTTCGGCAGGTAATTCAGGAGTGTTTCCACAGCCGATAATGATGCCGCTAATTGCATCATTACCGCCCAAAGTGTTAGCCCCTAATCGACCTTTTTTTATATCAACTCCTTTTAAGTTTGCCATTATTCAGCATTTTCAAGTTCGTTAATTTTATTTTCTAACAGCTCAATGGCTGTTTTTCGTTTCTGATGCCCCTGTTCATAAGCAAGAATTTCTTCCAAACGGCTTATTTCAGTCAGATTGTCAACATACACGTTCAGTTCGTCTATATTCATAGCTTCAAAACGTAACTCACGAGTTTCGCTCGCCTCACAAACTTCCAACTTTTCTCCCTTTTTAAGACTATTTTTCGCCAAGTCTTCTTTGGTAAAAAACTCACCTCTGGGGTTCATATACAGCCTTTCGGCTTTCGTTACTTTTAGCAACACTACTGCTTTTTCCCTATACTTTTCCATACCTTAAAGTTTTACGCATTAGCACTAATCAAAGCACCAATAGCTCGTTGTTTCATTGGAGCAACTAAATAGTAGTGGCGATAATTGAACGCTGTTCGTTGCATTTGCGTATCGGGTTTATCATAGTACATTTTCGTTGAACCCGTTGCGCGGAACATATCAGGAGCATAGAACGCCACTGATGCCACACTTTCCGCATCTGTTGGAATTGCACCGAATGAAGTTTTAGTCTTAGTTGCAATCGTAATGCTTGGCATATTGAAGTAGGTAAATACCTTAAATCCGTACAGTGATGGTTGCAACTGCCCATTAGCCGTATTCACGTAATTTTTGTACAGATCTTTATCCTCAATAAGCAAATCGGTCAAATGGTCTGAGCTCAATACCAACACACGGTTGCCATCGTCCGGCACACCTGCATCGTTAAATGCTTGGCGGAGCATAATAACATCCTCCAAACCTACACGCTTTCTACCGTTAAAGCTTGCTCCTGTTGATAACAAAACAGGCGTATCTGTGGTATGCCCGTTTGGGGTAAGAGCGTGAACTGCTTTCGCAAACTTTTTCCCCAAGATTGCATTCTTGTGTCGCTTATTCAAGCTATCAATCTTGTCGTAAGCAATAGCGTACAATTCATCATCGCTAACAGGCGTTGCCGTTGTTTGGTATTTATCCAATTGGAAAGCGATGTCGCCATCATTGATTTGTTGATACCCGATAGGATAAGTTTTGTTGTTTAGCAACACTTCGGGGTCAACACCAATATCCACCAAATGAATTACTTCGTTTTCTCCGTTGTTGCTACTTTGCACATATTGGTCGAAAATTGGAATCAAGCCCAAGAATGATGCTTCTATTTCCGGACGGAAAGTTTCAACCAATCGTCCCGTCCATATTTCTTCATAAACTCCAGGCATTACTTATTATATTTAGCGTTTAACAATTTTTGAAATTTTTCGGTCTCTTTGTCCGCCATAGCCTCCAGGCCTTTGGGGTCTTTTTCTTGCCAAGTGTCGAACGTCCAATCGGCACGAGCCTCATTAGCACCGCCTTTGCCTTGATTCAAAAGACCTTCAATGTTTGGTGCAGTTGCTTTTGTTTTTCCCCCCAACACTGTACGCAATGCCTCAATGCCACTGTCCGTACCAATTTTAATGTAAGTTGCCACGTCCTTATCTTCGATAAGCCCTTCTTTATTGGCTTGGGCTACTACTGTGTCAACTTCCTTTTTCTTGTAGTCCGCCAATGCCTTAGTAGCTCTTTCCGCTCTCGAATTTGCCTCTGCCACCATACGTTTAACTGCATCAATTACAGCAGTCTTTGAACTTTGAGCATTTACTCCTTGTAAATCCAAAGCATTAATTAATTCTTCATACATATTGTCTGTGTTTTGATAATTATTTGTGATTGTATTGTGCGATACCATAAGTGAAGCATAGAGATTGTAAGTCTCTAATTCGCCCAATTCCTTAGGTTCTTGGCCTGTATTAGGTTTCTGAACTATTGCAGGGACTATACTGCTAACAAGCCCAACTTTCAAAGCTTCTTCAGCAGAAAACCAATTGTCCCCGTTCATCAATTCGGCAACTTTTGCCTTTGAAAGTCCTGTACGGGCTTGTAGTTTGTCTTTAAAATTATCCTCAACAAGGCGTAAGAGCTTCGCCGTGTCTTCGTGCGATTTTGCCTGTCCGGAAGAATAGCCGCTTGGGGCGTGTATCATCACATAGCCATTCTCTGCAATGCGTACATCATCACAAGACAGCAGGAGGATGGCACCCATACTTGCAGCTATTCCATCAACAAACAAAGTTACCGGAACGGAACTCTTGGAAATTGCGTTATACATAAGATTGCCATCAAAGACACTACCACCTTGTGTGTGCAATCTTATATTTATACGGTCGTGTTCGGCCTCTAAGCGGCTAAAAGCAGAGATAAACTCCGTCCCGGTACCGCTCCAAATAGTGCCGTAGCAACTTAGTGTATTTCCTTTTTGCCTAAAAATCATTTTTTGTTTATTCTCCAAAAGCAAGGCAAACGTATATAGGATTTTTCTCTCTTTAAAAATCTTTTGCAAGGCTTGCAATTTTCTTTCTTTCAGAATTTTAATAGTGGCAACTTCGCAATAAAAAGCGAATGGCAAAACGGGTAAATAATAGTGTGTTGCACTCATTGGCTCAGCGAATGTTCGTTGAGGAGGGAATGACGGCAAAGGCGATTGCTGATGCGATTGATATGTCCGAGCAAACCATTGGACGCTGGCGAAAAGGCGGAAGTTGGGACGAGCGAAGAAAACAACATCTGCAAGCCCCTCAGAACATAAAAAAGGCCATTACCGAAGAATTACAACGCCTTACATCCGGTTATGACGCCACATTAGATATGAAAGCCATAAACGATGCCATCAAAGCACAAAGAGAAATTTCGGACGAAATAGGCACACAGGCAGCTTATTCAGTATTCAAGGAATTTGACAATTGGATGGCATCGCAAGACCCCGAACAAGCGATACAATTCTTAGAGTGGCACAAGCTGTTTTTAATACATAAAGCACAACAAGAGAGTTAATAATATGAGCGACGGACTAAATAAAGCTATGGAGAAGTTAATCCGTTCTTATGAGATGCACTGCCACTCGGTAGAACAGGCTACTGCTGTGGATATTAACGAAACTCCGGCCCAACGCCGTATCAAACGCAAAGCGTGGGAAAAAGATTACGCCACGTGGTTTGCCAATCTATTTCCACAATACGCATCTGCACCATCGGCAAAATTTCACAAGAAACTGGCAAGGCTTTTAATTGAAAATGATATTTGCAATCTACTTGCCGAAATCTACCGAAGTGGAGCAAAGTCGGTGCATCTCGGTATGGGTATTCCTCTTTATTTATATGTAACAGGAAAAATGCGTTTTATGCTATTGGTTGGGCAAACCGAACCGAAAGCAAAAAAGCTGATTTCCGATATACAAGCTCAACTCACTCACAACCGAAAGTTTATTCATTATTACGGGGCAAAATTCAAGTATGGCGATTGGAGTAATGGAGACTTTACCACCATTGACGGTTGTAAATTTATGGCATTGGGTATTGGGCAGTCGCCCCGTGGTTTGCGTGAAATGTTCCAACGTCCCGACTATATCCTTGTGGACGATGTAGATACGAAAGAACGATGCAACAACGATGAGCGAAGCAAAAAGGCTGCTGAATGGGTATGGGAAGATTTGCGAGGTACATTTGACGAGGGGAGCAAATACCAACGCTTTGTGGTGGCAAATAATAACTTCCACAAAAACACGGTCATCAATCAACTTAAACACGATTTTGAACTGATCAATAAAAAAGCCAAAGAGGCAGGCGATAAAACTCGCCACTTTGTAATTACGGTTACCGCTGTTAAGGACTTGATAAATTTTGAACCTGCGTGGCCGGAAAAAACAGACAGCAATTATTGGCGACAAAAATTCCGTGAAACACCTTACCGCTCGTTTATGCGAGAGTATATGCACAAACACATTGTAGAGGGTGCAATTTTCAAGAATAAGCAAATCCAATATAAACAACGTTTACGTTATTCGCAGTATGACGCACTGTGTTTTTATGGCGACCTTTCTTACAAAGACGAGGGCGACTTTAAGGCTTTGGTTCTTGTAGGTAAAGCAAGGCGAGAATTTCATATTTTGGACTGCTTTGTTCGGCAAACAAGCAAATACAACACAGCACTTTGGCTGTATGAAAAAGTAGAAGATGACAACCTTTTGAAATACAACATCTCCTACTTCATTGAGGGGCTGTTTGCTCAAGATGAATTTATCAGCGACTTTGATGCCGTAGGCGATGAAAAAGGTTGGTATGTGCCTGTACAAGCCGATAAAAAAACGAAGACAGGAAAGTTTGACCGCATAGAGGGAATGGCAGGACACTTTGAGCGTAAAAAGGTATTTTTCGACCAAAAACTTAAAGACAGCCCGGACGCACAAGAATTGATTTACCAACTCTTGGCTTTCCAAAAAGGCAGTGGAGCTCACGATGATGCACCCGATGCTTTGCAATCGGCAATTACCAAATTGAACATCGCATCGACAGTAAACACCATACCGCCACGAATGACAAGCCGAAAAGATATAAAAAGTAAACAAAAAAACAGATACTAATGGCTTTTATAACTGATGACGATTATAGCGTTTTGATACGCAACGAGATAAAAGACTTGCTTTTGGAAGAATACTCCGAAACAAAATTACGAAGTGCCGAACAAATGGGTATATCGCAAGTCAAAAACTATTTGAGCGGGAAATATGATGTTATTGAAATATTCGGGGCAACGAAAGACGAGCGAAACGCACATATCGTGATGATAGTTTTAGACTGCACGCTTTACCACCTCTACACAGCAACCATACCACGCAAGATGCCCGACATTCGCAGCCAACGCTACCAAGATGCGATTGATTGGCTCAAACTGGTAGCACAGGGCGATGCGGTAGCAGACTTACCAAAACTAACCGACGAAAAAGGCGAAGAACTGAGCGGAATAAAAATAAGTTCCAAATATCCGCCGAGCAACCACAGGTGGTAACACCTTTAAAACATCTTTAAAGTTAAATTTAAGACACTTTTACAAAAAAGACAATGAAAGTATTAGGATATGATTTTAGCGTTAAAAAAACGCCTGTTTCTAAGACCGACACAAAGCCGTTAAAAAATGGAGGCAAAACCAACCCCGCCATTGTGCAAATTGTTGAGAAATTTAAGGACAGCAGTCGCAAAGATATTGACAAATGGCGACAAGCCCTGCAAATGGCTCAACACCCCGAAGAACCGAAGTACACGGCTTACTTTGACCTTGTGGACGATTTGCTTACGGACGGACACCTACAATCACAAATCCAGATGCGTAAAATGTCCTCGCTAAACACCGACTTCCAAGTTATCAATCGCAAAACAGGCGAAGTAAACGAAGATCTCACATTCCTTTTGCAACAGCAATGTTTTTTTCACTTTATCGGTTGGGCGTGGGACAGCATTCTGTTTGGTACATCTTTGATTGAGTTCCATAGTTTCAACGCTCATCTGATTCAAAATGTGCTCATTCCACGAAGACACACTATACCAAGTCAATATAAAATCATTCCTGATTTGGAAAAGGAAAAGCAACACATCTTATACAACGACCTGCAACTTGCGCCGTGGCTGCTTTGCGTAGGCGACAGAAAAGACTTAGGTATAATTAACAACATTATTCCAAACCTTATTTGGAAACGCAATGTTGCCCAAGCGTGGGCAGAGTTTTGCGAAAAGTTTGGTATGCCTCTTATTACGGCAACTACCAATACAGCAGATTCCAAAGTTGTGGACAATGCTCATCAAATGTTGCTAAAATTAGGAGAGGCAGGAGTTGGCACGTTCCCTATTGGTACGGAAATAAAATTCCAAGAGGCAAACCGCACCGATGCCTACAATGTGTACAAACAATTCATTCAGCAAAATGCTGATGATATTAGCAAACAGTTAGTGGGTTCGACTATGCTCAGCGACCAAGGCACAAACCGAAGTCAAACCGAAGTACACGAACGCTCCTTAGACAACCGTCTGGCACAATCAGACAAGCGTATGTTGGCATTTGTTGTGAATGACCAACTGTTCCCATTACTACGAATGCAAGGCTACACCATTTCCGGTGATGACCTTTTTGAGTGGAAGAACGCCGAACAAGCAATAGACCTGTCTCAAATGTGGCAAATCACATCGGGTTTATTAAGCAGTGGCTACGAGGTGGAACGAGAATGGATAAGCAAGACGTTCAACATTCCAATCATCGAAAAAAAGGAAAGCTACGAGGATGAAAAAAAAAAGACTAACGCCAACGCCCTAACTTTGGCAAACGAACGTTATCCGCAATGCGAATGCGGACAGCATACAGTGGCTTTGGGAGGCAAAGTGCGTAAGGTTTTAGCAGAACTTACAAACGAACTTATCCGACAAATATACAACGGAAAAGATACGGCGGGAACGGTTGGTAAAATGATAGTAACGGAGGCCTTAGAATTATTGACAGGCTTACGCAAAGGGTTTAAGACTTCCGCATCATACACCGGTCCCGACCTCTTGGCTTTGCAGATGATGGAGTATAACCTCTTTGAATTTTCCGCAAGTAAAACGGAGGCGCGTTTAGCGGCAATGACAGACCTGCTTATTGATAAACAAAACAAAAAACTTCGGGAATATTCCGAGTTTCGGAAACTATGCTTAAAAAAGACCAAACGCTTTAACGAAAATTGGTTGCAAACAGAATACAACCTTAGCGTAGCCGTTGGGCAAACTTCTGCACAGTACCTGCGGTTTATGGGGGAAAAAGACAGCGTAACTTCTTTTGTAAAATACCAAACTATTGGCGATGACAAAGTACGTGGAGCTCATCGGGTGTTAGACGGCAAGATTTTTAATATCTCCGACAAAGAGGCGATGGACTTATGGCCGCCAAACGGTTTTGGTTGCCGTTGTGAAATGTTGCAACATCTCGGAAGCTCTAAAAACGTGATGCAAGGCAGACAAGCCAAAGAACTGTTACACACAAGCGACCCGAAATACAAAAATTCGCAATTTGAAATCAACCGAGGCGATTTGAAACAAGTGTTTACCAAAAAGCAATTTTACCACGATATTAAAAAATTGCCCGAACGCTTGAATGATATGACCTACGACAAATACGACTTACTGCCATACAGCAAGATGAAAGGGAAATTAAAGCCGATAATCTTAGACGAAAGTATTACGGAACAAAATTTAAAGGAACTGTTCAAGCCCATTAAAGGAACGCAAAAAATGGGTTTCACGGACTATCTCGGCAGAAAAATGACCTTAGATAAAAAAGTGTTTGACGCACATACTACGGGCAAATACTTGAACGACAATGAACGCAGACACCAATTGTTCCCGCATATAGAGGATATTTTAAGCAACCCTGACGAAGTGTGGTATAATAACCCTCAAAAACTAAGCAATAAGTTTCAATCAAGATACATTAAGTTTTATCAAGATAGAATATTTGTAATTGATTGTAAATTAGACGAAAAACACGGCTTACAAATACAAACATGGTACAGCGGAATTATAAAAGAAAAAGATTTACGAAATGGGCTGAAGATAAAATAAAGGAAAAGGTTAAGGGAATCCGCCATATAAGAGTATAGAGGGGTATTAGTTGCTATGCTTCCTTTTGTCGCAGTGAGCTACTTATTGAAGGTCTTCCCAAATCCTCGACTTTGCAAAGGTAACAAAATATATTTAAAAACTAAAAAAAGATAACAAAATTCTCAACTTTTAATTTAATAAAATGGCGGCAAAATCAAAATTAACAATGCTTATAGAGTTACACGACAAGCTCACAAAGCCTTTTCAGAAAATGCAAAATAAGTTTCAAAAAGGCATTGACAAAATGCGTATGAAGTTCAGCTCCCTTATCTCCGAAGTACCACTACTGGGTAGAGCTTTGGATATGTTGCACAACCCGCTTATTTTGGCAACGGCGGGAGTGTTGGCGCTCGGTTCGGTCGCCGTCAAGGGCGTAAACGCCGCCGAAAAGTTCGATCACGCTTTTCTCAATATCCGAAACTTAAATCTCGACAAAGGCAAGGGCGAATTAGACGCCTTTCGCTCAAAAATTCGAGATGCCGCTTACGAAACAGGCACAAACTTAGAAAAAAGCACGAATGCCATTTACGACCTACAATCAGCCACAGGCTTATACGGCGACGATGCCATTGATGTTTTCAAAAAAGTGGGGCGATACAGCATTGCCACAGGAGCAGACGTAAACGATGCAATGAACTCCACCACCAAAGCGATGAAAGCCTTTGGCTTGGCGGTTGGCGATATTGACACGCTTTTGGAAAGCAACGCAAAAACGGTGCAAACAGGCATCACTACTTTTGACGAACTGGCAAAAGTACAAACCGAATACGCAGGAATGGCGGCATCAGCAGGGCAAGGCATAGACCAAGCCAACAAAGTATTTGCTATGTTTACCTCGGTTGCCAAAAACTCCGATGTAGGGGCAAATATGACCAAGACCTTTTTTCAAGGCTTAGGGCAACAAGCCGACAAATTCAAAGGCGTGTTGAATGTTGACGTATTCGATAAAAACGGAATGATGCATGATGCCGACAAAATACTTAAAGATATTTCGGGCAAATTCAAAACAATGAACGATCAAGAAATAACGGAAGCCATCAACAAAATCGGAGGACCCGAAGGCTTGCAAGGTGCATTGGCAAAAGTCAAAACAGGTGCCGATGATATGATAAGCACCTTTGATGCTTTCGACAGCTCGCAGTTCAGCCTTAAAGATGCCCTAAAAAATGCGCAAGGCGATTTTACGACTATGAAAGAAATCTTTTCCAATCGTTTAGAGATGATTTTTACCAAAATTGGCGAAAAACTAATACCGGCACTCGCAGGGTTGCTTGACACACTTACGCCTGTGTTGGATTATCTATATCAAAATATGGAGTGGATACTTCCCGCCTTTGGCTCATTGGTTGGATTACTCGGAGCCGCCAAAATAGCAATGATTGCCTTTAATAACGTAACAAAAGCAAATGTCTTAATTTTTATCATTTCACTGGCAATTGCTGGGCTGATTGCTTTGAGTAAAAAAACACAGGGCTGGAGTAAATTATGGGACAATGTTACCAAATTCGCGGGGGCAGTATGGAATGGCTTTACGGCATCGCTCAAATTAGCGTGGTTGGACACACAAAACCTACTGCTCAACGGCATTGACAAACTTATGATAGCATGGTATAAAGTAAAAAGCCTTTGGGACGAAGATGCGGCACAACAAGGTTTGGCAAAAATGAAAAGTCAAAGCGACCAACGACTTGCGGAAATCAAAGAGCAGCAAAAAAAGGTTGCAGGATATTCTGCGGAGGCATTACAAGCATTCAACGATGCGATGCTCAGCGTTACATGGAAGTCCGACAAAGAACAGGAGGAAGGCAAAGCCGAAAAGCCGAAAAAATCATTATACGGCAGTTTGCTCGGCAACAACAACAACAACGCCACTACGCAAAACGGGGCGGGAAAATTGGCAAAGGGTATCGGAAACGTAACAGGGGCAGCCAAGCAAGTACGCAATGTTACCGTGAATATCGAAGCCTTGAACAAAGGCGGTATCAACTTAAAAGACGGCGCTACCGAAGGACTTACACTGCAAGATGTAGAAGACTGGTTCTCAAACAGTATGATGAAAATCGTACGCAGTGCCGAACTCTCACAATAAATGAAGAATATGGACGGAAAATTAAGCATAAAAGGAAAGCCTTGGGAAAAACTCAAAAAGTTTGACCAAAGCATCTTGGTGGAGCAAATGGTAAACGAAGCTGCTATAATAGCCGTTGATTTCAGCAAAGAAAGTTTTCGCACTAAATGTTGGCGAGATAAAAGCACGCAAAAATGGAAGCCCCGAAAACGAAAAGACAGAGGCTCCCTAATGATACGCACAGGACGGCTAAAAAGATCTGTGCGTAAAATTGGCCAAGGAAAAGCCTATGTGATCATTGGCACCGATGTTCCCTATGCCAAAGCGCACAACGAGGGCGAAACTATTAGCGGAACCGTAACGGTTAAATCTTTTTACAGACGGCAAACAGTTGCCGCCTCAGTGAATATTCGCACACGAAAAGCAAGCCGTAAACGTGTAGTTGTAAAAGACATAAAAGTCCGTAGCCATAAGCGCAAAATGAACACAAAGCTACCTCAGCGTAAGTTTTTCGGAGCTTCGTATGTACTTGCAAAACAAATAGAATATCATATGCTCAAACAAGCCGACAGAATGTTAAAGTAAAAAAACGATGAAACAATTTTATAAGAAATTACACGAAGTTTTTACAAAAGACGAAGTAAAAGATATTTACAGAAATGCGGGCATAAAGCCTGTGCAACACATTGATTTTTATGCAGGGCAAGATTTCAGCCCGGAATACTTCGAGGCAAACCTTTTTCCCGCTTTGTTCTTTAATTACACCATAGATTACAACGCAGAACCTGCCGCCTCGACGCTTACATTTCGCCTATGCTACGAGCAACTGCGCGATTTAAGTTCTAGGGCTTCCGAAACAAGCAAAAACGAAGGCTTAAAATTCTTAGACTGCATCAATATTACGGACAAAGTTTTAAAGACCGTTGAAACGCCCTTTACAGGCAAATTAAAGCTCGTAAACGAACAACAGCAATTAGAAGATACGGTTGTGGACGTGCATATTTTAATCTACACTTGTACCTATAACGGAAAAGAAAAAAGCCCGAACAAAGAGTATCTGCAAGGGCAAGTTGATGAAGTGATTACAAAGGCTTTGCTATTTCAAAAAATGAGCGAATAACCCCTTTTATTTACCCAACCTTATGCCCCTCAATCCACCAAATGCCCTGCTTGCCTTCTATTTTCAACGTGTATTTCTTGAGCTCGGTGTAGCCTTTATTGCCTTGGGCAAAAAAAACGAGAAACTTTCTCTTTTGCCTCCTGTGGCAACTGCTCATCGGCAAAGGTCAAGCCGTACATTCCTTGGGTTACCGCTATCAAACTGCTTTTACTCAAATTTTCATAAAGTTTTGTGGGTGTATGCTTAAACACCTCGCCTTTATCCCTCTGTGGCTGCGTTTTGCTCTGGGGAAACAAGACAAAGGGGAACAGTAATAATATGAGTAGTAGGTGTTTCATAATTCTACAAAGACATAAAAAAAAGAGCCCCGCACACGGCGAGGCTCTTTTTTTTATTGACAATTGTGCGACTTTTTGTTTAAAAGTCATAAATAAAAGCACCCATCGCATAGGAATGTTTAGACATTTCTACGGGCAGTTCCGTTGTGATTGTGTTATAACTGAAACCCTCCGCTGAAGGGGACAGCGAGCGTGAAACAAAATTATAACCGTATTGCTCCCAAACACTGTAATATATGGGGCGCATAACAATTTTAGAGCTTGAGTTCTGCGGCTCTTCAACTGCCTGTAAATAAGCAACGGATATGACTTTATTGCTCTTGTCTGCAGGCATAAAGTCGGCGGTAGTCCAATACAAAATAACTACAATTCTGTCCGGAGAATTTATTGCACTATTCGGAAAAGTAACCCCATCCGCCGCGGCATCTCGAACAGTAATGGGATTGTCTCGCATAAAATCTTTAGCATCTTGAGGCAATACTTGCGGAAAGATATGGACAGTGTCGTATCTCGTGGTGTAAACGGTGTCATACAAAATCTCCTTTACGATTACCGTATCAATTTGCACTACTGTTTGCACGATCGTATCATGCTCGGTAATTTTTACAGTGTCTGTCTTTACTTTGTCCACATAAATAGTATCTGTCTTCACCTTGTTCACATAAATAGTGTCTGTTTTTATCACTTCTTTCTCCACCGGCACCTCAATGATGCGTTCCTTCACACAAGACCCCGCAAAAAAAACCGAAATCAATAACAAAAGGATTTTAATTTGTTTCATAATTTATAAATTTTGGGTAAAATTAAATTTATTTTTTGTTTTTTTGTTAAAAAGCCGACTTTTTTTTGTAGGCATCATCAAAGTTATTCGCTCAAAAGCTGTCTCAACTAATCTTGAGCCCAATTTTTAAATATGTGATTTATTTATTATCCACATCTTTTTTAGTATTTTTGCAAACAAAAATGCGATGAAAAAGCAAACCGCAAAAAATTACGATCTTATGCTTAATGCTATGGCAATAAATCCCGGCTCTGTTTATAGTATCAATCATTTGAGAGAAATACTTGGTGGGGATGCTACGCTGTGGCAAAACTTTACACAAACTGCCTTTGCCGATGGTTTTATAAAATCTTTTTCTAATTTGAGGGTTCCCACACCTGATTGTGATGTTTACTGCATTACACCTCAAGGCGTTAATTTTATTCTGCACCAAGGAGGCTATGCCCGAAAACGGCGTTTCCAAAACTATGCCGATACGAATATTCGCTTTACTTGGATGCGTCATTGGATTTGGTTTTATTCCGCTATACTTAGCATATTGGGAAACATCTACTTTATTGCCACCTATCTATGGCAATAACAATAAGATAAACCAGTGTCATCAATAATAAGCTGCCACAAAACAGCATCCAATTAAAAAGAAATGCTTGTTTGCATACCAAAGAGGTAGCTACGGCAAAACCTACGGCAAAAAATATCAAAAAGCGTCTGTGTTCTTTATTCATTGTATTTTTTTGTTTTTTTACTCTTCATATTCTCGTCCATTTCTCGCAATAATCTTTTGGCGGGCACTCCCATATAAGTATGAAATGTACGGTAACTTATCCGCCAGCGAGGGCGTATATACTGCCAAAAAATCTCTTTGTAGCTCAAGCCTTTTTTAAGTTTCAGCGGTCGTACAAGTTCCTGGATTTCAACAATCTTTTCGTAATAATTTCGCTTACTATATGCCATTATTTATATGATTTTCAATACCATTTAATTTCTCTTGCTCCTTGCTCAATTTCCGGCAATCCGGGAAATATGTCAGGGTGTATTGTTTTCATTTCTTTTTTAAATCATTATAACTTTCCTTCAACTTGCCCAATTGGTGGTGCAAGTTTGTAAAAGCCTGCAAACGCCGAGCGTCTTGTTTGTTTTCCGGTGCGGGCAGCCGCAGCTGCTTTCGTTCATGCTCGCGGTCTATTAGCTCATAGTCCACCATTCGGTCATATTCTGCCAAAAAATCCAGAATCTTTCTTCCGCTGAGTGATTGATACAACACTTTATCAAAGGGCGGTAAGCCTCGTTTTACTCTATTGAAACAATCTTGAATCATGGTAAAACTCAAGATCTCAAAGTCTTCCAATATAAACTCGGCAGTGTCTAAAATTTGATTGGCGGACATTTTATTTTTGAAGTTCAAGAAATTTTGCAAATCCGTAATTTGCAAAGCAATCACCCCTATAATCGTTTGAGCCGGAAAAGTCGCTTTCAGGTTATTTGAGGCGGAAGATTCGGGTTGATTACTTTCAGTTCTTTTGAGTTCATTGTAATTGTTGACATATCTTGTGATTGTTTTCTCCTTCGCCCACCATTCTTTACAATCAAAAAAGCGGGTGATTAGTTTGGATGTAAGTTCTATATTTTTTATAGAATTAACCTCGCGTACACTTACTTTGTAGCCAATTCCGTAACGCATTTTGTACAGTTCGCACCATAAAGCAATTTTTTGTTGTTGGGAATTGACCTTTAGCTCTTTTATGTGGCATCCTTGAATGGATGTGGGCTCTGATAAGAGCCGGGAGGCAATGTGTTAAAATTCGCTTGTATTTTCGGCAAGCTCCACGGCTATTTCCGTGAGAACCCCGGCAGTATAAGTTGTGATCAGGATGGTTTGCGGAGTGGTGATTTTGTATTTTTTTTGAATGATTTGCATAACTAATGAAATATAAGAAAACCCGTTAAAAATCCTAAGCCGGCGGCTGCCGCACCTCCTATTGCCGCGGAAATGCGGCGGCGGCGCAATTGATGCGTAAGATCACCGATTTCTCTCCGCATTTGAAGCTGCACCTTATTACTTTTTTGAACCAAGGAAGCGTGCAATTTGCGCTCATCCCTGAAGGAGACAATCACTTTTGCCTGCAAATCGGAATTAATCTCGCACCTTTTTAGCGAAATTTGGAGAGTGTCTATAACTTCCCGGAGCATTTCCATCTCTATCCTTTTTGCGTTTAACTTGCGCAGTTGAGGCATAGTAAATGCAGCGACTTGTATTCCTTCAAACCTAACGATTTTAGGAAATCCATCGGGAGATTGAGCGCAAAGTACTGTCGACAGGCTCATTAGAAATATGATGCAAGGTTTCTTCATGTTTCTCTTTGATTTTTTTTATTTTCACTTCTGATTTCTCTTCCGCTACAACAGCGTCAAGCAATTGTAAGAGCGAGTCTGTTTCCCGCTCCTTCTCGTCAAGTTTTTGGAGTGTATAATGCCACTCCCGGCTTATCTCTTCCGCCTTTCCTTTTTCGTGATTCAGACGTTCCAAAAAGAAGGCAAGAATTGCCATTACGGCAACAGCCCCGAGGATTATTCGCAATACTTTATTTATTCCCACGTGCAGCTCTTTTGTCGATTATTTAATTCTTTCATCGCTTCCAAGTGTAGGCGCACGATTGTGTCAAAACCTTCGGAGGAGTTCAAATATTTGCAATCCTCCCGGTTAGTCATAAATAGGTTTTCGGTTAAGATTGCGGGGCATTTGCTGCGGCGCAATATGGTGAAGTTGCTCTCCCAATCGGGATCACCGTCGCTGTGATCTCCGCGCATTTCTGCTCCGAGAGGCAGCAGCTCTTTGGCTTTTTGCCAAAAAATTGTAGCGTAAAAGTCGGATTTTGTTTGTCCGCGAGAAGTCCAAACTTCCCAACCACTTGCAGCACTTGATTTAGCGGCGTTCAAGTGAACGGAGATCAATAAAACCTGATCTTGCGGGTAATCCTGTGCTATATAGTTTGCCCTTTCCACTCTTTGCATGAGTGGAATATCGCGCACCTCCGGGGTTATAATTCGATGAGACAGGTTCTCCGCCGAAGCCCTTTGCGATAATTCTTTTACAACCTCGCGAACGTATTCTCCTTCATAAATGCGAGGGATACCGGCAAATATAGGGCTTCTTTTGCCTTTGGTGTATTTACGGGTGCCATGCCCGTTATCTAATAAAAATAGCATATTATTTGGTTTTAAATTTGTATTACATTTAGTACCCAAGGGAGGAATCGAACCTCCCTTAAAAAACCTTCTTGGGTTATCCGGCATACACCGCGAAACTTTCTTTTTCCGTAACCGACAAACCCAGAGTTTTCATCCGTTTTTTTTAGCCGATTATTTTCTGCAAATGCTTCTATGCAAGCCTTTTCATCTAATTTAAGCTCTTGCAATTCGGCAAACTCATTTGCCAGGTCAGCCTTGCTTTGCTTGTTGCCTTCCACTACTGATTTTGTGCGTAAACTGATGTATGTTCCGTTTTCAAATTTCATTTGAAACGCCTCGTCAAATTCGGAGCGGTGCGCCTTGCCGTAATCAATCAGTTTTGATTTTAGAGGTTTCATTTTTGCCTCCAAATCTTTCATTTTTCTGGATAATTTTTGGTAGTCATCAGCTACCTTTTCAATTTGTTTATTCATTTTTGTATGATTTATTGGTTTATAGTTTTTTTATCAGTTTTTTAATAATTTGTACTGTGTTTATTTTATATTGGAGTCATTGTAGCGGTGTTCTCCGGAGACTACTCCGCGGTTATACCTTCGTAGATGCCGTTGCTTCAATTGCTCGTTTGTTCGAAATCTAAGCCGTTTATTGTATTTAAAAGAAACTTGGCGTTTAATTCCTCAATTCGTTTTTCCCATTTAACAATTTGAGATTCAACGTCAAAAAAATCATAATTTGCTTGTTCAATTGAATTCATAATTGCGGGGTTGTTTTTTTTGTAGTTTTTGTATATCTCCTCCGTACAGCTTGCAACTGTTTAATTACTATATCTAACTCCGTAACAGTCAAGTCGTTCAGGTTGCCTTCAAATTGTGTCTTTTTCACCAACCATCGGTTGATGGCTTTTAACTTCTCGCTGCTACTCATATAGCTGTCAATCAAGCCAATATCATACATCAGCTTAAAAATATTGCGACGAGCTTTTTGCCGTTGGTTTGCCGTTACGCGCTTGTCGATTTTTTGCCGTTGATAGAGGGCTTGCTCTAACTTATTAATCAATTGTGCGCATTCCGTCATTGTCATTTCTGCGGTGCTGCTTGTGCGCCCGT
>PDWI01002326.1_pt1 | contig 31118 bp, 32 predicted proteins | sample 1430891 | NCBI WGS metagenome assembly PDWI01 (sample SAMN01162508, study PRJNA174530) | Oral metagenome, whole genome shotgun sequencing project. | biome: Marine environment; feature: Marine mammal; material: Swab sample of the gingival sulcus; isolation source: swab sample of gingival sulcus... | reverse complement strand
TCTGGTGATGTGTACTATACGCGCATTAAGTATCTTAAGCGTATTAAAGCGAGCATTGGAAAGGTTATTCCAACGCAGGAAGAGAACCTTTTTGTTAAGTGGGATCCCAATGAGCACCCACTGGGCAAAGAAGCTCGAACCCTTGATGATGCCGGAAGCCTTTAAATAGGTCTTTGCATCTTAAACGTATGTCCTTGCAGCTAAGCATAAGGCATTACGAGACTATGAGAGAGTATTAGACGATTCAAGAAAAAAATGCTATATTAGTATAGCTTTGTGTGACGGCGAAGCCCCATATAAAGTCTTATACAAAGGAGAAAAAGATGAGATTGATTATAAAGGATCATGAAGCAGAGGTTGGCGTTTGGGCTGCAAGCTATATCGCATCTAAGATTCGGATGAGTGAGCAGCAGGGTAAGGATTATTTTGTACTTGGACTTCCTACAGGTTCTACACCTCTTTCTACCTATAGAGAGCTTATACGCTTGCACAAGGAAGAGGGGCTCTCTTTTAAGAAGGTTATAACTTTCAACATGGATGAATATGTAGGCTTACCTAAGGAACATCCAGAGAGTTATTACAGCTTTATGTGGAACAATCTCTTTAGTCATATCGATATCAAGAAAGAAAACGTACATATCCTCGATGGAAACGCACCAGACCTCGCTGCAGAGTGTGCTGCCTATGAGGCTGCTATAGCTGAGCTCGGTGGTATCGATCTCTTTATGGGGGGTATAGGTAATGATGGACATATCGCCTTCAACGAGCCAGGTACTTCTCTTGCTTCTCGCACACATCAGCAGGCACTTACCAAAGATACCATCAAGGTAAATTCACGTTTCTTTGACGGCGACGAGTCTTTGGTTCCAAAGAGTGCTCTTACCGTAGGTGTGGGTACCGTAATGGATGCACGTGAGGTGCTTATTCTTATCACCGGACACAATAAGGCACGAGCACTCAGACATTCAGTAGAAGAGGGCGTTAACCACATGTGGACCTGTAGTGCCGTTCAGCTCCATCCAGCAGCAACCCTCGTAGTAGATGATGCAGCTTGTATAGAGCTTAAGCTTGGTACCTACCGATACTTTAAGGAGCAAGAAGAGGCGTGATTTATTGGTCTCCCTACAAAAACCCTTACGCACATGGTGCTCTTGAATCCCTCCTAGCCGGGAGAGGAGAACCATGTCTTTTGTTATGGACAAATCCACCAACGGTTGCCTATGGTCGCAACCAGATTTTGTGGATGGAGGTGCATGTAGAGGAGGCCCTCAAACGCGACATCTTGCTTTTTAGACGTCGTAGTGGTGGAGGAGCGGTATATCATGACGCCGGCAACCTCAATTATTCCTTTATCGGCGACCTCGACGACGAGCGCGACTTTGCGATACTCTGTAGTGCGCTCGACGCACTCGGCGTTCCCAATGAGCGTACTGAGCGGGGTGACATCCGCGTGGATGGCAAAAAAGTATCTGGTTCTGCCTATAGGCGGAGTCGTGATGGCTCTTATCATCACGGTACGCTCTTAGTCTCGGTCGCCCTTGATGATCTGCATGATCTTTTGCATCCGCCAGCATGGGGCGTTGAGGCAAGCTCTGGCGTGGCATCGGTGCGGTCGCCCGTGCGTAACATCGATAGCTATGGCGTGACGCTCGAAGGAGCAGTAGGCGCTATTGCCGATGCCTATGCACGCTATCATAAGATACCAGGGCGGGGATCAGAGCTTATAGAGACTTTGCCAGAAGAACTTTGGACCGAAGCACTCATGAGCAAAGAGACTCGCATGCTTCAGGCTAAGGATTGGATTTATTGGACCGGACCACGATTTATACAGCGAGTGGCTATACCGGGAGGAGAAGTGGTGCTCACCATCTATAAGGGGCGCATAGAACAAGCGATACTTGAACCATCTGGGGTGTCTCTTCCTAATTATGAGGATCTCGCATGGGATAGCAAAGAGATTGCCGAGCTTACGCTCTATGCACCCGCGATTGCTCAGGAGCCTTAAGGAGAACTTATGCATATAAACCCAATGTTTATGTTTTATGACCCGCTCTATATGGCGGTGCTTGTCATAATCTCACTTCTTTCTTTTGGAGTGACGAGCTTGCTCAAGCACTATGTGCGCCGAGGCGATCTCGTGCAGCTTCGTACGGGGCTTAGCGGTGCCGAGGTGGCGACTAAGTTGTTGCGTTCTCAGGGGATAACCGATGTCGCTGTCGTAAAGATAGGGGGTGTGCTTACGGATAACTACAACCCACGAAGCAAAGTACTCTCACTTTCTATGAAGGACGTACCGCATCAGCAGCTGGTATCGCAGCACATGAGGCAGGGCATGCCTTGCAGCATGCCCATCACTACGCACCGCTAGGTGCCCGTAGTGCCCTTATCCCGGTAGCTCATATTGGTTCTCGTTTTGGCGTATGGCTCATACTTGGTGGATTCTTGTTGGGGGCTTTTGCTCCGAGCACTGCTGCCAATACCTCTGCGGGTATCTTTGGCTTGAGACAGCTTTTGCTCTACATAGGTGTTGCTGCCTTTAGTATGGGCTTTGTCGTATCACTCGTGACCTTGCCGGTAGAGTTCAATGCAAGTAGACGGGCAATGAACCTTCTGCCACAGGTAGGCGTCATTACAACCACTCAAGAGCGTCAGGCCGTATCTAAGGCTCTCATGGCAGCAGCAAGCACTTATGTAGCCGCTGCTTTGGGCTCTTTCTTGCAAGTGTTGTATTGGTTGATTCGACTCGGCATCTTGCGCGGTCGCGATTAGGGCGAGGCACGCTATGAAGATACTTAAGGGAGTCGTTGCATCTATGGGCATAGCCATTGGGCATGCCCATGTTTGTGCTTTTATAGATCCCGAACTTATACCACAGCCCATAGCACTTGCTGCCGTAGCAGCTGAAAAGGTACGTTTTCACGAAGCATGTGCGAGTCTCAAGGAGCAATATGCAAGAGCCTATGAGCGGGCCAAGGCCAATGAAGAGCGAGGAAAGGAAGCTGCTGAAATCTTAGAAGCTCAGTCTTTGCTTTTGTCTGACCCCATGCTCATTGAGATGGTAGAAAATAAAATTTCAAACGATCACGTGGATGCCGCCTATGCGGTAGACAAAAGTGTGCAGGAGAGTATCGCACTCTTTGCAGGTATTGCAGATCCGCTCATTGCTCAGCGAGTGATGGATCTTCAGGATGTGGCACGCCGCCTCATTCGCATACTCTTAGGGGGCGTAAGTGCCGATGTCGGCAGCAAGCTTTTGAGTGAGGGCGATCTCGTTGTAGCTGAGAATATTCTTCCTACCGACTTCCTCGAGCTCGATAAGGCTCATATGTCAGCTATGGTGCTCGATCACGGAGCCACAACCTCACATACAGCCATTCTTGCCCAGGCTTTTGGTATACCAACCGTAGTTGGGCTCGGTGGGCAAACCGCTCTTATCTCACAAGATGATTTGCTCATCGTTGATGCCAATAAGGGTGAGGTCATACTCAATCCTGATGAAGAAACCCTCGCGGCGTATCAAGAGAAGCTTAAGCTTTGGCAGGACGAAAAAGAACAACTTGCAGCTATCAAGGATTTGCGAGCCATCACTACTGACGGTCATCAGATACGACTCAAGGTTAATATGGAAATCCTTGAAGAAGCGACGATGGCACAGCAGGTGGGAGCGCAGGGAGTTGGACTTTTTAGAAGCGAGTTCCCCTTTATGCAGCAGGGGCGCCTCTTAGACGAAGGAGAGCAGTTTGCTATCTATAAGCAGCTCATGAGCAGCATGGCAGATAGTGGTATTGTAACCATTCGAACCATCGATGTGGGAGGCGACAAGCTGCTCTCCAAGCTCTCTATCATGGACGAGGAGAACCCCGCCTTAGGCTATAGAGCTATACGCTACTGTATGGACAATCAGCCTTTCTTTAGAACACAATTGCGGGCTATATTGCGAGCATCTGCCTTTGGTAAGGCTCGTATGATGTTCCCAATGGTCTCTGGTGTCGATGAATTAGAAGAAGTGCTTGCGGTGCTTGATAGCGTCAAAGCAGAACTCAGAAGCGAGGAGATTCCTTTTGATGAGCATATAGGTATAGGAACTATGATAGAGGTCCCTTCTGCCGTATTGCAAGCTCGTGGACTTGCTAAACGTTCTGACTTTGTCTCCATAGGAACAAACGACCTTATACAATATCTTTTGGCCGTAGACCGAAACAACGAGCGATTAAGTAGTCTCTATGAGCCATACCATCCTGCGGTATTGAGTGCCATCGCACAGGTTGTTGATGCCGCTCATAAGGAGCATATTCCTGTCTCGGTATGTGGAGAGATGGCAGCAGATCCTATATCGGCTTTGATTTTAGTCGGGCTTGGTGTGGACGAACTGTCTATGAATGCGTATGCTCTACCACAGGTAAAGGCACAAATACGTGCTACATCTTACAAAAAACTTTGTAAAACTATGGCAAAGGTCAAGAATCTTGATAGAATTAGCGATATTCGCGATCATATCGAGCGTAGCTTAGGCATCGTTTTGAAAATAGGAAATGAAACATGAATACACCCCTTGTAGCAGTCGTTGGTAGACCTAATGTTGGTAAGTCAACACTCTTTAATCGGCTTATTGGTTCAAGACGAGCCATTACAGATCCAACTCCAGGCGTTACACGAGACCCTATAGAGAGTCTCTGGCACATCGGAGGAGGTGTCGTGCGCATTGCAGATACCGGTGGTGTGATTACCGATGGTGATATGCTCGACGACCTCGTTACCGAACGATCCCAGCAATACTTTAAAAAAGCACATGTCATACTCTTTATGCTTGAGGCTAAGGAGCTCGCGCCAGAAGACGAAGAGCTCGCTGCGACCCTACGCCCTTGGGGTGAGAAGGTTATCGTGGTCGTAAACAAGGTCGATCACGACAAGCACCAGGATCATGTTTGGGATTTTTTTAGACTTGGGTTTAGCGATGTTATCGGTATCTCAGCAGCTCATGGTCGAGGTATAGAAGAACTCGAGAACCTCGTATTATCTCACGTAGTTCCGGTAGAAGATGATCAGATAGAAGAAGATCGCCTCGATCAGCGACCACTTCGCATCGCGATATTGGGTAAACCTAATGTAGGTAAGTCGACGCTTTCTAATGCCCTTACCGGTACCGATGCTTCTATCGTAAGTCCTATTGCAGGTACGACACGAGATGTCGTAACCGGACACTTTAGCTATAAGGGTAGACAGTTCCGGGTACTCGATACCGCTGGTATACGTCGCAAGCGAAGCGTTAGCGAAAACGTCGAATATTATAGTGTAAACCGTGCAATCGCTGCTATCGAAGAGTGTGATGTCGTGTATCTTATGGTTGATGCGGTTGAGGGACTGAGTGAGCAGGACAAGAAGATTGCTACCCAAATTGTGAAGCAGGGGCGCGGTGTTATTTTGGTACTCAATAAGTGGGATCTCGTCGATGAGCAGCCTAATCAGATTGAGGCTATCAAGGATCGCGTTCGTTTCTTGTTCCCAATCCTAAGCTTTGCACCATTACTTCCTATCTCTGCGGAGACCGGCAAGGGTATCCCAGCATTGCTTAAGAAGACGGTCGAGATTGCAACTCAGCTCGATACGAGAGTTTCAACTCCACAGCTTAATAATGCACTTTCTCTTTGGCTTACGCAGCAGGAGCCTCCACGTGTCCGGGGTGGTGGTCGCTTTAAGATTTACTTTGCTACGCAGGTAAGTGCCAATCCGGTACACTTCGTTTGTTTCGTAAATCATGCCAATCGTTGTCCGCAGAGCTATGAGCAGTATCTTCGCAACTGTATCCGAAAGACTTTTGGATTCCATTCTATACCGGTTTCTTTGTCCTTTAGAGAAAAGCAGTCCAATAGTAGATAGAGCGATTCATGACTACGAGCAAAAACACACACGGACTAGAACTTTTGGAGCCCTACAAGGCGCATATTAAGGCTATAGCTTTTGATATAGATGGAACTTTTTATAAAGAGTTTGGCAAAGATACTATAGGGCTTATGCTCCCCGTTCTCTTTCATCCACGACTCTTTCGCACCTATATCAAGGCACGCAGCTATACGCGAGTAGCTGAGGATACGCGTTCTTATAAGGACTTGGCCTATGACTATATTGCTACCGAGCTCGGTATCTCGATTCGAGAAGCGGAGCACCGTGTAGAAGAGGGGATTATGAAGCACCTCGACCGAAGTTTCAGGAATATACGTCCTTTTGCTCATGTCGAGGAATGCTTGAAGTCGCTCAAGGAACAAGGCTATAGGCTCGGAGCCTTATCAGATTTTCCTATATCTCATAAGCTCGAGACTCTAGGCTTAGACAGTTTTATCGATGTGGCCATCACCGCAGAAGATACTCGTCTCAAGCCAAGACCAGATAGTTTCTTGTCTTTAGCGAATCTTATGGGCTTTGCACCAGAGGAAATCCTTTATGTTGGTAACAGCATTGCTAAGGATGCGTGGGGTGCTCATGGCGTTTCTATGCCCAGTGCACTCATCTGGCAACATGCAAAGCCACCGAAAGAAGAGCTCCCAGAGGATTGTGCTCTCTTTAGTTCTTATGCGGAGCTTCTTGCATTCTTTTCGCTCTAGCTATAGGCTAGCGGTATGAGTGTACGAGTACGTTATGCGCCATCTCCAACCGGTATGCAACATATCGGAGGAGCGCGCACCGCTATTTTTAATTACCTCTTTGCCAGAGCGCAGGGAGGATCTTTTATTCTACGATTGGAAGATACCGACCGAACTCGCTATAGCGACGAAGCGGTAGAAGATCTTTTTGCAACGATGCAGTGGTTGGGCATGGATGCCGATGAAGGACCACGAGCTGGTGGCGCTAAGGGCCCTTATGTGCAGTCAGAGCGCATTGAGATGTATCAGCGTTATGCCGAGCAGCTCGTGTCTGATGGCTATGCCTATCGCTGTTATTGTAGTTCTGAGCGCCTTGAGCAGCTTCGAGAAGAGCAGCTTAAGTCAAAAGCATCGCGCATTGGTTATGACGGTCATTGTCGCAGCTTGTCTGCTGAGGATCGTGCAAGCCTTGAGGCTGAGGGAAAGACTTTTGTTATACGTTTTATCGTTCCTACCGAGGGCGAGACCAGCTTCCAAGACCTCTTGATGGGAGAGATTACTCGCAAGAACAGCGATATCTCACCAGATCCTATTATGCTCAAGGCAGATGGCTTCCCAACCTATCATCTTGCCAATGTTATCGATGATCATGCTATGGAGATTACGCATATTTTGCGAGCTCAAGAGTGGGTGCCATCAGGACCTTTGCATATACTTTTGTATAAGGCTTTTGGTTGGACTCCTCCAAAGTATTGCCACTTGCCTATGGTTATGGGTTCTGATGGTCAAAAGCTCTCAAAGCGACATGGTTCTACTTCGGTAAAAGATTTTAGAGCAGCTGGCTATCTTCCGGATGCACTCTTTAATTATGTAACGCTTGTTGGTTGGTCCCTCGATGGAGAGACCGAGTTCTTTAGCAAAGAAGAGCTCGAGAAAGTATTCTCTCTTGAGCGAATCAACACCGCATCAGGTGTCTTTGATTATAAGAAACTTCAGTGGTTCAATGGTCAGTACATACGTTCCCGATCTATAGCCCAGCTTGCCGCAGAACTTGAGCCTTTTATGGCAGACGCAGGGGTTAAAATCCCAGCTGAAGAGGTTGCTTTGCTTACGCGAGAGCGTCTTAAGCTCTTATCTGATGTAGGACCTCTTATGGCATTCCTCGAGCCACATGAGGTGGAGACAGCCGATCTTATGGGCAAGATTAAGGACCCAGCGATTGCCCGCGAGGTGCTCATTAAGGCTCGAGAAGTTCTTGCCGGACCTGTTCTTGCATTGCTCGCAGAAAACGAGAAGCGCACCGCTATGAGCGAAGATCCTATAGCGCTGAGAGAAGAACTCGAGCTTAAATGCTTCGAGCCATGCAAGGCTATCGCAGAAGAGATGGAGCTCAAGGTTGGACTTGTGATGCAGCCTATACGTGTAGCGGTTACGGGTTACAAGGTAAGTCCGCCACTCTTTGGTAGTATCGTAGCTCTTGGTATGGATGAGGTGCTTCGCCGCGTAGATCTCGCGATTGCCCAACTCAGCTAAAGCTTGTTCCTTTAGCTGAGCAAGCAAGCCTAGCTAGGACCTAGCTAAGCGTCCAGTTTATTGGCGCTATGCCTTGAGATAGCAGATAGCTATTTGTTTTACTAAATACTCGAGACCCCCAGAAGCCTCGCCGTGCTGATAGCGGTGAGGGATGGGGGCTTTTGATTATATAGTGCTTTTGCGGGTCTATAGCGCTTTCGAGACTTGCCGCGTGGGCTCCCCATAGGATAAATACGATATGTTCATACTCATCGGCGAGGCGGCTTACGAGCAGTGTCGTGAGTGCCTGCCACCCCGCATCCTTGTGCGAGAGGGGGCGATGGGCATCAACGCTAAGCGTTGTATTGAGCAGCAGAACGCCTTCTGCTGCCCAAGAGCTGAGGGAACCTGAGGTTGGAGGCTGCTCGAGGGCAAGGTCATCGCAGAGTTCTTTGTAGATGTTTCTAAGGCTGGGGGGAATCTTGCAGCCCTCGGCTACCGAAAATGATAGCCCCTCAGCTTGCCCATCGCCGTGGTAGGGGTCTTGACCGATGATTACTGCTTTTACCTCTTGTGGATTGCAGAGTTCAAGTGCCCTATAGGTTTGTTCGCGAGGAGGGAAGGTTTTGACGCCTGCCTCATCTTTTGCTTGGAGATAGCGGTCTATGCCAAGCAGGATATGCTCAAGCTCTCTGCCGGCGTCTTTGTTTGGGCTAAGTAGGGCTTGCCATGCCTCTGGTAGTGGCGGTAAGGCAAATAGTTCTGACATATAACTCCTTTTCTTCGGCGACAGCTCCAGATTAATAGTTTAAGCATCTTAAGTATAGCATGCCTTATCAGCTTGAGTTCAACTTATAAGCTTGAGTTCACCTACTAATCTTGATACACTTCTCGTATGAGTTTTCTCACACGACGACTTCGCTATACACGCGAGAACATAGTATTTGCCTTGATTATTATCAACTGTATCATTTTTGCGTTATCGCCTATACAGGGTGGTATGCTCAAGCGCTATCTTGGACTTTCGGTTTGGGGCATACATAAGGGCTATTTCTGGCAGGTGTTTACTTACATGTTTATGCATGATTCATTCTGGCACCTCTTCTTTAATATGTTTGGGCTCTATTTCTTTGGACGAGAAATCGAAAAATATTATGGAAGCCGCGAGTTCTTGCTCTTTTATCTCCTCTGTGGAATCGGATCGGGAATCTTTACGGCTCTCGTCTATAATTTCTCCCATGTCTATCCTTATCTCATTGTGATAGGAGCTTCGGGCGCTATCTATGGTCTCTTGCTCGCTTTTGCTACGATTTATCCACGAGCGGTGATTTATATTTGGGGTATTATTCCTATACGAGCACCGATTATGGTACTCATTTTTGTGCTCTTTGCCATTTGGAATACGCTTACGCAGAGTAACGGCAATGTTGCCAATCTTACTCATCTCTTTGGCGTAATTGTGGCAACGCTGATTTTTGTTGTACGTTACCGAATCAATCCTATCGAAGAGTTTAGATCTGGTGGTCAAGGAGGAAATATACGATGGTAAGCTATACACACGTTTCTGATGATGGCGCAGGTCAGACAGCGGGCACAGCGCAGAATACACGTTATCTTGCACCCTCTATACTGTCTGCGGATTTTTCTCGACTTGGAGCGGAGGTAGAGGCAGTTGTAGCTCGCGGTGCTGATTGGTTGCACCTCGATGTGATGGATGGGCATTTTGTTCCCAATATTACGCTTGGACCTGCCGTTATTGCTTCAATTAGAGATCGCACTGACAAGCATTTTGATGCACATCTTATGATTTCCAATCCTGACAAATATCTTGAGGTTTTTGCCAAGGCCGGCGTAGATAGTATGAGTTTTCATATAGAAGCAGCACCAGACCCTATTGCAACTGCCAAGCGCATACATGTGCTTGGTAAGGGTGCTGGAGTGGTCATCAATCCAGATACGCCGCTTTCTCGCATTGAGCCAGTGCTTCCTTTTGTAGATGTCGTGCTTGTTATGACCGTATATCCTGGCTTTGGGGGACAGAAGCTCATCGAGTCAGCACTCGCGAAGGTTCCAGAGCTCGTAAAGCTTCGAGCAGAGCATGGCTATCACTATCTCATTGAGGTAGATGGCGGCGTAAATGCGTCAACCGTTCGGCAGGTAGTTGCCAGTGGAGCCGACGTGCTTGTGGCGGGATCAGCTATTTTTGATGCAGAAGACTATAGCGTCGCGATAGAGCAGCTCAAGCAGCATTTCTAGGAGGATAGGATTATGGCACGCGAGCTTCTCCACATAGGGTCTGAAGCACCGACTATGAGGTACCAGGAAGCTCGCGAAAAAGGCGAGCCGACTTTTGTCGTATTGGGTACAGGCTCGAGCGGCAATGCTTATGTCTTTGTGGTAGGCAACGCTGCCATAGTTATCGATAACGGCTTTAGTTATAAAAAATGGGGTGAGAAGATGGCAGCAGCTGGTTTGGACCCTAAGATGGTTAAGGCCGCGCTTATTACTCATACTCACTCGGATCATATGTATGGTATAGAGCGCCTGTCGCGTATGCTCAAGGTACCACTTTATGTACATCCACGGCTTGCCGAAGAGCCTCGTTGGCGCAAGGGCACCATCGTACGAGCTTTGGCTGAACCCAGCACTTATGAGGGGCGAAGCTGTAGGGGGGCTAAGACCGTTTTGATTCCGGGTGTCTGTACCGTAGAGAGTTTTTCCACAAGTCATGACGTGCCTTTTTCGCTCGGGCTGACTTTGAGCATGAAGGGCAGTGGTGTCACCAAGCGTTTTAGCGTTATTACCGATACCGGAATCACGACAGATGCGATGGTCAGAGCGTGTCGTGATACTGATGCTCTCTTTCTTGAGGCCAACTATGACGAGGGGCTCCTCGAGATCGGACCCTACGATGACAAGCTTAAGGCTCGCGTAGCTGGCGATAGGGGACATCTCTCCATATCTCAGACCTTAGCCTTTATGCATGAACTGGAGGCTCTCAGAGTCGACGACTCCTGTATGGCACAACGCCAAGATATATACTTTATTCACATATCAGAGCGCAATAACACCCTAGAATGTTTAGAGTTTCGGGTAGATGCAAGCTATAAGGGCTCATCCGCTTGGCGTATGTGCCCACACGGAGCTCGTGTCTATCCTATGGAGGTGCAAGATGCTAGATGAGACCTCACGTATTCGTATACGATCGCTAAAAAAACAGCTCGGCGACTTCTCGCTCGATTTGAGCCTTGAGCTTAGGTCAGATGAAATCTTTGGTGTGATAGGAGCTTCCGGAAGTGGTAAGACGACCTTGCTTCGACTCTTGCAGGGGGTAATCAATCCAGATGAGGGTGAAATCTGCATGCCCGATCGTATTGCAACGGTTTTTCAGGACTTCAATCTCCTTAATAATCTTAAGGTATATGACAATGTAGCATTGCCTCTCAAGATACAACATGTTCCTAAATCTTTGCGGGACGAGAAGATACGCAAGGCATTATCTTTTGTTTCCCTAGAACATAAGGCTCATATGTATCCTGCCTCATTGTCAGGAGGCGAAAAACAGCGCATCTGTATTGCTCGAGCACTCGTAAGTGAGCCCCAAATGCTCCTCTGTGATGAGCCTACAGCTGCTTTGGACAAGAAAAACGCCGATGAGCTCTGTAAACTTTTCTTAGAAATCAACCGTGTGTATAAGACGGGCATCATACTTGTAACCCATGAGCTTGATGTGGCACGTCTCATTTGTGATCGTGTGGCTATCATCAAAGAGGGCAAGCTTGTCGAGCTCATCGATAGACGGGAGCAAAAAGCTGCGATGCAAACGATGGTGCAAGATCTTGATTATACCGCCTATGCCCGGGAGGTGCTCTCATGACCAAAGCGCTCTATGAAACCTTTATCATGGTACTTATCCCAACCTTATGTGCTGTCGCCATTGGGATACCCCTTGGGTCTATATTATTCTTACGACCTAATGCCTTCTTGTACCGCTGTGTTACTTTCTTTGTAAACACAGTTCGGAGTTTTCCCTATCTCATCTTTGTCGTGGTCCTCATACCAGTTACGCGGTGGGTATGTGGTACAGGCTTTGGACTCATCCCGGCAGCTTTTCCTATCTGTTTTGTTGCTTCTGCTCTCTATGCTCGCTTTGTAGAACAAGCCTTCTACGAGGTTTCGCCAAGTGTCTTGGATTATGCCCGTTCGGTAGGGAGCTCTCCTTTGCAACTTATCTATCATGTTTTAATCGTAGAATCGCGACAATCCCTTGTGTTGGGCTTAACTTCGACTATAATTAGTATCATATCCTACTCGAGCGTGATGGGAATCGTTGGAGGGGGGGGCATCGGTGATTATGCCATGCGCTATGGATATTATGAATATGATTATGGCATTGTCTTTAAGATGGTACTTTTGATTGCCATTATTGTATTTAGTATACAGTTTATTGGAACACGTTTATCCAAGCATTTGGATAAGAAAAGGAGGCCACATGGCTAAAAAATCTATACTACAGAAGGCTGTCTTGGTTGCGCTTGTACTTGCAGTTGCATTTGCTACTACGGGATTTACTAATAAGCGTTATATCAATGATCATGTCATTAAGGTTGCTGCAGCTACCTATCCAATGGAAGAGATTGTTAAGATCGCAGCAAAGCAGCTCGAGAAGAAGGGCTATAAGGTTGAAATCAGCCTTTTGACCGATTATGTTACGGCAAATATCGGACTTAACGCAGGTGATTTTGATGCAAACTTCCATCAGCATGAGCCCTTTATGCAGATGTATAATAAGAAAGCAAATGGTACGCTCGTAAAGGTAGCACCTATCTATGACGTATATGTGGGCTTCTATTCTCCAAAGTACAAGACCAAAGAAGAGCTTCCTAAGCACCTCAAGGTTGCCATTCCACGAGATCCTACCAACATGGACCGTGCTATCCGCATCCTCGCTTCTTATGGCTATGTAAGCATTCCTGAGACCGACCGCCTTCTTAAAGTAGCAGATGCAAAGAACGCAGCTAAGGATATCGAGTTCTTGCCAGTAGCAATTCCAAGTCTTGTACAGGCATATAAGGAAAGTGACCTTGCCTTTAACTGGCCAGCTCATATGCGCAAGATTGGCGTATCTGTAGAGGACGCTTTGCTTCTCGAGGGAGAGAACAACAATAAGTTTGCAATCATCCTCGCTGCCCGCGAAGATAACAAGGATAGCCGCAAGATTCACGTGCTCCTTAACGCTATGCGAAGCAAGGAAGTTCGCGAGTTCCTTGAAAAGAACTACAAGGATCAGGGATATCCTGTATTTTAATTAGCTTCTTTCATTAAAGACACACATATGAACTTAGAGCGCACGTATTCTTTTATAGATTGCGATGCGCTCATTTAGTCTTTGCGCAGCATAGGCTATATCAGTTTCAGTAGGGTGTATGGCACACTCATCAAATTCTATCTCTTTTTGGGGGAATGCAAGATTTTGTCCAAAACGCTTGTCGTTTGTGGGAGTTTAGGGTACAGTGGTTCTAGTGATAGTAGCTATAGATGGTCCTGCTGGGTCGGGTAAAAGTACCGTTGCCAAGCAGGTTGCAAGAGACCTTAATTTTTTCTTTCTTAACTCCGGTGCATGTTATCGTGCCGTTGCTTTGTCATTGCTTAGACAACATCAGCTTTCCCTTTTCTCAGAAGACGCACATGATGCAGATGCTATTATTGAGCTTTGTAATACAACGTCTGATGAGGATTTAGTAGCTCTTGCTGATGCAATACAGCCACAAATTATTGGCGGAGAGCTTTACTTCTTCGCAAAACCTGTAGATAAAGACCTCTATGCTGAACGCGTAGGGGAGGTCGCTTCACGTTTATCTGCTTCTATCCCTTTGCGACATCGCATTAATGAGCTTTTGCGCATCCTTGTCACTGATGTCGATGTAGTGGTAGAAGGTCGCGATACTGGTACTGATATGTTCCCACATGCTGAAGTTAAGATTTTCTTGACTGCAAGCCTCGAAGAGCGTGCAAAACGCCGAGGTGCTCAGGATGCTGGCGAAGTATTTGATGCAGAACTTGCTGCTCGCATGAAAGAGCGAGATGAGCGAGATACCCATCGTGCAGTGGGGGCTTTGAGACAAGCCGAAGATGCATATTTGATTGATTCAACCGGCTTGACGGCACGTCAAGTTTGTGAAAAAATAGTAAGCTATATAAGACTTAAAAAAGTCATGTAGTAGTAGGAGTGGTGTTTATGGCAGATTCGCAGACAGAAGGTATGGAGCTTAAGGTAGATAGTACCCAGCTTCAGGATCAGTATTTAGATCAGATGGATATTCCAGAAGAAAATCAACTGGTAGAGGGTACTGTAATCCACGTTGCCTCAGATAACGTGTTTATTGATATTGGGTACAAGTCCGAGGGACGTATTCCAACTTCAGAGTTTGAGGATATTCCTTCTATCGGCGATAAGGTTGAAGTTTGGCTCGAGAAGAAAGAGGGTCGCGGTGGTCAGGTAATCGTTTCTAAAAAGCGAGCAGACATTAAGCGATTCTGGGATAGTATTGCAGACGCAAAGGAAGATGATACCCCAATTACCGGAAGCTTTAAGAAGGTAGTTAAGGGTGGATACGAGGTAGAAGTAGCTCCAGAAGTATTCGCATTCTGTCCTTTGTCAAAGGCTGATATCCATCGTATAGCAGAGCCTGAGACTCTCATTGGTACTAAGGGTACCTTCCTTATCAAGAAGATTCAGCGCGAGGGTAAGAGAACTAACCTCGTTGTTTCACGTCGCGATTATCTTGAGAAGATTCGTGATGAAGGTATGGCTAAGTTCTTCGAGTCCAAGAACGAGGGTGATGTTATCGAAGGTGTGGTTAAGAGCTTCACTTCATTTGGTGCATTCATCGATCTCGGTGGTTTCGACGCTCTCTTGCATGTAAACGACATGAGTTGGGGACATGCAGTAGGTCCTAAGAACTTTGTACAGCGCGGACAGAAACTCGAGCTTAAGATTATTAAGGTTGACGCAGAGTCCAAGAAGATTAACTTGTCACTCAAGCACATGGGCAAAGATCCATGGGAGAACTTTGGTACTCAGTACGCAGTAGATCAGATTGTTAACGGTACCGTAACCAAGCTTGCAAGCTTCGGAGCTTTCGTTGAGCTCGAGCCAGGCATTGAAGGTCTCGTTCATATTTCTGAGCTTTCATGGGTAAAGCGCATTAATCATCCTAAGGAAGTTCTTTCTGAGGGACAGCAGGTAGAAGTTAAAATTCTTGATTTCGATCTTGAAGAGCGCCGCTTGTCACTTGGTATTAAGCAGGTAACAGATAATCCATGGAACACCTTGGAGTGTAAGTACCCACCAGGTTCTGCAGTAGTTCGAAAGGTAGTAGGTATTACCAATGCAGGTCTCTTCTTCGAAATCGAGGATGGAATCGATGCATACCTTTCAGCCGCAGATCTCTCATGGCAGAAGCGCATCAAGCCAAGTGCTTTCGCTAAGATTGGTGACGAGATGGAAGTTGTAGTTCTCAGCATCGATAAGGATGCACGCCGTATTCGCGTAGGTAAGAAGCAGCTTGAGCCAAACCCATGGGATGTACTTCGTTCAACCTGTCCTCCAGGGACTCCTGTTGAGGGTGAGGTAACCAACATTACCAACTTCGGTATCTTTGTTCGTATCCCAGGTGGAATCGAGGGTCTTATTCCTATGGCACACCTGAGATCAGCTGGTGAAGAGCATGTGGACAACCCAGAAGAGAAGTTCAGTTTGGGTCAGACCGTTCAGGCTGCAGTACTCGATATTGATGTAGCACGTGAGCGCTTGTCACTTTCTATCAAGAACTTGCAGGAGCATGCACACCGTGCACAGATTTCTCAGTACCTTCATACCGAGTCCGATGACCACGGTGGTGTAAGCCTTGGAGAGCTCTTGGGTACACAGCTCGAGGGATCAGACGAGGAGTAATATATGGTATCGCTTAGTCAAAAGATTGAGGCGTACTTTGAGCAGCACAAGCGCACGCTCCTTATTGTAGCGTGCGTGCTCGCTGGAGTAATTCTTGTGAGTGTAGGATTTGCACTCTTTGGTGGTAAGCAGGATAATGCATCACTCAAGGAGTGGGAACTCCTCGATGAATCATATACTGCATATCTTGATATGTCAGAGCCAGCAGAAGACTCTAATGAGCCCAGTCGTGCTCAGGTACGAACAGATCTTATAGAGAAATATGAGGCATTTGCTGTAAGCGGCAAGGACTTTGTAGCTCTTGAGCGAGATTTTACTCTTGGTATGCTTTATTTCGATGATGCAAAGTATGCAGAAGCAGCAGAGCAATTTGCTAGAGTAGCGGTGGCAGGAGAGACAGGTCTCTTCTATCCAACTGCAGTTATGAATCAGGCAGCTTCGCTTGAATCTGCAGGAAAGATTGATGATGTGGTAGCTCTTTATGAGTCCTTGCTTAAGAAGGATGCTATAGTTGGGCTTTCGCTTGCAGAAGTACGTGTAGAGTTAGCTCGTCTTTATGCACAGAATGGTCGAGAGTCAGAAGCTCGAGATATGTATCAGGCTGTGATAGATGCAAAGGATGCCGCTTGGGCAGATCATGCTAAGACCATGCTCTTCCGACTTAACGCTCAGTAATACTATGTATCGTATCAATATACAAAATAAGCGCGTGTGGGTACTCTGTGTACTCGCCGCGTTTTTTGTTTCTTGTGGACTTCCTTCAGGAAATACTCCCCATGTACAGACTCCCGAAAAAGAAGTCAGTAGCATGGCAGGAAGTGTTTCTTTTTCACACAAATTAGAAAGTCCTTATAAAGAAAATGGCTATTATTTTGCTTATAGCTTGAGTTCAGAATCCCAAGCAAAGGAAGCTTCTAACAAATCTTGGAGTCGCATCTATCATGATGTGCGCGCCCCTAAGGCTGGCGAACTCTATCTGCTTGTACCGGAGCTGTTGGGAGAGGTCAGTTATCCTGTATCTAATGACTGCTATGAAAGAGGGCAAGAAGAGTTATATGCTTCAGTAGATATCAGAGATGCTTCTAACTTTAATCAGTTGGTGCAGGGGCACATACAATATAACTTTACCAATAAGGAGCTCAAACTTTCCTTTGTCCCAGAGCTTAAGCTTATATCATCATCGGGAGCCGATCTTAGCCAGCGTAATGAAATCTTGCTTTTGCGACTTACTTCTCGAACCGGACTGCTGTATCCTGAGCTTAAGGGATACAACTGGGACTTTGATGAAGACACTATAGATTATGGTGAAGAGAAACCAGCTTACCTACAGCTTTATGTTGCTTTTGCTGCTGAATCGCTCAACGGTCAGGATACAAATACTGACTTTGTCTATCTCGGTGAAATCGAACTCCGCTAATCCTTTAATTCGCTAATCTTTGCAGCGTACCTGTCTAAACTTCTCAAGTTTTCTTGCTATTTTGAGGAGACGCTCATATTCTTCACGGCAGAGTTCTGCTCGAGAGAGAGTGCGAAGGAGGAGTTCTCCGGTATGCATGCGAGAGTCCTGTTTGAAAAAGCCGTCAAAATCAAGTCCACGCAAACTTGTTTCGCTTAAAAGCTCAAGCTCTTTTCGCGTGACATGCTTGTTTTTGTTTGTTGGCTTATCTGGGTTTGCTTGCTTGAGCGCCTTAGATTCAGCAGTGAGATGCTCTGGCAAAAGAGAGAATTGATACATCATAATTTGTACTGCTTGAGAGAGATTAAGACTCGGGCATGACGCATCGGTAGGGATATGGCAACCGATGGAGCATTTGGCGAGCTCGTCGCCGCTAAGCCCTGATGATTCTCGTCCAAAGACGAGAGCGAGAGATGGTTCTCCTGCTTCCTGCCAGTTCTGGCTGAGCTCAGGGGGTGTCATCCAATTATAGAGTCTCATCTTGCCATGCCTGCGACTCATGCCTACGGACCATGATATATCAGATAGCGCCTCATCGAGCGAGCCAAAGCGTGCTTGTTCGTAGATATGGCGGCCGTGCATAGCAAGCGCATAGAGTCGGTCAAACTCGGCTTGGGTGCTATAAGGCTCTCCAACTATCCAAAGCTCGCTTCCACCCATAGATGCGATGGCTCGGCATACGGATCCCACATTTGCTGGGTCTTCAGGATGCACCAAGACAACGCGCAGTTTTTTTTGACTGCTGGGTAGTTTGTAATCACTCATAGAGCCTCCATAGCGATAGTAGGGGCTCTTGGGGTAAAGGTCAACAGCTCTTTGCAGGCATATACATAGCTTGTTTTTTCGCTTGGTATATGTTTGTATCAGATAGGCAGATGCTTGCTCTCAAGCGAGATGATATACGATTGGCTCCAAGCACGACTCGGAACATATTACACCTCGGATTTCCGAGTTTCATGAACAATATAATCGCAAGTATCAACTCAACCATGCTCAACCATATCATTATTGGGTTTGGTGGAGCTCTTGCACTTGCAGCCCTTGCTATCATCGCTTTAAGAATGCCTCTTTTGAGACTTTTTACCCATGATTCACAGACGATTATGATAGGGAAGAATGCCATGTTTATTTTTTATTGGTGTCTCCCATTCTTAGCTTTGAGTCGCATTATTACAAGCATAATGAGACCTATACTGCTTGTTCCATTGTGTATGGGGTTATCGCAGCTTGGAGGCCTAGGGATTACAGGAGTATGGCTTGCCTTGCCTCTTGTGGACATATGTATCTTCGCATTTTCTTGGTATTGGCTTAGATGTTATGCCTAGGCTTCTTTCGTAATTGACCGTTCCTAGCCTTATCAAGTATTATCAATATATGAAAGTAAACGAGTTACGAGAAAAGTACGTACGATTCTTTAAGGAACATGACCATGCTCATATTTCTGGAGCATCATTGATTCCACTTAATGATCCAACCGTACTCTTTACCACCGCAGGAATGCATCCACTGGTGCCTTATATTCTGGGTCAGCCACACCCACAGGGTGAGCGTTTGGTTGATTACCAAAAGTGTATGCGAACAGGAGATATTGACGAGGTAGGAGATTCATCTCACCTTACCTTCTTTGAGATGCTTGGTAACTGGTCTTTGGGTGATTACTTCAAGGAGAAGTCCCTCAGCATGAGTTATGAGTTCCTCACCAAGAAGGAATGGCTCGGTATAGATCCTGCACGTATATCTGTTACCGTATTTGCAGGTGAGGACGAAATTCCTCGCGATGATGAGGCAGCAGATATATGGCGAGGTCTTGGTATTCCAGAAGAGCGCATTTATTTCCTCCCACGCAAGCATAACTGGTGGGGGCCAGCAGGCGAGACAGGTCCATGTGGTCCAGACTCTGAGATTTTCTATGATACGGGCATTACCGCTTGTTCAGACACCTGTAGTCCAGAGTGTAGCTGTGGTAAATACTTGGAGATTTGGAACAATGTATTTATGCAGTATTACAAGGAAGCTGATGGTTCTTATAGACCACTTGAGCGTACCTGTGTAGATACCGGTATGGGGCTTGAGCGTACTGCCGCTATCCTTCAGGGCAAGAGTTCTGTATATGAGACCGAGGTATTCCAACCAGTATTTAGAAGTCTCGAAGCTCATGGTGCTCCAAACTACAGCAGCGAAGATACGCCAATCATGCGTTCTATGCGCATTATTAATGACCACTTGCGTACCGCCGTTATGGTTATCGGTGATGGTGTCGCTCCATCTAACATCGGTCAGGGCTATGTACTTCGCCGTGTTATACGTCGTGCCATACGTCATGCACTTAAGCTTGAGCTCACTGAAGGCTGGATGCTTGATGTTGCTCGTTGCGTGGTAGAGACGATGAGTCCATTCTATCCAGAGCTTATTAAGGAGCAAGACCGTATTCTCGATGAGCTCGTTAAGGAAGATGAGAAGTTCTCTAAGACCTTGGCAAGTGGAGAGAATGAGTTTGCTAAGATGCTTCCACGCCTCGAAAAAAGTACTCAAAAGATTATTCCTGGTCGTCTTGCCTTTAAGCTTTATGATACCTACGGGTTCCCACTCGAGCTTACTGAAGAGCTTGCTACTGAGCATGGCTTTAGCGTAGATGTAGACGGATTTGAAGCAGCATTTAAGAAGCATCAAGAAGCAAGCCGGGCAAGTGCGAGTGATCAAAAGATGCGTGGTGGTCTTGCAGATCACAGCCTTGAGTGTACTCAGCTTCATACTGCAACCCATCTCTTGCAGCAAGCTCTTAGAACAGTACTTGGAACCCATGTACAGCAGAAGGGATCCCACATTACTGCAGAGCGACTTCGATTTGACTTTACTCATCCACAGGCGATGACTGCAGAGGAGAAAGCTCAGGTCGAGGCTCTTGTAAACGAGCAGATTATGCGAGGTCTTCCTGTACATTTTGAAACGCTCACGGCAGGAGAGGCTAAGGAGCGAGGAGCTCTTGCATTCTTTGAGCAACGTTATGATGAGATGGTTAAGATCTATGTGATGGGTGACTTCTCCATTGAGGTCTGTGGTGGACCACATGTTCAGAATACTGCAATGCTTGGTGTGTTTAAGCTTAAGAAGGAGCAGTCTTCATCTGCAGGTATACGTCGTATTAAGGCGGTACTTCAGCCTCGTGAAGGTGCTCTTGAGTTCGCATCAACCTAAGCGTTTATGTAGGATTTCATTGTAGCTTTTAGAATTATGGTGGTGCATGTGTTTGAGGCATATGCACCATTTTTAATACTTGGTATGACCTTCCTTATAAACTGTACTATTTTTATATCATCTTAGCTTTGTTTGCTTCCAAGCTTTCAGCAAGCTTGAGGCAAAACTATAAGGTAAAAAAATGGCTTGATAGGATTACCGGCTGTTTGTTTATAGGGCTTGGTATCAAATTGGCACTCGCAAGAAAATAGAAAACGGGGTGTTGAACGAGAATTTACCAATGTTCGATGGAACCATTTTTTTTCTTGACAGTTAGACAATTATCTAACAATAATACATATGTTAGACGAAGTTTTTGTTTGTATAAAACAACTTTCAGGAGGAATATATGAAAGATCATGAACAACAAGAGCCTCAAGGGGCTTACGAAGTGACCAAAACTACGAGCAAATCGATGAAAAAGTTTTGGCTTTTTTTTTGTGGGCAGTTTGCTTCTTTATTGGGTTCGCGGTTGTCGTCCTTTGGGCTTTCTATATGGATTTACTTAGAAACACAGAGTGCATTATTTTTCTCGCTTGCCTTCTTCGTGACTATAGTGCCAGAAATCTTATTGTCCCCAATTGCAGGATCTCTTGCAGATAGAAAAGACCGAAAAGTTATACTTATTCTCTGTGATTCGCTTGATGCGGTGTTGAAGCTATGCGTGCTTATCCTTTTTGCATCGGGTGTTTTCCAAGTCTGGATGGTGCTCGTCTTTAACTTTTTGTCTTCCAGTTTGAGTGCCGTACAGGGACCTGCCTATATCGCAAGTATTCCTGTAATCGTACCTAAAGATCAGCTCGGAAAAGCAAATAGTATGCTTATGTTCAGTCGCTCTGTGCGTATGCTCATAGCTCCTGTGATTGCTGGTCTCTTGCACCCCATTATAGGTCTTACCGGGCTTTTTGCTATAGATTTTGTTACATATTTCTTTGCGATTATTACGATGCTTCCTCAGAACTTAGAGTATGAGCGAAAAGAGGATACAGGTCTTAGCTTCTTTGGAACTGTGCGAGCAGATGTTGTAGAAACCATTCGTTTTTTGAAGGGACTCGGTTCATTTATTGCAATATTGTATAGCGTAATGGCGGTTAACTTTGTAGCAAGTTTGGTTGGTCCATTGTTGGGTCCACTTGTTTTGAGTATTTATGATTCTCAAATTTATGGTGTTGTAGAGTCTGCTTTTGGCGGTGCTATGATTGTAGGAGCTCTTATTTCCGGTTTTATGAAGAGCAAAGATAAGATGAAATCTATCTATATTGCAATTTGTTTGCAGGGATTAGCTTTAGCACTCTTTGGTGTGAGACCAGAGTGGGTTGTTATAACAGCAGGAGTAATCGCCTTTGGGCTTGTGAGTCCTCGAACCAATACCTTGTTTAGTGTACTTATACAGTCTAAGGTTCCAAGCAATATGATGGGCAAGGTATCTGCTGCAATAGGCGCGATGTCCTATATGGGAGTAGCTGTTGCTTCTTTGTTGGCTGGGGGGCTTGCAGATTTTGTTTTCAATCCTTTGTTGGTAGAGGGGGGCGTGTTGTCACAGACCATCGTAGGGGAGCTCATAGGAGTGGGACCAACCCGAGGTATAGGGTTTATGTTTATATGTGCAGGACTTATTATTGCCCTTATAGCCTTGTATTGTTTGAGCAAGCGAAATATCATGAATTTTGATAGAGATTGTCCTGATGCTATTGAGGCGTAGGCTAATACTTGAGGGGTTTGCATGCAAAAATATTATTTTAATAAGAACTTATCGAAAATTTATGACTTTTATTCTTTTGTGGGATGTAGTCGGACAGAAGAATTTTATAGTTCTGATCTTAATAAAAAATTAAATGAGATAGGATATCATCTTGTTATAGAAGATTTCTATAGTAAGCATGCTGGTCTTGATAAAAAGCTCAAAACTTTTATTTATGGTAATGTTGTACCTTTTTATATTTTTCGACTTATGGATTATGATGAGTTTGCTATTTGTAATACCATTGACGAGGTTCGAGACAAGCTCCTTGCAATGTCAGATGATAAACTTCGAGAACGAATAGTCAGTATTCTGGTTCATGATGAAGAGACTGCTGAATATATCGCAAATCCTATCAAGATGTTTGAACTGATAGAAAAGGTTTCTGATGACGACGAGGTGCGTGGTCGCTTTACTCGAGTTCTTGCTCAGCCAGGTGAAGTTTTAAGAGAGTATCTTAATCTTTTGTATACCGTAAAAGAAGACTTTGAAGCCATCTATGATGCAGAAAAGGACCTTCTCATGGAACGAGGGAAGTTTTATGAAGAAGAGCTTAATAGAGAGGGGTTAGAGGCAATGAGACGATACATACGAGGTATGTTTGAAGTTCCTTTTGCAGACCTAGATAGCTATGATCGTATAGATTTTGCTCTTTCTCTCTTTGCACCAGCAGGTTTTAGCTACTCTCCTGGTACTAGTATGCTCATCTTTGGAATTTACTTTGATTTGGCATTCGGTCTCAAAAAGGAAATAAGGCAAGAGGCTAGAGCTGCCTTGCTCAAGAACCTTGGGGAGCCAACCCGACTCAAAGTCTTACAAGCTATAGGGGCAGGGATTAATACCAACAAGGAACTTGCTGCACACTGTCAGCTTACAAAAGCGACCATTAGTTATCATATTTCGCAGCTTGCGAATGCAACAATGATTGCGGTAGAAGACAATTCCAAGCTTTCTGTTGCCAAGAGCTTTATCATTCGCGAGCTTGAGGAGCTCATAGCTGAGATTAAGGACATGTAAGGAGAATAAGCTTCTCAATACTTAACGCGTGTGTCTTAGGGCATACGCGTTATTTTTTGCCCTAATAGAGTATGGACTTATACACGCGCATAGAGGCACTTACGAAGAGTGCCAAGAAAAAATTTGAGATACTTCAAAGTGTGAAGGAGCCCGTGCTCTTTTCATCTTTAGAAAGCGAGGATCTTTATGCAAAGCTGCTCGATGAGCGGTCGCTGCAAGATAGAGAGGCAGAGATAGCAAAGCTTTGTAAAGACCATCAGATTAGGCGTATCTATAGAGGAGACCCTCTCTATCCCAAGTCTTTATTGTGCCTCAAGGATCCACCATTTTGCCTCTACTATAAGGGGAAGCTGGAGCGTCTGCATGACCAATCAGCATGTATTGCTATGGTTGGGAGCCGGCGTATTAGCAATAAGAGTGCCGAAGCAGCCTTTTTACTTGGCTATCAAGCGGGACAGGCTGGGCTTGTTGTTGTTTCAGGCTTTGCTCGAGGTGGCGATATAGCGGCACATAGAGGTGCTATCGCAGCAAGGGGAGCATCAGTGGCGGTTTTGCCCGCGGGATTGCTTCATGGCTATCCTCGTGAGCACCAAAACTATATCTATGAGCTTCTGTCGCATGGTGGCACGATATTGAGCGAGTATCCTCCAGATCAGGCGAGTATGCCTTATCTGTATCCCGAGCGCAACCGTATTATTAGTGCCCTCGCTTCTCATGTAGTTCTTTTCGAATGTGCCCGCAAGTCAGGAGCCCTTATTAGCCTAGCCTATGCTGAAGCACAGGGAAAACATTGTTATGTACACCGTTCCGCCTCACATAGTCCTGGGGGGCTTCTGCGTATCGCGAAAGGAGATGGGATCATAAGCTCCTTGCAAGAGCTTCCACAATTTTCAGATAGATGTGCCCCTTTGCTTGTCGGTAGCTCAAGTCATTCGTATACTTATAGTACCCAGTTAGAAGCAGAAAAAGCCGGAAGGCTCATACGCTTTGGGCATCGTTGGTATTGTCGCAAATCCTGAGCGAGGCGTGACCTCCGCTTGAGAAGTGCAGATACCATCTATAGGAGATGAGATGCAGAGTCCTCAGATTACAGAGAACACGCAGAGCTTAGATGAGCTCATCGCAGGCTATGAGGCCTATCTGCTGACGATACGAGGGCTTTCTCCGGTAAGCGTTAAGGCCTATCTTTTAGATATATCTCGCTATAGGACATTTTTAGATGGAAGAGATCCTACGAGTATTAAAGCGAGGGAGGCGCGGCACTTTGTGGCGTCGCTTCGACGCGAGGGGCTTGCGGCGACATCTATCAAGCGCATCGTCTCTGGCGTTAAAGGATTCTATCGCTATGGACTTCGTTATGGGCTCTTTGAGAACAATCCTTTCGATGCTATACGTACGCCCCGCAAGCCCCAGCACCTCCCGGGGGTGATGAGTGAAGATGAGGTCAAGCAGTTTTTAGTTTTGCCCAAGGGCAACCCGAGCTTCGCGGAGCTGCGTAACCATGCGATCTTCTGGACGCTTTATAGCACCGGCTGTCGAGTATCTGAGCTGGTAGCACTTAAGCGGAGCGATATCGCCCCTGAGATACGCCTCATCGGTAAAGGAAACAAGGAACGCATCGTGTTCTTAGCGCCAACAGCTCTTGAAGCTATAGAGCGTTATCTTCTCTACCGAGATGCCTGCTATCCTGCCAATGCGGGAGGAGGAGCACTCTGGCTGAATCAGCGAGGGGGGGCATTGACTACGCGAGGAGTCTTTTGGATTATTAAGCAGTTTTTGCTTAAAGCTCATATGCCTATAGACTTGAGCCCTCATAGTTTTAGGCATAGTTTTGCGACACATTTGTTGCATCATGGAGCAGACATACGCATCGTACAAGAGTTACTTGGACATGCTGATATTGGAACTACACAGATTTATACACACTTAGGTACTCAGGAGCTTATGCAGGAGTACCTCAAGGCACATCCTCATGCACAGCGTTAAGCACGTGCTGGAGAACAAAAAAGGAGTAATTATGCAAACAACACATAAGAGCGATACTATGTATGGAACGACCATTCTTGCCGTGCGCAAAGATGGTTATGTTTCTATGGCGGGAGATGGACAAGTAACACTTGGACATACCGTTATGAAAGGCAATGCACGCAAGGTGCGACGCTTGTACAAAAATCAAGTAGTAGTAGGTTTTGCTGGAGCTACAGCTGATGCTTTTACGCTGCTTGAGCGTTTTGAACGAAAGCTTACAGACAGTCAGGGCGATGTACGCAGATCAGCTGTTGACCTTGCCAAGGAATGGCGCACCGATAAAATCCTTCGCAACCTTGAAGCGATGATGCTGGTTGCTAAGGACGATACCATGTTGCTTATTTCAGGAAACGGAGATGTTATTGAACCAGAGACTGATGCTATTGCCATCGGCTCTGGTGGGGCTTATGCCTATGCTGCAGCGAAAGCCTACCTCGATGGAGCAACAGATTTGAGCACTGGTGAGATAGCTACTCGCTCTCTTGCAATTGCTGCCGACATCTGTATTTATACCAATAAGAGTATTTTGCTTGAAGAGACCAAGTAGCCTTTTAGAGCACCATATAAAAAGAGTTACGAGTAGATACGTTACGTATACATAAAGGAATAAGATATATGAAAAAAATAGCACATGCCATGAATTTGGATACTATGAGCCCTCGCGAGATTGTGCAGGCTCTTGATCAGCACGTCGTAGGACAGGGGAAGGCAAAGCGTCTTATTGCCCTTGCACTTCGCAATCGAGTACGCCGCAAGGAACTGAGCCCTGAACTTAAGGAAGAGGTTACGCCTAAGAACATCATCATGATTGGATCTACCGGTGTCGGTAAGACAGAGATTGCACGTCGTATTTCTCAGCTCTCAGGAGCTCCTTTTATTAAGGTCGAGGCTACAAAGTTTACAGAGGTCGGCTATGTCGGTCGTGATGTTGAGTCCATGGTGCGAGATCTTATGCTTAAGGGCGTAGATATGGTTCGCAAAGAGCAGGCAAAGAACATCGAGAGCGATGCTCGCCGAGAGGTAGAGGCTGAGCTTGTAAAGCTCTTGATGAACAGCAAGGTAAACTGGCGTTTCCAAGGTCCAGATGATGCATTGGGACAGCTTAGAGCAGGCGAACTTGAGGATATCGAGGTTCGTGTAGATATGCCACGACCAGCTATGCCTCAGATTGATATGATGGGCGGTGGATCCCCAGAAGCTCTCGCTCAGGCAATGGAGCAGCTCCAGTCTATGTTTGGCGGTGGTGCTCATGGAGCTAAGCAGCGCGATGTTGCGGTAAAGCATGCTCGAGAAATTTTGCTTGAGGCACGGCTGGACGCCAAGATGGATAAGGAAAAGATTGTAGATATCGCTCGTGAGCGCGTTGAACAGATGGGAATCATCTTTATCGACGAAATCGACAAGATTACTTCGAACGGTAGCATGCAGGGAGCTGAGGTTTCACGAGAGGGGGTACAGCGAGATATCCTTCCTATCGTAGAGGGATCTCAAGTTGCAACCAAGTATGGTGTGATTAATACCTCACATATACTCTTTATCGCGGCTGGAGCTTTCCATCACAGTAAGCCATCGGACCTCATTCCTGAGCTTCAGGGACGTTTCCCACTTCGCGTAGAGCTCGGTTCCTTGGGAGCAGAGGAACTTGTTCGCATCCTCAAGGAGCCGAAGCATTCACTACTCAAGCAGTACGAAGCACTCTTTGCGACAGAGGGCGTGACACTCAGCTTTGACGATGATGCGATAGATGCAATTGGAGATATTGCAGCACGTGTAAATGAGCGAACGGATAATATTGGTGCACGACGCTTGCATACTATTATGGAGCAGCTGCTTGAAGAGCTTTCCTTTAGTGCTTCAGAGCTCAAGGGACAGTCTATCCCTATTACCAAGGAATATGTTCATGAGCGACTCGATAGTCTCATTACTGATGAGGATTTAAGTCGCTTTATCCTCTAAGAGAAGGGGATTACGATCCTACGTATGTAGAGGGTGATATGTTCATCTTGAGGCATGGATGAGGGGGCAATATTCTTGTCAACTTCTTCCATGCACCAGCTGATATGATCTTCTCTAAAGTCATATTCAGCACGTGAATGTGCTTCACCCTCTATGCTTTTCATGCGTTCGTGTAAAAATGATTTGATGATATAGCGCGCCTCGCAAGGAGCATGATGATTTAGTTGTGCCTTGAGTGCGAGTGCCCAGATGCGCGTAGCAGCCTGTACATCTCCAAGATTGTAGAAGTACTGAGCGAGCTCAATAAGATTTGTATGCTTTGGACGTTTTTTTGCAATGAGTCTACGCAAGTCTTCGAGCTCGCCGACAAGCTGTTCTATATTAGCTTGTTTCTTGAGCTGTTTGATCGCTCGATGTATCGTATTTGCTCGTCCTCTCATGTAAGCAATATCGGAATATTTTATAAAAAAGGCAAGTTCTGCTCTTTTTATGGGTGCAAAAAAGTTTTTGGTACCAAAAAATATGCGTGCTTTCCCTGAGGTAGTCCTGAGCAATGAGGGCATCTACCACATCAGCCGCGATGCCTTGATAGCGTCGATGATCGAGAGCATAGGTCAGCTTCTTAAAGCTACGCAGCCTCTGAGGAAAGCCTTGAGGATAGCTGCCATACTCGAGCAGATGGGCAAGGCTTGCCCTCGTAAAGCTCGCAGGATAGCGCCGAACGAGCTTGCGTATGAGCTCTCCTTGATCTCTGCCAAGTTTTTCTTTGAGTGCAGGATTGCAGACACTACAACACCGCTCTTGTGGCAGCTGCCCTGTGTCGTTGGCACCTGTGCTCTGCATTAAGCTTTGCATTGAGTTCTGCAAGGCTGCAAGGAGCCCAGCTCGTATACATACACGATTCGCATTATCGTGATCTACAGCATGGGGCAGGTAGGCAGTTGACGGTCTCTGATCTCGCCCGGCACGACCACTTTCTTGCATATAATCCACGAGCTCACTCGGCATCGCAAGATGTATGACGCTGCGTATATTGGGCTTATCCACGCCCATGCCATAGGCAGAAGTAGCACATAATATGCCATCTTGAGAGGCAAAAAAAGCCTCCTCAATCTTTAGCTTGACCTCCTTATCGAGCCCCGCATGATAAAACCACACCTGTTTTTTTTCGATTCCACAATGCTTGATATAGTACTGGGTATTGACGGTATCTGCCCGAGTCCTGCAGAAGACAAGCACCGGTCGCTCTGCTTCTGCAAGAATGCTTCCCAAGCACAAAAGCGGATGCAAGGGCTTATAAGCCACATAGCAGATATTTGGTCGGTCCGGATTAAGCTCCAATACTCGCGGCTTTATTCCAAGAATCGGCAGAAACAGCTCATCTTCAAGATCCTTTTGTATGTCTTTCGGGGCTGTCGCCGTGCAGGCACTGATATGCCTTATGTCGAGCTCCTTTAGGGCAGTGACAAGGCTTCTATAGGAGGGTCTAAAGCTTTTGCCCCAAAGCGTGAAGCTATGTGCTTCATCGATAATGAGGTGCAGGGGCATGGCAAAAGCTTGGAGTCTTGTAATAATAGAAGGGCTTTGGACGAGTTCTGGCGTGCTTAAGATAACACAGGGCTTGCGCGTAGAAGGGTGCATACAGTCCTTCAGCTGCAGCCAAGCTGCTTGCCGCTGCTCTGGACTTTGTCCCCCCAATAATACGATGGGCACGATATGAGAAGCTCGAAATCTTCGTTCTTGATCCATGATGAGCGAGCGTAGGGGATAGATGATGAGACTGAGGCGTGGGATGAGGGCTTGGGCTTCCCACAGGAGAGGGGCACTAAAACAGAGGCTTTTGCCCATGCCCGTGGGGGCTATGAGGAGTCTGGCATAGGGCTTTCTATCTTCGCCTATGACCTTCTCTGCTTCCAGGGTGCTTTGGGCACTTCCGATGATTTCTTTGATGATAGCGACTTGAAAGGCATGGGGCTTTTTGATGCCGAAGTATTGCTCACAAAGCTTGATGATTTCTTTGTCGATGTCTGCGTTTTTGCTACTCATATGCTATATAGGGATTTTTTCGCATCTCTTGCTTGATGCTTATGCTTGGCAGTCGCATATTTTTGTCTCATACTTAAGCCAAGGAGCGAGCATATGACGAATAAACAGAATGCCAAGCTGCAAAATCCAGAAGTTGTAGTATTGTTGGCACCAGGATTTGAAGAAATTGAAGCGGTAACGCTTATAGATTTGCTGCGGCGTGCCGATGTGCATGTTGAGACCTATGGTATAGGCAGTGGGCAGATCCGTGGAGGTCATGGGCTTAACATTGATGCTGATTGCATATTTAAAGGGGATTTGCCCGAGTGTGAATATCTTATCGTGCCTGGGGGGCTTGGTGGCTGTGAGGTTATTTCGCAGCATGCAGGTATCGCAGAAATTATTAGGGCTCGCCACCAAGAGGGCAAGGGGCTTGCGGCCATCTGTGCTGCACCATCCTATGTGTTAGAGCCACTTGGGGTGCTCAAGGATCGTTCATATACTGGTTACCCTATGGGTGATGAGATGAGCAGAAAGTGTCTTGAGGATTCCGTTGTCGCAGATGGGCATGTTATCACGTCACAAGCCGTGGGGACGGCTATAGATTTTGCCCTTGAACTCATAAAAAAACTCCGCAGCCCTGAGCAAGCTCAGCGTATTGCTGAGGCTATACTATATCGCAGCTAGCTTATGCTAGCTGCATAGCTTTGGTCTGCGTAGTTCTGCTTAGCGATTCTTGATTTTGTTTCCTGCTCGCATGCAGCCACGTGCGATAGCATGGAAAAGTAAGAATATTAACTGGTATCCGCCCATGATGATAAGTGTTCGAGGGATGAATGCAATCTTGCCAAAGAGTCCTTGCATAAGTGGCGGCTTGATGAGATAGCAGTAGTTAGCATCTATTGCAAGGTTAAGACCTTGCATGATGAGCATATAACAGAGCGTAAAGAGTCCCAACTTTTTGAAGTTTTTGGCACTAAAGCTATAATTTTCACTCCAAACGATAGAGAGGGCAAGACTTACAAGGGTTACATGGAAGATAACATAAGAGAAGTTGGTATAGTGAGGGAAGGTGTAAGGATAAATGTCTGGATAGGATAAAGCGATTGCTGCACCTGCTGCCCCCCAGTATATTGCGACGGTTTTAAGGAGCTCCTTTCTCGTAATAAGATATAAGAGGAATATGTAGATAGACGCTCTACAAGTATAGAGGGGGAGATTCTCATGTATGGTAAATGCTCCAGATGCCCCAAACCAGCTATACATGATTGCTCTGTCAACGAGGAGTATGCCCATGAGTATCCACTGTAATTTTCTTGCTTCTCTGTGCGGCAGCAAAAAGAATAAGGGCAAGATGTATGAGACTAAAGCTTGGAAAGACTCCTCCATCTTCGGCCGCTCGGAATAGATATGCAATGGACCATTTATTCATCTAAAACTCCTTGTCGAATCTAAGCTATAGTATGTGGTCTTTTAGAGACTTGCAAGCCCTCTTGCGAGGGCGAGCAAGCTGCCGCCTAGAGCTGTACTTCTTCTGGAGTACTACCTGCGGTGAGGATAGCATAAGCTCCATCGAGGGCAATATGTACGAGGTTTTCTATAGCCGTGTGGGTG
>PDWI01002041.1_pt1 | contig 31144 bp, 25 predicted proteins | sample 1430891 | NCBI WGS metagenome assembly PDWI01 (sample SAMN01162508, study PRJNA174530) | Oral metagenome, whole genome shotgun sequencing project. | biome: Marine environment; feature: Marine mammal; material: Swab sample of the gingival sulcus; isolation source: swab sample of gingival sulcus... | reverse complement strand
AACCTTGTTATCTTCTCAGCCTGGAAAGGCTGAGTTACTTGAATAAATTCTTTTTGAGATTTGCAAAAATTCATTGTAGGAAATTGCTTCTGCAAAAATCGTTTAGCAACAACTACTATTTCGTTCTACTTTGTAGCACAGACTTTCCAATCTGTGTAAAAAACTAAGAGTACTAACCTTGTTATCCTCTCAGCCTGGAAAGGCTGAGTTACTTAAATAAATTCTTTTTGAGATTTGTAAAAATTCATTGTAGGAAATTGCTTCTGCAAAAATTGTTTAGCAATAACTACTATTTCGTTCTACTTTGTAGCACAAACTTTCCAATCTGTGTAAAAAACTAAGAGTACTAACCTTGTTATCTTCTCAGCCTGGAAAGGCTGAGTTACTTAAATAAATTCTTTTTGAGATTTGCAAAAATTCATTGTAGGAAATTGTTTCTGCAAAAATCGTTTAGCAACAACTACTATTTCGTTCTACTTTGTAGCACAGACTTTCCAGTCTGTGTAAAAAACTAAGGGAGCTAACCTTGTTATCCTCTCAGCCTGGAAAGGCTGAGTTACTTAAATAAATATGCTTTTAATTTTTTAGAATTATATTAAATAATTCCGGTAAAGCTTTTAAGTGATAGCTCGTATCACCATATTTTTTGATACTGTTTATTTTAAAGTTATCTAAATCAGAGTCATTTTTAAATAGATCTTTAAGTTTCTTATTTATTTTGGAACGCTTAGACCTAAAATCTTCGGGCACAAAACCTTTTTCCCACCAAAGGTATTTTATAGAATCAAACAAATGTCTATTTGGTAGATAATCATCTAAAAAGTTTTTAACTTCTTTACCAAACTTTGGGGCAGTTATATCGTGAATTGTATAATTTGAAGTTTCTTCTATTCTTCGCTCAACAAATTTATAGTATAATGCAAGTTCTAAAGGTTCAAGTTTAATTGCTTCATTTTTATACATCACTTTCTGGGCACTTATATCTATTGTTAATTTATTTAATAAATCTAACTGCTCTTGTGTTTTTTCTATTATTTGGTAATAGCTTAAATCATTAACAGAAAAATGGGAGTTAAGAGTTCTAAGTTTAACAAAGGGTATTTCTGCAATTAATAATGCTTTTTCTTCTTCCTTTGTTTTAGGATAAAAATTACCAAATTCAAATTTTTCTGAAGTAACAATATGATATAGTTTATCGTCCCTATTTGCAAAAAGTGAGAGCACCAGGGCAAAATGTGCTGACATAGATTTTCTTCCACCGGATAATGAACAATATAACGTATTTGCATCATCCGATGTTTTCTCTCTTATAAATTCAGCTACAATGTTAGGGAAAAGTATGTTATCCTTGTCAGAAAGAATATCAGGTAATTCATAACTTTCTTCTTCGGCAACAATTATATTTTTACGTGTGCTAAACTTTGGAGGCGATATTTTATATAAAGCACACATTTCGTTTATTTCATCTTGCAAGCTCGTTTTTGGGGTGCTTTCATGTTTATCTTTTCCTTCTAGAACATCAACACCTCTTTCTGTTGTAATAACAAAAAGTTCGTCAATTTTAATTTGCTTTTGTACGGATAAACAGAATAATGTTTCTGTAACTATTTGTGGTGTTAAACCTGTAACGCAAACTAGTATATTTTTATCTGTTTTTTCTTTTTTCATAATTGAAATTTTCTAAACTTAGTAAATTCAAATTGAGTAATTTTTTTATTGCCAATCTCTACAACCTTTCTTTCTGTGGTAGATGCTATACAATTATAGCCATTTTTAAGAAGCAGAGTAACTAACGTAAATGTAAAGGTAAGTTCACCCATTAAATGAATTACAGATTCTTCCTTTTTGCCATTAGTTATTTTAACAATATCGGAAAAATATTTTTCTGCAAGTTTTTTAATTTCCTCTTCTGTTGCATTTGGTGAAACATTTGGGAACTCAATATCTATAAGTTCCCCATATTTTTTTGCTTGAGAAAGCTGCTCATCTTTCCAATAAGTAGTTTTATGATTAGATAGGTTTATGAACATTAGAAAAACTCATTAATTTTTACAATAATTTTTTTAGTACTTTTTATTATACTATCAGAACTTTGAGAATTAGTATCCATACTTGCATGATTAATATCATTCCTAACATCTATTATTCTTTGCCAAATATCTGCATATTTTTCATCAATTTCACTTAATGTTATTTTCTCTTTTTTCTTATTTTTAAGCTGTCCTAATTCTATTTCATATTTAGACCTACTTTCTTTACCAATTAATATTTCTTCATTTTTAATATTCCCTTTAGATTTCATATATTTAGTTACAATATATTCTCTAGCTAAAGTAATTGCTTTCTGATACTTTTCCGTTTCGTAATACCAGTTTATAATTGCTTTTTGAGCTGCTAATCCTTTATTAGTAAAAATTTGTTCTTCGGCTTCAGAAATCTCACTAAATTTTTTAGTAATTATTTTTAAGAGTTCTCCAAATGGTTTTGCGTTGGTATTTTTATCAATATCTTCTAAATATTCATCAATATGTTTATTAAACTTAGTTGTATTCTCAAAAACTTCTTTAACTCTTATTGTTTCAAAAGCATCTGTAAGATTATTTAAGCTCTTACCCGCAGCACTTAAGCTTTTAGGACTATTTTCTTTTTTATTAATATGAGCTATTCGCTGTATGTTTGATAGAATTTCTCCTAAATATCTCATATTACCATTTTTCTTAAATTCACTTACAGCATTAGACCATTCAACTAGCTCAACAAATGATTTTAGTTCAAAAACGGGTGTGATTTTTTTCTCTTTATCTCCGGCTTCATAAGCACCGTATAAAATACTTTTTATTTTAATATTCTTTAAAGCTTTAAGGTATAGTAGTAAAACTATTATAATAAATGGTTGGGACCTAAATCCATGTGTAATATCAAAAACTACTTCGTCATTTTCATTAATAACTTCTGTTATTTTATCAAAAATTTCCCAGAACTCTTCTTCAGATTTTCCGTTCGGTATTTTAATTTCCTCAAAATTACAAAGTGCTTTTAATTTTTCTTCATTAACTTTTTTTGCCTTCTCCGTCATAATTACAAAAAGTCTATCCGGTTTAACAAATTCGGAAACTGCATGAGGGAAAAGATCTGTTTCTACTATACTGTTTTGATAGTTATATTTTGTTTTTTCATAATAATATTCATTTTTCTCTTTATCAAATTTACCTATTCCTAAAAATGAAATTGCAACAATATTACTGCTATTATTTTTGTTCATATAGTTCTTTATAGTTTTTACACATTTATAACATCTTTTTTCTAATACTTTCCAATAAACCGGCAATTTGCCCTTTTATTTCAGAAAAGTGTTTACTTTTTTTATCAAAACCGGCATGATTAATATCGTTTCTTAATTCTTTAAGTTTGCTATAGCCTTTCTTTATAATTAGTGACTTTTTTAATTTTCTAACATTGTTGTATAATTCTTTTTCTTTTACTGAATGATACTGCTTTGGCAATTTAATATTTTCAATTGCCATACCAACAATTTTTCTTTGTTCAAAAGAAGCATCTTGATAATTATAATCTATATCAACTAGTATTTTACTTATAACAGTTTCTTGTAAAATTGTAATTGCCTGTTGAAAAAGGTTATGATCCAAAGCCCACTTGGCAGCTATAAAACCATTATCAATATCATTATTTTCAAATTCTTCTATCTTTTTATTTATAACACCAAATAATTTTTCTATAGGCTTAATAGTTAAATTTTTACCATCTATTAAACTTTCACTTTCTAATTTTTTTAATTCCGATTTAACTTTATTATAATCAAAATCTACAATATCCTTACCTCGGCATAAAGCTATATTGTTACTTAATCTATTAAGCTTACTTACTGTTTTTTTGAGGCTTTCTAAATTAAGATTGTTTTTATCATTACTACTCTTCTTTTTAAGTTCTTTATTTTTTCTATCAACCAACTTTTGCAAATTCTTTATTTCTGCGTGGTTTACATAATTATAAGTTGCTAATGTCCATTCTTGTAATTCAACTATAGGAGTTAAATCTAATATCGGTACAATTCTTTTTTCTAACGGAAGTTTTTCTATTTGTCCAAAAGTTCCAAGTGATTCGAAAGCGGCGTAATAAATACCTCTTATATTAATATTCTCGATTTGTTTTATATAGTTTAATATAACTGTTAATAATAGCGGTAAGAATCTGAATGAATGGGTAATATCAATTATTACTTCATCATCTTTGTTAAAAGAACTACTGATAATATCAAAAATTTGCCAAAGCTCCTCTTCGTTGTTTCCGGTTGGAATTTTTTGAGAAATAATTTTTGGCTTAAGTTCCATTTTTTTTAATCTATTTTCTAATCCAATATTCTCTTTATTTTGATGTCCGTTATCTTTCCAATTTTTTTCTTCTGATTGCTCTGTAAGAAAAATTCTTATTTCATCATTTTCACCCCATTGCTTGCACTTTCTTTTTATTAAAAACTCTTGAACATATTTATCGGCATCGCTACTTATTTGCCCATCTAATTTATGATGAGCTTCAAGATAATCATTTGTACCAAGTATTGAGATGAAAGCTCTTGCCATATTTTTCTCCTTTTTTAGTAAATAGATAAGTACACAAATTATATAACTTCTCTGTATCTAAATAATTATTTATTACACCTATTTATCTGGCAAACTTACACTTAAGTGTAAATGCAATACCATTATGCACTATTTCCGGTTTTTGATTCTCTAAATTATTTACCGCCCGACCGTAAAAGTTTGATTTTTTATCTGTAACAAAACAACTGCCGGGTTCCATAAGCAGTATTGCAGGCTTAAATGGATTTTCTGAGTTTGATTTATCTTCACCAAGTTTACCATACTTAGTATTAATTTGGTAGAACGCATCTTTAATTTTATCAGTACTTGCCGGTAAATAATGGCTTAGAGAAATAAAACCATTGCTTTCTGGAAGTTCCTTAAATGAATTGAAATCTTCAAACTCCCAAACCTCAAATTGACCATAACCGGAAGATTTCTTTTTACCGTACCCAAGTTCAAAAACGGATTTTAAGATTTCTTCACACTTTAAATTATCAAATTTATCTTTGTCAATTATTTTTACTAGCAAAGAAATAAATATATTTTCTTCAGGTTTTTGGGGATCATTGTTTAAGTATTTAGGATTTTCTGAAAAGAGTTGTCCTTCTTTTGCCACAAATTTTTGTCTGTCTATTTCTACATGCACTCTTAAATCAGTTTCAAATTTAGGAAATTTCTTTATTTCACTATTTTCAAAAGATTTTTCAAAATTTTCTAAATCCCCTTGTAGATAATAGTTTAGCTGTTTTGCAGTAATTAGTTTAACTGATTTTTTTTCTTTTTGAGAAATAAAATGTTTAATACGGTCTTTTTTTGTCTCAAAATCAAATTCCGGCGGAACAAGTTTTAACGGCATTGGAAAAAACATTTCATTATTTTTCTCAAATAAACCGTCAGATATTGTAAAGATAGGATTACCTTTTACAAAATAATCTAAAAATTCCGCAAGTTTTTCTTCTCCGTGATATTCTTTAAATCGCCATGCAAAATGCCCGAAGATTGTATCGGATTGTAATTCAGTTAACAATCCGCTTTTTAATTTAAGTTTTAGTTTTTTTATATTTGCCATAGTTATATTTCTTCTATTTTTAATTTACACCAACCAATATGATCAATATACTCACCATCATAAAATGAGAATGTTGTATGCGGTTCTTGTTCCTCTCTTTTTTTTTGATTCCAAAATTTTGGGATTTGAACATTATTAAAAATCTTAAAATATAAACCGCTCCCAAATCCAAGATTAATTAAATATTCTCCTTCTTCCAATTCTTCATATTGAACTCGTTTATATTCTTTTAATAAATCTTTGAATATGTTTGCTCCGGATTCCGGTTTAGAATTATCAGTATATTGAGAAATATATTTAATAGATTGCTCTAATTGTTTTTTATAATAAGTCTTGAGTTTAGCTTTCAGAGTTGGTAAAGATAAATTACCCGTTTTTGTAATCATTAAACTAAACTTAGTAAATGACTTTAAACACATCAATTGAATCGATGGTCTTCCTTTGTAAGTTCTATCAACAAAGAAGTTTTCAGAATCAATATAATCTGAATCACGTATAACAAATTTTTGTGTAATATTGTTTTTAATTCCTATTTCTTCTTGATGCAATATTGTAGCAAGAACACCTTTAACGGAACTACCCGGTATATAAAATTTCCCATTAGAATTAATAAATTCTTTTACAATATTCTTTCCTTCGGCATTATCATTTCTTAATTGATATAATGCCCTATTAGAACATTCAACAGAATATTTGAAAATATCATCATCAAATTTTTCTTTGTTTGCTTCAATAATATCATTGAACTCTTCAAAAGAATAATCTTTAGTAAAATCAAACAAATTTAGTTTTGCTATTTTTTTGGAAACTTTTGCAATATCAAAAACATTCAAGATGCCATTTGTTTCAACATAATCAAAGTTATATCCCAACTCATTTCCATTTGAAATATGCAAGGGCGTAATTGTTTCAAAATTAAGTTGCCACATTTAGTTACTCTCTTCTGTTTTACTTTCTTTTTTCTTTCTTTTTATTAAAGTTACTTCAACAGCACCATATCCTCTACTACCCGAACCACCAAGATAATCATTATTCAAAAGTTCTATTGCTTCATCCAAAATATCAGTAATTTTCTTAAGTTCATTTTCATCATTATACCTAATTAATATCTCTCCCTCAAATTCAGTTGTTGGAGGTATTCTTTCTGTTGTTCTTAAAGCAGTATTAACCGTTGTCCCTGTTTTTCTATTAATCTTTATTTCTGTTTTTACTTCGGTTTCTATTTCAGCATTCATAAATTTTTCTCTAAAACTATCAATTAAAATCAAATCTCTAAAAATTAATCTTGTTGGTCCTTCTCCACCACCAAAAGCTTTAAGTACATCAGGATGTATTTTTTCTTCTTCTTTATTAGTTTTCTGATTTTTTTCATATTTTGTATTATAAGTTTCACTTTCTGTTTCTAATAAACATCTTAATTTACCTTTTATTGAACTCCCTGGTATATATGGCAATTTAGAAACAGGATCTTTTATAAATTGATTATCAATTCCACCTATTTCAGGTTTATCATCTCCAACACCTATATGAAGACCGGTAATAACTTTAATTTTAACTATATAATTTTCTTTTTTCATTTTAGTTTTCTCTCTTTTTTTTATTTAATTTTTGGGGAAATAGCCTACCAATGCTTCAAAATGGAGTTTCAAAGCATTCATGTATTCTTCAAATTCTTTGCCGGTCTTTTTTAAAACTATGCTAATTCTATTATCTACAAAAATACCAAACCTTTTAATTGTCAATCTATTTGCAGAGTATTCAGCATTTGATTTAAGCATTAGCAATTGTACTTTTTTTTGGTCTTCATCAATTTTCAAATTATATATTCTATTAAAACTATCATAAAACTTACGTAACTGATTTCTTTTAAGAGGTTCGTTAATTTTTCTTTTCATTGGCTTCCGCTTAATCTTATCATAAAATTCCTCTTGAACTTTTTCATTTAGAAGTTTTATTAAATCTTTTAGATTTTTTTCCCCAATATCAGATATCAAGTTTGGTAGTAATTTTTTATTATCATCAAAATAGTCCTCGATGATAATCTCATTCTCTCTTAATTTACTCATTATCTTATTCTCCTTTATAATTTCTAGTTCTATAAATTGCTTCGCAAACAACAGGCAAGAGTATTCTTTTTAACTGAATCGCTTCTTTTGTATTCTTATTTATACACAATGCATTTTCAAAAAAATCTTCAATTTCCGGATTATAATATTTTCCTTCACTATTTTTCAATAATCTGTTAATCATATAATTTAATTTTGGATGCCACATTAAAAATTTACCATCACCTGTTCTATCAAAATCATTCATAATTCTTGTAAACGTTAGTAAGTTTCTTAACACTCCTTTGCTAACTTTATTATTTTTGTTCAATACCCAATTTTTTAATTCATTACTTTCTGAAAATATATCACTTAACTCACTATTCTTTACATTAGTTTCAAACAATCTTGTTCCGGCTTTATCATTTTCCGGATGGAATATTTTTGGTTCAGTATCAATTCGTTCAGTTATTTTTTTTACTTTTAATTCTTTCTTAACTTGGCTCTGATTATCTTCTGCCATATCTGCTACAATTCTAAAAGGTGTTCCGTGTTTAAAGTTAGTAAGTGAATAACTAATATGAACTTCGGGATTTTCGCAAACAAAATCATTAAATGTTTTATTAAAAGCTTCTAACAATTTTAATGAAGAACTCTGCGGACAAACCAACATTAAATCATCACCACCGGCAAAAACAGTATATACTTTCTGATCATTTTCATCTTCCCAATCTCTTAAAAAACCGTTTAACGAAAAACTGAAAAAGTATTTTAAGTGATTACTTAATGTTGTTGTTCTGGAAATTCCGGTTAAGTCTTTTTCAAGTTTATTGTTTTCTTCTATATCTTTATTTCCAGCCAAACCTGATGACATAATTAACCCGAGATTATCAACATCTCCTTTTATTAAAGTTAAAAACTCCGCACCGGTACTTGATTTTTCTATATCCTCAAAATCCATCACATGGTCTTCACTTTCATTCCAAGTTGTATAATTTGCAACTTCCAAAATTTGTGTATTTCTTAAAATATTTTTTTCTAAATTTTCTTTTTTTAGTAATTCTTCTAAATCCGGATTTAATAAAATTTTATTATCACTATTAACTTTATAGTCATCTATAGAAAAAACTTCTTTAACATCAGAAAAGTCATTATTGAATGAAATAACTACATTTGATTGTGGAATTTTTGTTCCAACCTGAATTTCATTCCATACTTGTTTATCAATCATTTCTTTGTCTTTAGAATCTGGCATTTTTCTTTCGTGATCCTTTCTAATGGGCAAACCCGTTACTGCATCTTTAACTTTATTTGTATCATCTTCCTCAGTTTTCATATAGTTGGCAGAAAGAATAAAATTAGCTTCATCAAATTTTTCTTCATTAAAGAGTTTGCTTTTAAATTGTTGATTTCTTTTTAGCAATAGTTTGTATGAAGCTTTGTCAATAATATCTCCAAAGGTTATATTTTTATCTTTTAATAAAGTATAATCAAAGGTTTCGTAAGCAGAAGAAAAACTTAGTTGATAGTTAAAGTTTTCTATTAAGTATTTTTCTATTTCATCAACAGCTTCTTGATAAATAGTTAGAAAATCCTTAGAATCTTGAGCAAGTATATAAAACTTACCACCTGCAAACATTATTAAATTAGCTTCTGTTAAACCTAACTTTTTCAAAATAATTGTTGCAAAATGCCTGGTTAAAATTTGCACAAAAATTGATCTTCCACGCAGTACTTTTGCAGGTTTTTTATTTGCTACATTAAAAATATATTTTTGAATCCCAGGTAAATCCCCGATAATTAAATTTAGATTTGTCCCTTCTTTCTCTTTAGATTTATAAATTGCTGTTGCAATTCCCGTTACATCTTTTAAGTGATTATATAATGAAATATCTGTATGCTTACTTCCCGTAAAATCGGGAATACACCACATATATTTTTCAAAAAGAATAAGAAGTAAATTTACAAGTGAATAGAAATCTGTTTTCTCTTTATAAAATTGTAAAACTGCTTTTAATTCTTTTTTAAAGTCCTCATCCCATACTGCATATTTATAAGAATATCTACCATCAATTAAATCGTTCTCATTATCAAACTTTGGTATTAATATTTTGTAATCCTTTTTATTTAACGTTTTATGGTAATAATACCTTTGATTTTTTTCGTTGGAATTATTTATGCAAACTTTGGAGAATAACGAAGATAAATACTTATGGGACCATTTTTCAGAAAAATCATCTTCTTTATCAAATCCTACTCTTTCACTTGCAGATAAGTGATCGGAGTCTTTCAGAATGTCTAACAATTCGTAAGATTCATTACGATTATGATGATTGAAAATTAGGTTTTTAACTTCCTTAAAATTGTCTTCACCATCAAGTATTTTTATAAACTCTTCGGAAAATTCATCCAACAAAGTTATGGCTAATTCTTGATGTTTAATTTTTTTGTTTGTACATCTTTGCTCAAATTTTCCAATATCATGAAATAGTGAAGCAATTATTATTATTTTTCTCATGCTTTCTTTATCTGTCATTTATCTTCTCTCATTTTTATTTGCAATATAATGTTCTATACTTAAAAAGAATAAAACCAAAACATTTCCACAATGTTTCGATATTAAACAATTGCTGCCATTCCAAAACCCATACTATTTTTTTCTCCAAATCCACATTCATATCCTATTTTTATTAATTTCGTATCGCCTGTTAAATAAAATGGAGCTTGCATTCCAATAATACTTATAGGATTGTCCATTTCTTTTAATATTAAAACTTTCTTTTTAATTTGTTTTCTCTCTCTTATTTTTCGTTTAATATATTCCTCATCCCATTCAAATTTTAATCCTTTACCGGAATATTCTTCAGAGTAAATTAGCTGGTATTTATTAGCTAAATTATTATTAAGTTTTTCTTCAATTTCTGTTATATCATCATTATAGCGGTAAAAATACTGACTCAATTTACCATTCCACATTTTTTTTGTTGAAAGAACTAATGGAGAATTTAAAATAAATTTACTTTTATTATGGAAGTTAGGTTCTGGTACTAGTTCAGCCTGTTCAATACTAAGATCTGTTAAAGTATTGTTTGCTTTAATTTCTATCTTCTTTTGAGTAAATGTTCCTATTAAAAAGTTTTTTACAAAAAGTTCACTTATTGGTGATGTTATGTAAAGATCTATATATTTATCATTTAAGCAGAAAACATCTTTTAATATCTTAATGTTTTTAAGTCTTAATGCAAATGTAAACAGCTTATAACTTTTACCATCAATTTGAAAACCATTATTGTGTAATTCAGCAGAAAATTCCGGAGAAGCTATTTTCAATAAATTATAAATAGACGATGACAAAGAGTAATGATAGTTGGCAGAAATAAGGTTTGAAGAAATAAGTTTTAGTTTAAGTTTTAATCTCATTTGACTTTTAAGTTTATTAAGGAATACAATTCCACAAGGAATTTTAATTTAATGTAATTTGTAATTATCTTATTAATATTAGTTATGATTGTGTATTGCTATTCTTTCATCCTACTCAATTGGAAGGCATAATAATTTACTCATTTTTTCTTTTAGCACTACTTTCGTAACAATATAATTTCAATTATTACCTATGCTCATCTTAGTTAAGGGAATAATTTATTTTTCATTAATTACTTTAGCATCCAAAACACCAACAAATAAAGAATTTAACATTTAAATGTTTTTAATTATCTCCATTCTCGAAACTTTATATCAAAATATTAGGGAACTCATATATTTTTTTTACAATCATTTAATATCTTTATAAATAAACTGTTTATTTATTCTTGTAAAGAATAGAAAAATTATTGTTATTGCAATTAAATATTAAATAATTATTCATTTTTACTTCTTGAACCCTCAGAAAAACATTTTGTTAAGAAAATATATTTAATTGTCAAATAGAATTTAGTTCAAAATCTCAATTCCTAAATTCTTAATCAAGTTTAGAATAAAGAAATTTAATTCTTCAGAAGTTAAAATAAATTATTTTTAAACTTGTTGCTATTACTTAATAAAAATATAGAACAGTAAGAACTTATAATTCTTATTTGTTTATTCTCAATTTGAAAAAGAATCTATCAATATTTTATAACATACCAATATCTTGCAGCTCACAACTCACAACCTCTCTACTCATATCTAATTAGTTCAACTCTAGATAATCAATTAAAAAATTAAAATTCAAAAGGCTTCAATTCTATAATAGTGCAATAATATAAGAGAAGAGTCAAATGTCAAAAATCAAGTGGGGTTTTATTTTTAAGTCTAATTTCTGAATTCTGACTTCTAAATTCTAACCTCTAAATTCTACCTTCTAAATTCTACCCTCTAAATTCTACCTTCTATACCGTTTCAATTCAGATAAATAAATTACATTAAATCTAAAGTTTAGATAAAAAATAGTATTTTTATATTTAATTTTTTGAATTTAGTCCTATTACGGAAGGAGATTTAATGGAAAACAATAATGGAAATCATTTTGAGATAGCTGAACAATTACAAAATTCGCAAGAAGATCTTTGGAGAGTTTTTAGAATAATGTCGGAATTTGTTGAAGGCTTTGAAACTATGGCAAAAATTAAACCGAGTGTTTTAATATTTGGTTCAGCCAGAACAAAACCGGAAGAAAAATATTATAAATTAACCGTTGAAGTTGCTAAAGAGCTAGTAGCTAAAGGATTTGGTATAACTACAGGTGGCGGACCCGGAATAATGGAAGCAGGAAATAAAGGGGCACAAGATAGTGGAGGCAGTTCTACCGGAATAAATATTGAACTTCCCTTTGAGCAAAGTGCCAATCCTTATATTGATGCTGATAAACTTTTATATTTTAGATATTTCTTTGTACGTAAGTTAATGTTCTTTAAATATTCGCAAGGCTATATTTGTATGCCGGGTGGTTTTGGAACAATTGATGAAGCATTTGAAGTTTTAACTCTTATTCAAACTGGTAAAACTAGTAAAGTACCTATTGTTTTTATGGGAACAGAATTTTGGAATCCTTTAATTGATTGGGTAAAAGAATTTCAATTAAAGCAAAAATTGATAAGTCCGGAAGATCTAGATCTTTTTACAGTTACAGATGACCCAAAAGAAGCCGCAAAAATTATATTTAATTTTCACAAAGGGAAAAAATTTACACCTAACTTTTAATTTTTATTTTTTCAAAAAAAACCTCCGATGTTCATACAAACTCGGAGGTTTCAATTTTATTGTGTCAGCTACTACTTCATTCTTTTACCTTTTTCTTCATGAATGAATATCCAGCTTACAACTTTACCAATATCAATTTTCTTAAAATCATTCCAATATTTTTTAGTACGTACATGTAAAGAACTTGTATCATCAGCAGCAATTGAGTTAGCTTCATCCATAATAGCTTGAATTCTTTTTTTCCAAGATTCCATATTTTCTATTCTTAAATCAACCCAACCATCCTTAGCCCAAAGATTAATTTTATCTTTAGTAATTTGTAGTTTGTTTTTTCCTCTAAATGGAGGAATCTTCATGGTGTTTCCTCTTAATAGAGATTTCCCATCAGCCATAAGAATTGGAATACCAATTGATATAATTTCACTTCTCAATTTCTCATTTTCCAATAGTAAATTATAAACACTATTAGAAAGTTCAGAAGGATCTTTTGTTACAATATTTTGCATTTCTCCACAAGCTAATTTAAGCAAATTCAATTCATGCAATAATTTAGATAATCTTGGTGGTCCTAAAAGCTCAAAAGCTACACTATTTACATTATGTATTTCTTCCAATTCTTCCAATTTATCTACAGCAGAATGTTGTAAATAACCAGCTCTATATGTTGGTTGTAAAGTAGCATTATCAAGAGCATTAATTATATCGTGTCCGGTATTTCCACCTCTAATTTCAAAAATACAATCATCAGCAATTTCTTCAGGTGTTACATATTCCATTTGTCCCTGTGCAGAAATAGCTTCAAATTCTCCTCTTGAGAAAGTTCCATTTTCGCCTGTATCAATAAAAACAGATTTAAGTTTTTCACCGGTAGTTTCAATTTTTTCATCAAGGTTTAATACTAGTTCATCATTAAGCTCAACCATATTATCTAATGATGGATTAACAAGCTCAATTGGCTTTCCACGTTTTTTAATTACATCATAAGTAATTTTTTTCCAAGCAATTGCACCAGTAGGTTTAATTTCTTTAGTTATAGCACCTTCGGGAGTTCTTCCCATTAAGAACAATAATAATGTATGAGCACCGGCAACAGAAGATTTACTTAACAATACTCTGGATGGTTTTTCTTCACTATGTGTGTAAGGAATATTTAGTCCCATTCCTCCTGTTCCGCTGGTACCAATTTTAACATAAATTTTAGTTTTTGCTTTATTCATAGATGCATATAATAATTGAATATGCCTAATCAATTGCGGAATGTACTGTGTACACAATAGCTTTTCAGTTTCTGCAACTAAATCATCTCTGGATGAACTATTTTCTATAGTCTTGGTAATTGTATGATATGTTGTATAAATATCTTGATAAGCAATTCCCGTTGCAGAATTAATACTATCAATAATAACATCCGGATTATACTTTGTAATTAATTGATATAATGCAGAAGCTTCAACAACCTCCGGAGTCATTTCCTCCATTATATCTTTCATTAAAATTTTTCTTTTATCAGGATCATTTAGGAGTTCAAATCTATCCGAATCTTTAAATTCGTTTCTAACAAAAATATTTCCCCACCAAGGAATAAAGTATCCTTTGGGAAGATCAGGAAACTCATTTTGAAGCTTTTCAACATAAGATTCAGCTTCTTCCTTTCTTAAAGAAGTAACAATAATTTGTTTAGGTTTCTCTGTTAACAGTTTTCTGGTAACTGCATTACCCACTAAACCCCAGGCACCTAAGACCAAAACTGTTTTGTTTTGAATATCCATAACTACCTCTTAAATTTTAATTTTTCTTATACTAAAAGTTAGCTTAATATGATAGACTCTGCAAGAAAAATAAGAATAATCAACATCCTATATTATTTTTGTTTAGATTGGAAAACCAAATTGGCTTTCTTAAATTAGTAGTTTAAATTTTTATTTTATTTGTATAAGCGAGAACAACCTATGAAAATATGTGAAGTATTAACAAAAGATAATATAATTCCTGAATTAAATGCTGAAACTAAAGAAGAAGCTATTACTGAACTTCTAAATCTTTTTAAAGATGATAAAAGAGTTACTAACTTAACCGAAGTAAAAAATGCAGTAATGGAAAGAGAAAAAATTATGTCGACAGGTGTAGGAAATGGATTTGGAATTCCTCACTGTAAAACAAATAAAGTTGATGGCATTTTAGCTGCTTTTGGTAAACCAAAAAATCCAATTGATTTTGAAGCCTTAGATGGTAATCCTGTTGGTTTAATCTTTCTATTAATTTGTAATGATAATCTTGTTGCACCACATATAAAATTATTAAGTAGAATTTCACTTATCATGAATAACGAAGATACAAGGAATAAACTTTCATCTGTAAAAACTGTTGATGAAATTTTCTCAATATTCAGTTGTGGAGAAAAAGAAATTACTTAATTAATGGTTATGTAACATCAAACTTGTTTTAAAAATTAAGTTTTAGAATTTGAAATTATATTTTCAACTTAACCTTAGTTACATAAAATAAATTTACCCTAAACTAATTTAATAGAATAATACCAGAAACAAATTATGATTAAAGCTATAAAAGGTACAAACGATATACTTCCTGAAGAAATAGTAAACTGGAATTACCTCACCAATATTGTAAAAGAACAAATGCGTTTTTTTAATTATAAAGAAATTCGTACTCCAATATTTGAACATACTGCCCTTTTTTCTCGTGGTATTGGTGAAGGAACTGATATTGTAAGTAAAGAAATGTACTCTTTTATAGATAGAAGCGAAAACAATATTACTCTTAAGCCGGAAATGACAGCATCCGTTGTTAGAGCTTTTATTGAACATTCTCTTGGCAAACAATCCGGATTAAATAAATTATTTTACATTTCACCCATGTTTCGCCAAGAAAGACCGCAAGCCGGTAGACTAAGACAGTTTCATCAATTTGGAATTGAAGCTCTTGGAAGTCATAATCCTGCTTTAGATGCAGAAGTAATACAGGTTGCATTTGAGATTTTAAAAAATATTGGGTTAAAGGATATTACTGTTAAAATTAATTCACTTGGAGTTCCTGAAGAAAGAACAAAATTTTCAGAAGCATTAAAAGAATTTGTTTTAGATAAAAAAGATCAACTTTCGGAAGATAGTCAAAGAAGATTAGAAACAAATGTTCTTAGAATTCTTGATAGTAAAAATAAAACTGACCAGCAAATAGTTGCGAATGCTCCATCAATCTTGGATTTTTTAGGAGAAGAGAGTCTAGAACATTTTAACACAGTAAAAGAACTTTTAGAGTTAGCAAAAATTCCATTTTCCGTTGAACCAAAGTTAGTAAGAGGTTTAGATTATTACACCCATACAACTTTCGAGATAGTTAGCTCTAGAGTTGGAGCACAAAGTGCCCTTTGCGGTGGAGGAAGATATAATCTATTAGTCGAACAGCTTGATGGAAAATCAACACCTGCGGTTGGTTTTGCAGCGGGAATTGAAAGAATTTTAATTGCATGTAATGCCGAAAATGCTTTTACCGTTGAAGAAAATCCTATTGATATTTATTTGGTAAGATTAGATAAAGAAATTGAAAATATAGTATTTAAGATTTCTTCTGAATTAAGAAAAAATAAATTGAATGTGGAATTCGATTATTTATCAAGAAGTGTAAAAGCACAAATGCGCGAGGCTAATAAATATAAATCTCGCTACGTCTTGTTTGTTGGCGGAGAAGAATATGAGAAGGGACAAGTGCAACTTAAAAATATGGAAACCGGAGATCAGCAATTGTTTGCTCTTAACCAAATAGAAGATTTAATTAATAATATAAAATAAATTTACAGACTTTATCATTTTTATATAATTCTATTTATGCAAAAAATAATTGGTCGTAAACCCGTACTCGAAGCATTAAAATCAAAAAAGAAAATTGATCAAATTTATATTCAGTATGGTTTACACGGGGCGATAATAGACCAAATAAAAAAATTAGCAAAACAAAATGGTATTAAATTAACCCAGCTTTCTCCACAGAAATTTGCTAATCATACAGAAGGAAAAAATACACAAGGCATAATTGGTATAAAAAGTTCATTTAATTATTCCCAGTTGGATGATATTTTAATTTCTGCCGAAAAATCCGAATATCCTTTTTTGCTTTTGCTAGATTCAATTCAAGATACACACAACCTTGGTGCAATAATAAGAACTGCTGAATGTGCAGGGGTTGATGGAATTATTACAACAATAAGAAATAGTGCTTCTATAAATAATACAGTTGAAAAAACTTCCGCCGGAGCTATAAGTCATATTAAAATTACTCAAGTTAACAACCTCGCTTCAACAATTGATATTATTAAACAAAGCGGCTATTGGGTTGTTGGATCAAAGTTAGGTAATTCTCAAAATTATACAACTATTGACTATAAACAACCAATTGCAATAGTTGTAGGAAATGAGGAAAAAGGAATTAGGCGTTTAGTTGCCGATAAATGCGACTTTCTTGCAGAAATTCCGATGAAAGGAAAGATTCAAAGTTTAAATGTTTCTGTTGCAACTGGAATTCTACTCTTTGAAATAAACCGCCAAAGATCACAATTAATTGTTTAATTATATAACAAAAACTTAAAAATATAGATTATTTTTATTGTATTTAATGAAATCTTGACTTTTTTGTCAAGATTATTTACGTTGCTATTATAAATTTAAAATGGAGAAGTAATGGCTGAAGAAACCCGTGAAGATATTAAGATAATTGAAGAACATACGGAATCAGATTATAAATGGGGATTTGTTACAGATATTGAAGAAGATGAGTTTCCCAAAGGATTAAATGAAGATATAGTTCGTAAAATTTCTGCAAAGAAAAACGAACCGGAATGGATGACAGAATGGCGATTAAAAGCATATAATCGTTGGTTAAAAATGGAAGAACCACAGTGGGCGAAAGTTGACTATGATAAAATTGATTATAATGCTATTAGATACTATGCAGCTCCAAAGGAAAAACCTGAGTTAAAAAGTCTTGATGAAGTTGATCCGGAACTAATAGAAACTTTTAACAAATTAGGTATTCCTTTAGAGGAACAAAAAAAATTATCGGGGGTTGCTGTAGATGCAGTTTTTGACTCTGTTTCGGTAGCTACAACTTTTAAAGAAACATTAGCAGAAAAAGGAATTATTTTCTGTTCAATTTCAGAAGCTATAAAAGAACATCCCGAATTAGTAAAAAAATATATTGGATCAGTTGTTCCTCAAACCGACAATTTTTTTGCTGCCTTAAATTCTGCTGTTTTTAGCGATGGATCTTTTGTATATATTCCTAAAGGTGTTCGCTGCCCAATGGAACTCTCTACTTACTTTAGAATAAATGCAATGGATACCGGACAATTTGAACGAACATTAATTATTGCCGATGACGATAGCTACGTAAGTTACTTGGAAGGTTGTACTGCTCCAATGAGAGATACAAACCAACTTCATGCTGCAATTGTAGAAATTGTTGCCCTAGAAAATGCAGAGGTAAAATATTCAACTGTTCAAAATTGGTACCCGGGCGATAAAGAAGGAAAAGGTGGCATTTACAATTTTGTAACTAAACGAGGAATTTGTAAAGGAAATAACTCAAAAATATCTTGGACACAAGTAGAAACCGGTTCGGCTGTTACTTGGAAATATCCGGGTTGTATTTTACAAGGTGATAACTCTATTGGAGAATTTTATTCAGTTGCCGTAACAAATAATTTTCAGCAAGCTGATACAGGCACAAAAATGGTTCATCTTGGAAAGAATACAAAAAGTACAATTATTTCAAAAGGTATTTCTGCAGGCAAAAGTAATAATTCATATAGAGGATTAGTTAAAGTTGGCAAAAATGCACAAAATGCTCGCAACTTTTCTCAATGCGATTCAATGTTGATGGGTAATCAATGTGGTGCTCACACTTTCCCTTATTTAGAAATAAATAATAAAACTGCAACTGTTGAACACGAAGCCACAACCTCAAAAGTTGGTGAAGACCAAATATTTTATCTAAACCAAAGAGGTATTAACACAGAAGATGCAATTAACATGATTGTAAATGGATTTTGTAAAGAAGTATTTAATGAACTGCCAATGGAATTTGCAGTAGAAGCACAAAAACTTCTTTCAATTAGTCTAGAAGGTAGTGTAGGATAAAATAAAAAAGTAAAATTATTTACGTATAATCCAAAAGTTTTGAAATAAAAATTGAAAAATAAAGTGTAAAGGAAAGTTAAATGATAACAATTAAAAATCTTCATGCAAATATTGAAGATAAAAAAATACTAATGGGCATTGATTTAGAAGTTAATGCAGGCGAAATTCATGCAATTATGGGACCAAACGGTTCAGGAAAAAGTACACTAGCCAACGTACTTGCCGGACACGAAGCTTATGAAGTTACCGATGGTGAAATTATTTTTAACAACAATAATATTGTTGAAATGGATCCTGATGAAAGAGCAAGAGAAGGTTTATTCCTTGCATTTCAATATCCAGTTGAAATTCCCGGAGTTAGTAATTCAGTATTTCTAAAAACTGCAGTAAACGAAATTAGAAAGCATAAGGGACAAGAAGAAATATCCGCAAAAGAGTTTTTAGCTCTAATTAGAGAAAAGGCTGAATTATTAGGAATGGATAGCTCACTTATAAGTCGTTCAGTAAACGAAGGATTTTCCGGTGGTGAAAAAAAACGTAATGAAATTCTACAACTTTTAACTCTTAACCCCAAACTAGCTGTTTTAGATGAAACAGATTCCGGACTTGATATTGATGCTTTAAAAATTGTAGCTCAAGGTGTAAACGAATTTAAGAATAAAGATAATGCCGTAATTCTTGTAACTCATTATCAAAGACTTTTAGATTATATTGTTCCTGACTTTGTTCATGTTTTGTATAAAGGAAGAATTGTTAAATCAGGTGATAAAAATTTGGCTCTTGAACTTGAAGAAAGAGGTTACGATTGGATTATAAAAGAACAGTCCGAAACTGTTTAAGAAATGGAGAAAAAAATGAGCCAAGATAATATTAAAAAATGGTACCTTGATAATTTTAAAAATTTCCAAGAATCCACAGAAAACGATATTTTTTCAGAATTAAGATCAAGTTCAATAAAGGAATTTGAATCATCAAACTTCCCTACCAGAAAAGATGAAGAATGGAAATACACAAATATTGCTCCAATTTTAAAACATGACTTTGTACCATCTCCATTGATGAAAAATGAATCTGAAACTATTACAAACATTGATCAATACAAAATTCCTGATTTAGATGTTCATCTATTAGTTTTTGTAAATGGAATCTTTCAAACTAAACTATATTCTGATGATGAATTAAATGAAGGTATTATTGTTGATAGTTTTCGTAATCAATTAAAGAATAATACAGAGTTTTTAAATAGCATTTTAATAGATAAAGAAAGTAATGATAATTCCTTTAATCTTCTTAATAATTCCTTTGTTTATGATGGTCTTGTAGTTTACATACCAAAAGATAAAATAGTTGAAAAACCTATACATGTTTTAAATATTACAACCAATAGTTCGTCTAAACCATTGGTTCAACCAAAAAACTTAATTGTTGCAGAAGAAAACGCCCAAGCAAAAATTATTTCGGAACATATAGGAATTAACAAAGCAGAGTATTTCACAAATGTAAGAACAGATATTTCAATTGCAGAAAATGCGAATGTAACTTTTTACAAATTACAAAATGAAACTTATTCAGCTTACCATGTTGATAAAACTGAAATAATACAAAAAGAATCAAGTATATTTAATCACTTTTCATTGTCGTTCGGTGCAAATATTGCACGTAACGATATCAATGTGAAATTAGATGGAGAAAATATCGAGCTTCATCTTTATGGTTTATATTTAGGCAATAAAAATCAACATATAGATAACCACACATTTATTGATCACGCTTACCCAAATTGTGAAAGCAATGAATTGTATAAAGGCATTCTTGATGATAATGCTCAAGGAGTTTTCTCGGGTAAAATTTTAGTTAATCAAATTGCGCAAAAAACAAATGCATTTCAGTCTAATAAATCAATTTTACTTTCTGATAAAGCTGGTGTTGATACAAAACCACAATTAGAAATTTATGCTGATGATGTAAAGTGTTCACATGGTGCAACTGTTGGCAAATTAAATGAAGAAGCATTTTTCTATATTCGATCTAGAGGAGTTCCGGAAGAATCAGCAAAATCAATGTTAATAAGAGCTTTTGTAGATGACGTTGTAAGTCAAATTGATATAGAACCATTTAAAGAAAAAGTAAATCATACAATTTTTGAACATTTAGATAGAGAAGAATTTTAATGAACTTTGATTCGTTCGTAAATACAACAACAAAAGCACCAAAAGAATTTAGACATTTTAATGTTGATAAAGTCAGAGCAGATTTTCCTATTCTTAGTAGAAAAGTAAATAACAAACCACTCGTATATTTTGATAATGCTGCCACTTCTCAAAAACCTCGGAGTGTAATTGATTCTATTACAAATTATTATACTTACGAAAATGCTAATATTCACAGAGGATTACATTTCTTAAGCGAATTGGCAACAGATGCTTATGAAGGAGCCCGATTAAAAGTTAAAGAATTTCTAAATGCAATGAGTGTTTCCGAAATTATTTTTGTTCGCGGGGCAACTGAAGGAATTAATTTAATTTCAAATTCACTATGTAGAGCAAATCACTTTTCTGATGGTGATGAAATAATAATTTCTCACATGGAACATCATTCGAATATTGTGCCATGGCAACTTTTATGCGAAAGAAAAAATCTAAAATTAAAAGTTGTACCGATAAATGAAAAAGGTGAATTTATTTTTGAAGAATTTGAAAAAATGATTTCGGAAAAAACTAAGCTAGTTTCTGTGATCCATATTTCAAATGCACTCGGTACTATTAATCCTGTAAAAGAAATTGTTGCCAAAGCTCATGAATTCAATATTCCTGTATTACTAGATGGTGCACAAGCAGTACCACACACCAATATTGATGTTCAAGATCTTGATTGTGACTTTTATGTATTCTCAGGTCATAAAGTTTTTGGACCAACAGGAATTGGAGTTATTTACGGTAAAACTGAATATCTAGATAAATTACCTCCCTTTCAAGGTGGTGGTGATATGATAAGAGAAGTTACTTTTGAGAAAAGTATTTTCGAAGATATTCCTCAAAAATTTGAAGCAGGAACACCAAATATTGTTGGAGGTATTGCTTTAGGCTCTGCCATAGAGTATCTATCTTCTTTCAATAGAAATGATATTATCCAACATGAAAAAATGTTATTGACTTATGCCACAGAAAAATTGAGCCAAATTGAAGGATTAAGAATTATCGGAACATCCGACAATAAAACTTCGGTAATTTCATTCGTAATCGATGGAATTCATCCATATGATATTGGAACGATTATCGATACTGATGGAATAGCAATTAGAACGGGACACCATTGTACAATGCCACTTATTAAGCATTTTGATTTACCCGCAACTGCAAGAGCCTCATTCTCTATTTATAATAAGAAAGAAGAAATTGACACTTTACATAGTGCTTTGTTAAAAGTAAAAAAAATGTTTTCATAAGGAATAATTATGATTGATAAAAAATATTTAGAATCTAAAATAATTTCTGTTTTAGAAACAATTTTTGATCCGGAAATTCCGGTAAATATTTACGAGCTAGGAATGATTTATGATATAAAAATAAAAGATAATGCCAATATCGAAATTGTTATGACACTTACCTCACCAAATTGTCCGGTAGCAGAAAGTTTACCGGCTGAAGTAAGACAAAAGGTTTTAGAGATTGAAGACGTAAATGACGTAAGTATTAATTTAGTTTGGGAACCACCATGGAATAAAGACATGATGAGTGATGAAGCTAAACTAAATCTTGGACTTTTATAAAATTAATTTAAATAAGGAAAATATGTTCCCAATAAATAACAACTCAATGTATGATCCACGTGCAGTTCAACCAATGCGAGATGAACTCGTCTATGTTGGATTTAGTGAATTAACAACTCCGGAAGAAGTAGACAAAGCTCTTTCTAAACAAAATGATGAAACAACTTTTATATTTATTAATTCTGTTTGCGGCTGTGCTGCTGGAAGTGCAAGACCAGGAATTTCTTTGGCTTTACAACAAGACAAAATTCCGAATAACATAGTTACAGTTTTTGCTGGGCAAGACAAACCAGCAGTTGAAACAGTTAGATCAAAATATTTATCTCAATTTCCTCCATCTTCACCATCAGCAGCACTTATAAAAAATGGTGAAGTACTTTTTATGATGCCGCGACATACAATAGAAGGAAGAACCCCTGAAGAAATTGCAGAAGTATTAAAAGATGTTTTTAACAAAAACTGTACAGGTAAAGGACCTTCAATTCCTAAAGAAAAATATGAGAAATTGGTTCATGCACAAATGTGCGGTTCAAAAATTCCATTAAATGACTGTTAAGTTATAATAATGAAATTTACAACTCAAGAAGAATATGGCTTAAGACTTTTAGTCCGCTTAGGATTTGCAAAAATAAATGGTCAAGGATTAACAATTCCGGAAATTAGTACGAAGGAACAAATTACCGAACCTAATGTTGCAAAAATACTAAGAGTCTTAAGACTTGCTGGTTTTCTAGAAAGTGAACGTGGAAGACTTGGTGGATATTCATTAACGAAGAATCCGGATGAGATTAATATTGGAGAAGTTATGAGTATTCTTGGAAATAAATTTTTTGATTCTTCATATTGTGAGAATCAATCATCTACCGAAATTTGTACACATTCATTGGATTGCTCAATCCGTTCATTCTGGAAAATTATACAACAGTCCATTGATACAGTAATAAATAAACTAACATTAGAAGACCTAATGGGAACTGAAAAACAGTTATTTGAAGGAATCAATAAAACCTCTACCTCAGATAAGACTAATTAATATTTTTACTTCAGCTTAAAAATTCTGGTTTAAGAATAATTGATGTGATTATTTTGGTATTTTATCAATTAATTACAAAATCAAATTATTATTTTGATTTTGCTTTACTACACTCATCAACTAAATAAGCAATTGAATTATATTCAATTCCACTATGTAACGATAACCCGATTTCACAAGTTTTACTATTTGAATATCCACAGTAACAATTATGCTCTTGAATAGAAGACTTTAATGTTTTTAAAGCCGACTCATTCAACTCAGGATGGGAAAAGCCTCTATCCCCGGCAAATCCACAGCAATTTACACCTTCTGGAATATGAACATCTTTTGCACATGTTTCGGCTATTTTTATAAGCTTTTCTGTTAATTCCATTTTTGTTGTACTACACGTAGTATGTATTGCAATGGATTCATCCTTTGGAGATATTTCCAATTCATCTAACAATTCATCTGCAATAAACTCAACACTATCATAAACTTTATAATTAACAAATTTATTTTTATTTAAAAAGTCGTTAAATGTTTTTACACATGGACTCGTATCAAACACAACAGGGATTCTTCCCTCTTTATTTTTTTTAGATATTGCTTTAAATAACTCTTCGGATTTCTTTTTTCCTTGTTCAACAAATCCCTTACTTGAAAAAGGCATACCGCAACATAAATTGCTTAAATTATCAAGATAAATAATTTTATATCCTGCTTTCTTAAATAGCTTTTGCATAACCGTACTTTGATCTTCAGTATATTTACTTTGTGTATAAGTTCCCATACTTCTACTAATACAGCTTGGAAAATATATCACTACTTTGTCATCATCTCTAAAATCATCATTCTTATATTCAGCTTTTCTACCTTTAGGAATAAAAGTATTCCACATAGGAATTTTGTTAAATGATATTTTTCTTAAAAATTTAAAGAATCCGTTAAAAACTGTTTCACCAGCAACTTTCTTAATTAGTGCTAAAATATTTAATACAACTTTTAGTGTAGTTGTAATAAATGAAAAACTATCACTTAAAATATCTGCTATTAATTTTGCAAAACCGGAATTATTTTCGGCTCTAATTGATTTTATTAATTTCCCTGTATCAATATCAACTGGACAACTTAACTCACATAAACCATCGGTCGCACACGTTTCTTCACCCAAATAACCATATTGGTTTGCTAATTTTCTAAATCTTAAATTTTCTTTTCCAAGACTTTTTTGATTATTGATTTCTCTCCAAACTGAAATTCTTTGTCGTGGTGTAAGTGTCAAGTTTTTAGAAGGACATATATTTTCACAGAACCCACAATCAATACACTTATCAATTATAGGATTAACAATTGGAGTAGGCTTTAAGTTTTTAATATAAACATCTGCATCATCATTTATTAATACTCCGGGATTAAATATCCCATTAGGATCAAAAGCATTTTTGGTTCTTACCATAAACTCATATATGTCTTTTCCCCATTCATATTTAACGAAAGGAGCCATATTCCTTCCTGTTCCATGCTCTGCTTTTAGGGAACCATCATATTTTTCAACAACAAGCAGAACAACTTCATCCATAAACTTTTGATAACGTTCTACTTCTTTCGCATTATTAAAATCTTGTGCAAACACAAAATGAATATTACCTGATAAAGCATGCCCCCAAATAATTGTATTATCATAATTATATTTTTCAAATAGTTTTTGGAGATCAGTAACTGCGTCTGCTAACTTTGCTGTTTCAAAATTTACATCTTCAATTACTACTGTTGTTCCTGCTTCTCTTGCTTTACTAACAGATGGGAATAAACCTTTACGAACATTCCATAATTTTAAATATTCTTTCGGATCACTTGTAAACTCAATTTCTCTAACTGTCTCTATTGCATTAAGTTTAGTAGTAATATCAGTAATATTTTTATATAAAAGTTCTTTATTTTCGCCTGATGTTTCAATAAGTAAGGCAGCAACATCTCCGTGCAAATCTTTAAGATAACCGGGCATTCCTTTTTTATTCTCTACGGATCTAAGAGATGCTCTATCCATAATTTCAGCAGCATCAACAGGTAAATTATTTAGAATTGGAATTGCAGAACATGCTGTTTTAACATCTGGGAAAAGGATTAAAGCAGAAGCTCTGTTAGGAAGTGCCGGTACTGTTTTTAAAGTAATTTCGGAAATAAACCCTAAAGTACCTTCCGAACCAATCATTAAATGTTTTATTATTCCTATAGGATCTTGAAAATCAACAAAGGAATTAACACTATACCCAGTAGTATTTTTTATTTTATACTTATTAACAATTCTATTAAGAATTGTTGTATTAGCATTTATTTCTGAAGCAATATTTAATAACTCAGCTATAAGTTTTTTATTTTCCTCAAGAAATTTTGCTCTACTCTGTTCATTCGATGTATCAAGAACTGTCCCATTGTAAAAAACAATTCTCAAATCAGTAACCGTATTATAAGTATTGTGCTTTACTCCGCTTGTCATACCACTTGCATTGTTCGAGGCAATGCCTGTAACAGTTGCAGCATTTATTGAAGCCGGATCAGGACCTATTTTTTTATTAAATCGTAAAAGTGTTTGATTTGCTTTTACTCCAATTACAGCAGGAGTTAAAGTTATTTTGGATTTATCTTCCGATATTTTTATTGTGTTCCAAGATCGATCGGCAACAAGAAGAACAGAATTAGATATTGCCTGCCCTGAAAGACTTGTTCCTGAAGCTCTAAACGTAATTGGAATATTGTATTTTGCACATGTCTTAATAACATTTATAACTTCTTCTTCCGATTTTACTTTTACAACTATTTTGGGAGTAAGTCTGTAAAAACTAGCATCTGTTCCATAAGCAAATGTTCGCAATTCATCAGAGAAGATTCTTTCATCTGGAATTATTTTTATAAGATCTGATAATAGATTTTTATAATTATTAGGTAACATAAATACTGTAAATAATTACTAACAAAACAATTTATTGATTGAGTATAAACTTTCTTAAGTTTCAATAAAAACTATTTCCCCGACATATCGGGGAAATAATAAATTTATAAATGTATTTTCTACACAAAAAAATTAGAGTAACAATTAAATTTTAACTGTTACAAGTTTCTTCAACTTCTTCAATTGTTTTAGGTATTGGTTTACCAAGAACTTTATAACTGTCTTTCGTGATAAGAACATCATCTTCAATTCTTACTCCACCAAAATCTAAATAGTCATCAAGTTTATTATAGTTAATAAAATCAGTATGTTTTTTATTATCTTTCCATTGTTTAATTAATGCAGGAATAAAATAACATCCAGGCTCTACAGTAACAACAAAACCTTTTTCTAATTCTTTTCCTAATCTTAAATAAGCTAATCCAAATTGATCACTTCTTTTTAATTTTTTATTATAACCCACATAATTTTCACCTAGATTTTCCATATCATGTACATCTAATCCCATCATGTGCCCTAATCCATGAGGGAAGAATAAAGCATGCGCTCCTTTATCAACAGCTTTTTCAATATTTCCTTTCATAATTCCAAGATCTTTAAGACCTACAACAATTATTTTTGCTACAGCTAAATGCACTTCTCTAAATCTAATTCCGGGTTTTAACATTTCAATTGCTTTTAATTGTGAATCTAAAACAATATTGTAAATATCTTTTTGCTTATCACTATATTTCCCATTTACCGGAATTGTCCTAGTTATATCACTTGCATACCCCATCATTGTTTCAGCACCAGAATCAAGCACAGCCATTTGTCCATCTTGCATTACATTTTCATGGGTATGATTATGTAATATTTGTCCATTAACTGAAAAAATAATTGGGAATGAAACTCCGTTACCCTTTGAAAGAGCAATTCCTTCAACTGTACCAAAGATTTCTCGTTCAATTATTCCCGGCTTCATTAATTTCATTGCTGTAGTGTTCATTAAATAACTTGTTTCAACAGCTTTTTCAATTTCCACAATTTCTTCATCACTTTTAATTGATCTTTGTTCAATTACAGCCTTAATAAGTTTTTTAGAAACATTTTCATTTACTTCTGTAGGGTTTATATCCAAAAGTTTATCAATCAATAGAAAATTATCATATCTATATTGTGGTAAATAATGAATCTTTTCACCTTTCTTAATATATTTTTTTAGATAATTATCTAATTTTGAAAATGACTTAACTTCTTTTACTCCTACTTTAGCAGCTTTGTCATTTATACTCTCATCAAATCCCATCCAAACTATATCATCGATAGTTCTATCATCACCAAAAATAATGTCCTCGTCCTTGTCTATATTAATTACAGCCGCAACTCCGGTTTGGTTTAATCCCCAATAATATAGGAAAGTACTGTCTTGTCTAAACCGATACGTATTATCTCCATAATTCATAGGTGCTTCTTCGTTTCCCAAAAACAAAAGAATTCCTTTTTTAAATTTTTTCTTTAACTCTTTTCTTCTTTGCATATAGGTTTTTGAACTAAACATTTTACCCTCTTATATTTATTACAGACTGTTTTTCTATTTTTTCTTTTATATTATTTTACAACCAATAAATCTAATTATAAAGAAATTATTTGTAAACAAGTATTATTTTTCTCTAGATTATAAATCAATTTAAAATAGTTATGAAAAACTTTTAATAATCTTGTTAGTATGAATAGCAATTGTTAGTTGTTCTAACAGAAAAACTTCGTAAATAAAGTACCAAATTGGAAAAATAAATGAAAAACCATAAAAAATATTTTCTAATTATATACACTCTACTTAGCACTTTATTATTTGCACAAAATATTTCTTTCAACTTCAAAAATCAAAAGAAGCCACAGAAAATTGACGCTAGACAATTTTTAAAGAAACATGATAAAATTGTTGAAGATTTTCATAAAAATAATCCAAATTTTGAACAAGAAAGCAGACTTAAAAAATCTAATTGGAATTTTTCGGTAGGAACTAAAAAAGATTGGTTTGCTTTTAATATTGAAGATGATAATTTTTATACTGTACCATCTACATGCCGAGCAATTGGAACTAATTGTTATATTTTTGTAGAAAATGCTATTTGGAATTCTAAAGTTACGCAAGAGAATGTAAATGCAATTAAAAATGGTTTTGATAACTCAACACCAGCAAATAGTAATAAAGGGATTTATGCAACTGTTGTACAAAATTTTGGTTCACCACCTAATATTGATGGCGATCCTAAAATAATTATTCTTATTCTTGATATTAAAGATGGTTATAATAAGTCCGGTAAATATATTGCCGGTTATTTCCATTCAGTAAATCAAATTTCTCACACATATAGTAATATGGCAGAAATTTATTATTTGGATGCAGATCCTTCTAACCTTTCTACTGAAGATGGACTAAATAAAGTACTTAGTACAACTGCTCACGAGTTTCAACATATGATTGATTACAACTACCATAAAACATCTCAGTTAATCTTTCTTAATGAAGGATGTTCACTAGTTTCGGAAGTTATTTGTGGTTACCCACTTTACAACCAAACATACTTTAATAATGATTACAATCATTACCTTCTTGATTGGAGAGAAGGTGAAGATGTACTAAGCGATTATTCAAGAGCTGCAAAATATATGACCTATATGTATGGACAATTTGGGAAAAGTTTCTTAAACAATTTTGTAAAAAGTAATCAAGTCGGAATTTCCGGTATAAACGATGCTTTAAGTAAAACACAGCCATCAACTTCACTCAGATTTACCGAATCACTTACAAATTGGTTCAAAGCAAATACTATAAATAATACTAATTATCCGGAATGGAGTTATACAATACCCAACGTTTACAATGTTTCACCAACTGACCATAAAAATCCGAATTATATTTCTTCCAATATTACAGTTGCTCAAGCTGCGGCAGACTATATTTTGTTTTCCGAAGGTAGAAAATTAGAAATTAATTTTAATGATTATGGAGATGGAGTATTAGAGTTTATTGCTGTAAAAATTCTAAACAATAATATTATTTCTGTAGAAGATATAACACCTAATACTAATTTAATTTTTAATGATTTTGGAACTAATTATGACAAAATTATTTTTAGTATTCTTAATCCCGATGCAGACAATACACATATTTATAAATATTCATCAAAGGGAAGTTCAAATTCGATAGAATTATCTTATGATGAAAATCCACCAACCGGATATTTAGACTTATCGGTAAATGATACAATATGTGTATTTTTTGATTCGGTGCCTAATGGATTTTTAGATTCTATAAAAGTTGGCTTAGCTAATGTTGGTCCTATAAATGGTGCAATTTACAAATTCACAGGGAACTCACGCCCTACTCCTTTGGGCAAGAAACTTGCTGATATTACTGCTACTTCCAAATTTAAACAAGGTAATATTTCCTCTTGGTCTAATTGGGCAAAAATAAACTTAACATCTCAAAATATTTCAACTGATAATGAATTTGCTGTTGCTTTTGTTATTAAAGGTCAGTATCCACAACAAAATCAAGTAATGGTTACTTCTCAGTCGCAAGAAAATATTCATAGTTATACCTATCTAAATAATCCGGGGTCAGGTGTTGCTCCTAATTGGTTTTATATTAGTAGTTCAGATACAGAAGCTTATGCTTATCTAATAAGAGCTTACGTTAGCTTCGATACTACAAAAATTAAAGATAAAGAAATTGTATTACTTCCATCTCAAAGTAAACTAGTACAAAATTATCCAAATCCGTTTAATGCAATTACTACAATAAACTATAGCATTCCGAAAAATGAAAAACATAAGGAGCTAAATGTTGGTTTATTTGTTTTTGATATACTTGGAAAAAAAGTAAAAACACTAGTTAACGCAATAAAACAGCCCGGAAATTATTCTGTAAATTTTAATGCCAGTAAATTTTCTAGTGGAACATATTTTTATGTTCTCAAAGTTGGAGGTAACATCCAAGCTAAGAAGATGATTTTGCTAAAATAAATATCAAAATATTTATTTTTTATCATAAAACTTTAATATTTCAACTTTACTTAACCTACGAGGTTTACAAGACCTTGCTGGTTAATTTATTTACAAATTAAAATAATTTTTGAAATTCTTTTTTATCTCTGTTTTTCCAAGCTCCTTTGTGGTAAGTATAAAATAATAATACACATTATATTTATTTGGACATTTTAGTTTTTTTTTTTAGATTTTAAATAGTCTTAATGTTTTTATAAGTTCATAGAAAAGCAATTATTTTCAGTAGTGGAATGGCTTTATGAATTTGTTATTAAATATTTTTCCTTCACAAAATTTAAATCCTCTTAAACTCTTTTCTTTTTATAATTT
>PDWI01002040.1_pt1 | contig 31152 bp, 27 predicted proteins | sample 1430891 | NCBI WGS metagenome assembly PDWI01 (sample SAMN01162508, study PRJNA174530) | Oral metagenome, whole genome shotgun sequencing project. | biome: Marine environment; feature: Marine mammal; material: Swab sample of the gingival sulcus; isolation source: swab sample of gingival sulcus... | reverse complement strand
GGTGTGGGATCCTAATCTATAACGTCGCATAGCGACAACTGTAAACTTTTCTTCGCCTAAAGGCGAGGGGTTTCAACCATCCCCGAAAGAGACACTAAAGCCCTACCGGAAGTACTCGACAGCCAGCAGGAATATTTCACAACGCTCGCTCAGCACCACAGAGTCCAATACTCTTACCTGATTCTTCTTGCTCGTTTTGAAAACATTGCAGGCATAAAGGCGGCACAAGGTGACAGTGCTGTTCAATAATCGGCCATCTTTCTTACCAGAACGGAAGCTGATCTTTTCAACAACAATCAACTTTTATCTGGAGCCGGTTTTTCCGATAATTTTTTCGCTCGCAGAGAGAAACTCGCCCAAGGTCGTATGGTCTGTTGCCGAGACCAGAAGACCTTCACCACCAATTTCTTCTCGCAACATCTCCATGTCGTCGACAAGGTCGATCTTGTTAAAGATCTTGAGTACCGGCAGGTCGGCCAGACCCAACTCTCCGAGAATATCTTCTACAACCCGCATATGCTGACGAAAGGAAGGGTTCGATACATCGATGACGTGGACAAGGAGGTCCGCCTCCTGCAACTCTTCAAGGGTTGCCATAAAGGCCCGTACCAGCTCTTCGGGCAGATGCTGTATAAAGCCAACGGTATCGGTGATAATAACCTCTGTTTCCGCGGGGAAGCGCAGCCTTCTGCTGGTCGGGTCGAGGGTGGCAAAAAGCTTGTCTTCTGCCACAATGCTGCTGTTGGTCAAGGTGTTCAACAGGGTGGATTTTCCGGCATTGGTGTATCCAACCAGAGAGAGTACCGGTAGCATCTTCTTGCGCCGCTTCGCCCGGCGGTAGTACCGCTCCTTGCTGACCTTTTTCAGCTCTTTGCCAAGGCGTGCCAGACGATCGTTGATCCGCCGCCGGTCAATTTCCAGCCTGGTTTCACCCGGACCACGGGCACCGATACCGCCGGTGAGCCGCGATAAGGCATCATCACGGGAAGAGAGACGGGGCAACATATACCTGAGCTGGGCCATCTCAACCTGCAGGCGCCCTTCCCGGCTCAGTGCCCTGCGGGCAAAGATATCCAGAATCAACTGCGTGCGGTCTATAACCCGCAGATCTGTAAAGTCGGTGATAGAGCGGATCTGTGACGGATTCAACTCTTCGTTGAAGACCAAAAGGTTCGCGTCATGCTGCAAGGCAAGGATCATTATCTCGGCAAGTTTGCCCTTCCCGAGAATAAACCGTGGATTGACCTTTCTTCTCTGCTGCAGGATCGAATCAAGGACAACGACATCGGCAGAACGGGCCAGCTCGGCAAGCTCAAGCAGAGCCTCTTCGGCATGCGCCCTCTTTCGGGTGGAGACAGAGATGAGAATCGCCCTGTCTCTTGTTGCATCAACCTGACTGGCCTTCTGACCGCGCCGCAGCTCACTTTCTATTGCGGCGAGGAGCTCTTCAGGGGCATCCTTTTGGTTGGCGGGATGGACCGGATCGAGGAAATGCCAGCATCTCTCGTCGCCGCCAGGCAAGAGATGGGCGGTGTAGAGCTTCTCAGGAAGCCCATCGGGCTGCACCTTGAGAACCGAGAGAAAATCGAGACGCAAAAAGAGCAGATCCATCAGATCTTCGTCGCTTATCTCTTCGCCGGCCAGATGGGTATGAACCAGACGCAGCCCACACAATCTTCCTCCAGAGCGCCTCGAAGAGATGAGCTGGGGCACCAGGAGCCCGGAGAAGGTACCGACAATGACCGCCTGCACCTTACCTGAACGCTCAACGAGCAGACCAAGCTGACGATTCAAGGCAAGAGACAGACGACAGAGTTCCCGCGCCATTTCCGGATTGATAATCAGCCCGGCCTGGACCCGCTTTCTACCGATCCGTTCAAGGGCTCGTATCTGCTGCGTCTTCAGCCCGGCTATATTTCCCGTAACAAAACCGATAACTTGCCTCCTTTAGAGTGGTTTCTTGGCTGTTACCCTTTTTTGCTCATCCTGTGTTTGCTGCCGCTTGCACTGCATCGCTTGCGAATAATCTTTCCAGATCGGATCTTCATAGCTGTTATGACAGCCAACGCAGAGACCGAGGCGGAGGATCGCTTTCAGCTCGCCTTTGTTAAAGGGGCGCAGCTCAGCCCTTGAGCTGTGCTGGCGGGCCTTGCCGTTGATGGTCACATAGGCGTCAAACGGCACCGTCTGGCCAACACTGGTGGCAACCCCCTGATCCAAAGGGTAAAAGACCAGCTCACCATCAACCTCCTCAAGCCGTCCCTCACCGAGACCAACGGTTTTTGTCGATGCGTGACAGTCGGTACAGCTCCTGCCTTTTGCCTGGGTGGTATGGGGGTTGATCGCCGCCATCGTAAAACGATGAAAACTCTTTTCCTCCAGTCCTTTCTTGTCCTGGATCGTAACGATATCCTGGCATCCGGGCGTAACCACAACCACCTCGTCACCCCAGACCCCCAGCATCGGCCTCTCATAACGAATATACGAGCGGCCCTCTGTCCACAGCCCCTCGGTCTCGGCGAGTGCCAGCTTGTCGAGATCCTTTTTCGCGGGATCCCTTTTTACATGGCAGCCATAACACTGGGCAACCCAGGTCGAATGACATGCCTCACAGGAGACCCTCTTATGGGCCGGAAAATCACAGACTCCCTTTTTCGGCGGTTTCAAGGGATGCCGCTTCCCGTTCACCTTGCCAACAATCAGTCGCTGTCGATCATCGCCTTCAATATTGTTGAGCAGGTTGCCTTTTCTGGTCGTTCCCGGGTTATCGCTGTGGCAGACAATACAGGATATCTCGAGCTGCTCCTCATAGTGGGCATAGCTTGTTCCATCGCCCATAATCTCATTGCGGGTATGGCAATCGATACAGTCCATGCCCCGGGCGTTGTGGACATCGTTGGCAACGTCAAGGTAAAACCTCTGGCCGGGCAGCTGCTTGTCTGTCAGGCCGCCATTTTCGTAAGGTGTTCCATAGCCCTCGGACTCAAAAATCCCCATATAGGAGATGCCAATCCGCCCGGAACGGTTGTGGCAGCGCACACAGTTACTGCTCTTCACCTTACTGGTAATACGCGGGTGCGGCCTTTTTTCTTTGCGCTCAAAAGAGGTGTCATCGGCCACCAGGACCCAGCTGTCTTCTGGAGTATCGGAGCGCGTAAAATGGCAGGCAGAGCAGCCCCCGCCCTTTTCACTGAAAAATTCAGGGAAACCGGGGAGATCCCCCTTCTGCTTCCAGAGATGACAGGTGGCACAGAGTTTGCGAAAATAGTCGAGGGCCAACGAATTCTCGTCACTCTCGAGGAGCTTTTCGACGGTGAGATCGGTATCCTGGCTCTCACTCTCCCCCCAGTAGTACAAGAGGGTGCCCAGAATGCCCCTGTTTGTAGCCATTAACGAATTTTTCACCTTGTGGATGTCTGCCGGATGACAACCGGCAACCGAGCAGGTCTTGTCCGCAACCCTCAGATCGCCGGGGTTGACGACCATCCCCTTATGTGCGGCCTCTGCGGTTACCGCTGCTGGATCGCCAAGATGGCAGGGAGCGCAGCCGATGACTTGTGCATCGTGAAAGGAGTCGAGCTTCACATCCTGATGGCAGCTCAGACACATATCAACCGTCCCTGCGGTGGTAATAAAGAGCTTTTCAGGACGCTTGGTTCCCAACTCGGTGTAGACAAGGAACACCAGAGACGACAGCAGCAGAAGACCGGTTCCCAGCACAGCCTTATGTACGATGCCCTTTTTCAAAAATGCTCCACACGCTTGACAGCTGAGGTTTTGCTTTTCAACCTCGATAGTTATGCAGGTTCGGAAAGAGATGTCCACCGCCGGAGGTCGCTCTCAGGGCCATCGGCGCCTGCTTCCGCTTAAACTCACTGCCTCTGATTCTGCCGAGGATCTCTTCGACCACCGCTCTGTCATAGCCCCTTGCCACGATCTCTTCAAGACCTTCTCTCTTCTCCAGATACAAATCGACGACGGCGTCGATGGTGTCGTAAGGAGGAAGGTCATCCTGATCGATCTGGCCGGGTCTGAGTTCTGCCGACGGCGGCTTACGGAGGATACGCTCTGGAATCACCGGCCCACGGCTATTTTTACAGGCAGCCAGGCGGTACACCAGCTGTTTTGGCAGATCACCGATAACGGCCAGCCCCCCGCACATATCACCGTAGAGGGTACAATAACCGACGGCCAGCTCGCTCTTATTGCCCGTGGTCAACAAAAGGGCACCGAACTTGTTGGCCATCGCCATAAGCAGGATCCCCCGTATTCGCGCCTGCAGGTTCTGCTCGGTTACATCTTCCTGTAAACCGGCAAATTGCGCTGCCAGCTCGGCGGTGAACCGAGAAAAAAGCCCGTCTATCGGCAGCACCTCGAACCGGCAACCAAGGTTTGCGGCCAGCAGCTCTGCATCCTCAACGGATTCGGCCGAGCTGTATTTCGAGGGCAGGGCCAGACAAAGAAGATTCTCGGCCCCGAGGGCATCGACGGCAACAGCCGCAGTCAACGCAGAATCAATACCGCCGCTCAGCCCGAGCACCGCCGATCTGATAGCCGATTTTTCGAAATAATCCTTCACCCCCATGACAAGCCCGCGGTACAGCCTCTCCTCTTCGCCCTCCTGAAAAGCGAGGCTACGACCCTGCCCGAGGCCGGCCTCTGTATCAACGACAATACAGTCTTCCTCAAAGCCTTTTGCCTCACGACAGATACCGCCGTCTGCGCTAACCGCCGTGCTGTAGCCGTCAAAGAGCAGGCTGTCCTGTCCGCCAACCTGGTTACAGTACAGCACCGGCATCCCCGCCGCCCGTGCCAGCTGCCCGAGCATCTGCCGCCGTCGGTCGTATTTTCCAAAAAGATAGGCTGATGCGGCTATATTGATGATACCCTCCACGGGCTTCTCCCCTTGCGTTGCGTTCAGCTGCTCGAGCCCGGAAAAGCGGGATTCTTCACCGTGCAGATGCACATCGGGAAAAAGCAGATCTTCACCCAGGACTACGGCAAATCGATGCCCCGCCACCGTCAGGATCGGGCTCGCAGAGCTGTCCGGGGTAAAGTATCGATGTTCATTAAAAATATCATGCGAAGAGAGCTGGCGTTTGCCGGTTTGCAAAAGGATCTCTCCCCGGCAGGCGACAATGGCAGCGTTAGAGAGAGTTCCACTCTCTTCCTTCCGGACAACGCCCAGCAGGACCGGGACATCAGGAAGCTCTTGGAGCAGTTTTCGCAGGGCCTTTTCATGCTCTGCCACAAAAGATGGCCGGAGAAGCAGATCCCTCGGCGCAGGACCGGAGAGAGCGAGCTCGGGAAAGACGATAAGATCGCATCCCCGCTCCGCGGCCCGGGATGACCAGGCAAGGATTTTTTCACAGTTACGGGCAAAATCACCGATCAGCGGATGTATCTGAACAAGACCTATTCTCACGGTTTCTCCAGGTAAAAGGAAGTTAGAGGGCGGGCGGCCCATTCTCTTTTTTCTGCTTCTTTTTTCGCTGATACTTTTGTACCGCCCTGTTATGCGCGGCGAGACTCTCCGAGAAATGATGTGTGCCATCATTTTTTGCGACAAAATAGAGCGAGGAGGTGGCGGCGGGACGCAACACCGCATCGATGGCCTGCCGACCGGGGCTGCAGATCGGCCCGACGGGCAAGCCTGGCAGGGTATAGGTATTGTACGGGGTTGGCGTTTGCAGGTCTTTTTTGCGTATCCGACCCTGGTAGTCCTTGATACCGTAGATAACGGTCGGATCGGACTGCAGGCGCATCCCCTTCTCCAACCTGTTGAGAAAGACCCCGGCTATCCGCGCCCGCTCCTGCGGCACGGCCGTCTCCTTTTCGACAATCGAGGCCAGAATAACCGTACGATCGACATCAGGAGGAGGCTCAAGGCCCACTGTCAGCTCTTTCCAGACCTCGGTAAAACGGGCCAGCATTCTCTGAACAATGACCTCTGCCCCAGAGCTATCGCGGGTCAACAGATAGGTATCAGGAAACAGGAAGCCTTCAAGGGAGGTTGCGCCAGACAGGCCAAAAGCCTTGATTCGCTGCGGATCAGTGACAAGCTCAAGGAAACGCTCTTTGCTGCACCAGCCGCCATCGGCAAAGAGAGAGGCAATCTGTTGTGCAGTCAGCCCTTCGGGAATGGTCACCGCATAGGAGACCGGTTTTGCCGAGGCGAGAAGCGAGAGAATCTCCCGGGGTTTTTTCCCCCTGGGGAGCAGAAACTCCCCTGCCTGAAGCCGGGTTCCCAGCCCTGACAGCCTGGCGAGTATGCGAAAACGGATATCGTTGCGCACGAGCTGGTTTTCTCCGAGGATGTCTGCAATCTGCCCCAGCGAGCTCCCCTTGGGGATAGTTACCACAACAGTTGTCTCGGACGCTTGTACCACAGACGGATAGGCGGTGGTGATATAGCTGAGATAGGCGGCAAGAGCGCCTGTCACCACAACAAGAAAAACAACAATGGCAGGCAGAACCAGCTTTTTCCACCAGGGTCTGCGGAGAGTAACGTTGAGATGCAATACATCCACCGGAAGACTACTGCTTTTTCTTTCTGGAAGAGACTGCCGTGCTCTCGGCAAAGGCAACCGCAACCACCTCATCCATATTCTTTACCGGGAAAAAGCGCATTTTATCCCGTATATCCTTTGGGATCTCGACCAGATCCTTCTCATTTTGTGCCGGGATAATAACCCTGTGGATACCGGCACGCAGGGCGGCCAGAGACTTCTCTTTCAGACCGCCAATGGGCAGTACACGGCCCCGCAGGGTAACCTCTCCGGTCATCGCCGTCTGGCTGACAACCGTCTTGCCGGTAATGGCAGAATAAAGCGCGGTGGCCATTGTAATACCGGCTGAGGGACCATCCTTGGGTATGGCACCGGCCGGCACATGGATATGAAAATCGACCTTGTCAAAAAAGTCATCATCGAGCCCAAGCTGCTCGCTTCGGCTGCGGCAGTAGGTAAGGGCTGCCTGGGCCGACTCTTTCATCACCTCACCAAGCTGTCCGGTCAGGGTCAACTTGCCCTTCCCCGGCATACTGTTCACCTCGATCTGCAGGATCTCTCCGCCAACCTCTGTCCAGGCAAGCCCGGTGACCAGTCCGGGCTGCTCGAGTTTTTCCAGCTCCGATTCCGGTATGGTCTTCGGCGGGCCCAGATACTTGTGCAGATTCCTCAGCGATACAGAATACGGACCTCTGCCGCCTTCCGCGACCTTTCTGGCCACCTTGCGACAGACCTTGCCTATCTCACGTTCAAGATTTCGCAGACCGGCCTCCAGGGTATAGTGGGTAATGAGCGTGGTCAGGGTCTCATCCTCTATCCGGATATGTTTTGCTTTGAGCCCGTTCTGCTCGAGCTGCCGCGGCAGGAGATAGCGTCTGGCAATAACCAGTTTTTCCTCGAGGGTATAGCCGGAGAGCCGGATAACCTCCATTCTGTCGAGCAGCGGGCTGGGAATGGTATCGCTCATGTTCGCCGTCGTGATAAACATCACCTTCGACAGATCAAGAGGCAGGTTCATATAATGGTCTGAAAATTCAAAGTTCTGTTCCGGATCAAGCACCTCAAGCAGGGCCGATGAAGGATCGCCGCGATAGTCGGAGCCGACCTTGTCTATCTCATCCATCATAAACACCGGATTGTTTGAACCGACCGTTTTCAGCCCCTGCACAATACGCCCGGGCATAGCACCAATATAGGTTCGCCGGTGACCGCGGATTTCAGCCTCATCACGCATCCCGCCCAGAGACAGACGGTGAAATTTACGGCCCATCGCCCTGGCAATAGACTTGCCCAGCGAGGTCTTGCCAACCCCGGGAGGCCCGACAAAACAGAGCAGAGGCCCCTTGCTCGAGTCATTCAGCTTGCGAACGGCCAGGTATTCGAGAATACGCTCTTTTATCTTCTCCAGACCGTAATGGTCTTCGTCGAGAACCTCTCTGGCATGGGCCAGATCAAGAATATCCTTTGTGCTCTTTTTCCAGGGGACATCGAGTATCCAGTCAATATAGGTACGCACAATGGTCGCCTCAGAGGAGTCAGGATGCATCATCTCCATCCTGGACAGCTGTTTTTTCGCCTCCTTGCGCACCTCTTTCGGCATCTTGGTCTTCTTGATCTTACGCTCAAGCTCGTCGAGTTCCTGGGTTCGATCATCCGTGTCGCCAAGCTCCTTCTGCAGGGCCTGCAGCTGCTCGCGCAGGAAATACTCGCGCTGGGATTTACTCATCTCCTCCTTGGCGTCGTTTTGTATCTTGGCCTGCACGGTCGAGACCTCAAGCTCCTTGTTGAGCAGACTGCTGACCAGCTTCAAGCGCTTGACCGGATCGGTTTCCTGGAGGATATTCTGGGATTCTGCAATTTTCAGCTTGAGATTGGAGCCGACCAGATCCGCCAGCCGTCCGGGATCCTCTATGTTGTTGATGATCATCATAAGATCGGCGGACAAAACCCCCCGAAGCGACATTATTTTCTCCGTCTGTTCACGAACCGCACGCATGCCAGCCTCGATTTCAACGGTGATCTCCGGAACAGCCATATCTTCAATCACCTCTACAGCGACCCGGTAGCTTGGCTCATCCTGTACAAAGGATTTGATACGCGCCTTGGACATTGCCTGTACCAGCACCTTGAGGCGGCCATCCGGCAGTTTCAGGGTACGCATAATCATACAGACCATCCCCACCCGATACAGATCATCCTGGCCAGGGTTATCGACGGTGGCGTCCTTCTGGGTTACCAGCATCAGCAGTTTGTTGCTCTCGAGCGCCTCGGTGACCGCATCTACCGAACTGTTTCTGCCGACAAAAAGAGGGATTATCATATAGTTAAAAACGACGACATCCCGTACCGCCATCATCGGCAGTACCTCGGGTATTTCCAGATCATCGTTGCTCGAGAAGTCGTCCATACCGATGCTTAACGAATCGTTAAATTCCACGCATTCCTCCACTACATGTATCGGAGACTCGGGTCGACAGTAGGTGTCGAATCCCGGAGTTCCGGCTTCATTCTTTGCTCTACATTCCAGGCCTTCGTAGTCCAGCTGCGTCCAAGAGTCAATTGCCATCTCCCCTGGGAAATGGTACTCTCAAGGCGGCGTTCAGATCCGGCATCAAAGGATACCAGCAGCCCAAAGGCCAGAGACATTCTACCACAGCCCGCGACAAAAACGATATTTTTCGAACACTCTCGCCAACGAGTCCAGCAACGGCAAGGAGTCTCTAAAGACGAAAAAAAACAACAAGATCGAGTCGCGCAGCCGCCCTTGCAGGCAGGCGCAGAAACACTAAACATACAGCAAAACCAAGTCAAGTCGGCTTTTTAACAGAAAGGTTTCCTGCAGAACCGGGAAATGGAGGACCCCATGCTGAACGTTGAATCTTTTTTTGACCTTACAGATTGTACGGATACGGATCTCTTTACTCCAGGAGATTTGCCCTGGCAACCCCTCGACCGCTTGAAAAACTATATGGACGACTACCAGTACCCGGACTACAACGAACTCTACCGGGAGGCCGCAACCCCGCTGGCAAAACATCTCATAATACACGACAACCAGATACTGCCCTCCGACGATTGCCAGATCCTCTTTGGCGATGCGACAAAGCAGCAGCTTCAGGTGAGACGGGGCGAAACGATCCTTACCGGCGCATCTGTTATTATGGCTGGCGCCATTATTGTCGGCAAACAGCTGGCCCTCGGCAAAGGTGTGCTCATCGAGGCCTCGGCAATGCTCAAAACCCCGGCAATTATAGGGGACTATACAGAGGTTCGCCAGGGTGCATACCTGCGGGGTTATTGTCTGGCCGGGAAAAGATGTGTGCTCGGTCATACCACGGAAATAAAACATTCCATCCTTTTCGACGACGCAAAGGCCGGACATTTTGCCTATGTGGGGGATTCGATTCTCGGTCACGATACCAATCTTGGGGCCGGGACAAAACTTGCCAACCTCAGATTTCTGGCAGGCAACGTGCAGATACGCTACAACGGGGAAAGGCTGAATACAGGGAGACGCAAGCTGGGTGCCATTCTCGGTGATGGCTGTCAGACCGGCTGCAACGCGGTAACCAACCCGGGAACGATACTGGGGCCAGAAAGCCTGCTTTCGGCCAATACGACGGCAAAACCGGGAATATATCCACAAAAGACAAGGCTCCGCTAACCCGGTTCCCGAGAAACCAGCAAGGCTAGAGCAGGACCTATTTTCTAACAATCAAACTGGAAAAATAATGCAGTTCTTCGCCGACGGCTTCTCGAATATTGGTCCAGACCCTTTCATCGGCAAAACTGGCGCGCTCAATCAATACCGCATTATCAACGAGATCGAGTTCATCGAGAATGCCTATGATCCGCTCCAGGGCCTTGTGTACCTTCATAAAGACAAAGGCCTCACCGCAGTCAAGCAAAAGGCGTATTTTTTCATCCTCAAAGGCGGCTGGAATTACAACAAACCGCTCATCACCGAGACAGAGGGGTAAACCTGAAGAGGCCGAAACCGCCCCCATAGACGAGATGCCGGGGACGATCTCAAAGTGGAAAGAAGAGCCGTACGCCTGAAGGGTCTCGATGACATAGAAACCGGTTGAGTAGATTGCCGGGTCACCAAGGGTGGGAAAGGCAACATCTTCTCCCTCATCCAGACAGCGCACAACGATCGAGGCTGCCTTACGCCATGCCTGCTGGATCTCGGCATCTGGCGCCTGCCCGCGCTGTACCCGTTTCATCGGGAAATGGTGGCTTAAAATTTTTTTACCAGCAGTCTCGACGGCCCCTGAAGCAATTTCCAGGGCCCTGCTCCCGCCTTTCCGATATGCAGAGGGAACAAACCAGATATCAGTTTCCTGCAGAATACGCGCCCCTTTGAGGGTCAACAGCTGCGGATCCCCAGGCCCCACACCGACAATATAGAAAGTACCTTGCATCTCTTTCTCTATGAATGTGAAAATGTCTTCTCTTGTCTTTGAACACATCAAGATGCAAACCGGGTCGATTACGATATCCACCATCCCGCAAACCCGCCACGCCGCTCGTTCAAAGATATCGGGGCGGATATTCTAGTATAAAGGGGCTCTTTATTCAATCCCGTTATCGTGGACGAAAAAATATCTGCCATCAGTCGTTATTGGGAAAGAAAAGTCCAGGAAGAACTTGCGGGAAAAGAAGAACTCATTTACCTTTCCTGCACGTTTTACCTCCCCGATTTCTCGACAGACAACAACGGGAAGACAAGAAAATTCTTCGAAATATACAAAGACAGACAAGGACGCATGTATGGAACAGGATCTACTCACTGCGCTATGGCCCCAGGTGGTGCTTCCTGTTACCCGCATTACCTTCCTTATTGTCCTTGGCCTGTTTGTCGCCAGCTGTATAGAAAGCCTCAACTGGACACAAAAACTGGCCTGTTTGAGTCGTCCGCTGATCCGGCTGGGGCATCTGTCGAATATAACCGGGGCCAGCTTTTCCCTTGCTTTTTTCTCAGGAGTTTCGGCAAATACGGTTCTTGCAGAGACCTACGACAACAACCAACTCTCAAGACGGGAACTGGTGCTTGCCAATCTCCTGAACTCCCTGCCCAGGTTTTTTCTGCATCTGCCGACGGTCTTTTTTCTCACCGCCCCCTTTATCAAGCTGGGCGCAGTGATCTACGTCGGCCTCACCTTCAGCGGAGCGGCTCTTGAAACCCTTCTTGTTGTTGTTGCCGGCAACCTTCTCCTGCCCAAAAACCAGCAGGAAATATACTGCTCCCGGACAGCAGAAAAAACCAGCATCAAAGAGGCGGTGGTCAACAGCTGCAAGCGGGTCAAACAGAAGATCCTGCGAATTCTCAAATATATGCTCCCCGCCTATCTGCTCTTTTTTTTCCTGAACTGGTTCGGTTTTTTTACCCTGGTCAAGACGCAGCTCGTTGAAAGCGGCGTTCTCCTCGGTTGGCTGAACCCACAGGCGGTGGGCATTGTCCTGCTCCATCTCACCGTCGAGTTTTCGGCAGGACTGGCCGCCGCCAGCACGCTGCTCACCAGCAACACACTCACCTACCATGAGGTGGTTATAGCCCTGCTCGTCGGCAACATACTGTCCACACCGATCAGGGCGCTGCGCCATCAGTATCCGTACTACACAGGAATATACAAACCCAAACTGGCCCTGCAGCTGGTGATCATCAGCCAACTGACCAGAACCTTCTGTCTCTCTTCTGTTGCGGTGGCCTATTTCCTTTGTACCTCCAAAATATAGCCGCCGAATCGATACGATGCAAAAGAGATCCTCCGCCTACAGTTCGCTGCTCATAACAAGCCTTACCCTCTGTCTTGTTGCGACCATTGTCGCCGCCACCGGTATGGGCTATATGAAGATTCCCTGGCAGGATCTGCTGCAGGTTATCGGTGCTAGGCTCTCGGATAATCCGGAGCTGCGCAGCAGTGTCGAACCATCGGTTGCCTATGTGGTGATAGATGTGCGTCTGCCAAGGGTCCTCTGCTCGGCACTGGTCGGTGCCGGGCTGGCCATAAGCGGTGTTGTCTATCAGGGCATCCTGCTGAACCCGCTTGCCGATCCCTATACCCTCGGGATAAGCAGTGGTGCGGCCTTTGGAGCTTCTCTTGCCCTGTGGGCCAATATCAGCCTTCTGGGAACATTCTCCACACCCCTTTTTGCCTTCGCAGGGGCCGTAGCAACGCTTTTTCTGGTGATGCGCCTCTCCTCGTTTGGCGGTCTTCTTTCTGCCCAGACCCTTATTCTCTCCGGGGTCATTGTAGCCGCTATCCTCTCTGCCGGTATCAGCTTTATCAAATATCTTGCCGATGAACAGGTTGCGGTAATCATCTTCTGGCTGATGGGCAGCTTTGCCTCATCAACCTGGCATAACGTTCTCTTGCTGAGCCTCTCTGTCTTTTTCGGGCTTGCCGTTACGGTCTACTATGGCCGGGATCTGAATATTCTCTCTCTTGGCAAACGCAGTTCAGACAGCTTAGGTGTTGAAACGGTAAGGATCCGAATCATTCTGCTTGTTTCAGCGTCTTTTATAACCGCAGTCTGTGTCTCTTTAACCGGTATCATCGGCTTTATAGGGCTTATTATTCCGCATCTTATGCGCTATATTGTCGGGCCGGACAACAGAAGGCTTCTGATCGTCTCGGCCTTGAGCGGGGCCATGCTGTTGCTGACAGCAGACACGGTAACCCGGGCCGTGCTGCCGGTTGAGCTGCCCATAGGCATCCTTACCGCACTTATCGGAGGGCCCTTTTTCTGCCTTATCTTCCGCCAAAAACAGAGGTCGAGAATCGATGACTGAAGCAACGGTACTCAACTGCCAGGGACTCTCTTTTGCCTACGGGGAAGAGCCGGTGCTCCGCGATGTCAATCTGGAACTGCAGCGGGGGCTCTTGTATGGTATTATTGGTCCAAACGGCTCTGGCAAGACCACGCTTCTCGACCTTTGCACCGGAAGCAAAAGACCGAGCACCGGCGAAATAAGGCTTTTGAGCCGACCTCTCAGAACCTTCAGCGCAAGAGAAAAAGCGCAACAGATCGCCCTGGTGCCCCAGGAATACAGAATGGACCTCGGCTTCACCGTCACAGAGCTTGTTCTTATGGGCCGCCACCCGTATATCCCGAGGTTTGGTTCACCATCTGCAGAAGACTGGCGACAGGTGCAGCAGGCCATCGACGATATCGGTATCACCGATATTGCCGATCGATCGACCAGCCACCTGTCGGGGGGCCAGAAACAACGGGTGGTGGTTGCCAGGGCACTGGCCCAGAATACCCCGATACTGCTGCTCGATGAGGCCACCGCCAACCTGGATATCCAGTACACCCTGCAGATATTCAATCTCTCGCGGAATCTGGTGAAGCAGAAAAACCGCACCGTGCTCGCTGTGGTACACGACCTTAACCTTGCCGCGGCCTATTGCGATGCGCTTATCGTCATGGAAAAGGGCAAGGTGGTTGTCTCCGGACCAACGGAAAATGTACTCGACGCCGGTACTATCAAGCAGGTCTTCGGGGTCGAGAGTAGAATCTACTGGGATGCCTATAACCAGACAAAACAGATCAGCTTCCTCTATGGAGGGAAAAACCGTTGAAGGTCTCGCCAACACCCACTACCGGATTTTTCTCTTTCTCTCCGATGCGGTGTATTCTCTACGCCCTTCTCTGTTGCCTGCCCGTCTGTGCCTTTGCCGCCGGTACATATCCCCAGACCATACGCGAGGCGGGCGATAGAACCGTCAGCGTCGGCAAGGCGTACCAGAGGATCATCTCACTCTACCCGGCGCATACAGAGAATTTATGTTCGATGGGTGCTGCCCGGCAGCTTGTCGGGATATCGAGGACGGATAGCTTCCCCGAAAAGATTGTTGAGTTGCCCCGTTTTTCCGCCAGGGATGATGCCGAGAAATTCATCGCCCATCATCCTGATCTGGTTCTTGTACGACCGATGATAGAGCGCGCCTACCCGGAACTGCTCAAAAAACTGAAAAAATCTGGAATAACAGTTATCTCACTGCAACCCGGTTCAGCAGAGCAGATGTTTGACTATTGGCTCGCCCTCGGCATTTTGAGCGGACACCAGCAACAGGCCCAGGCAATGGTCGCCGAGTTTACCCAAAAGAGTGACCTGTATCGACAAAAGCTCGAGCAACGGCCACTGAATACCCGGCCCGTGGTCTATTTCTCGGCCATCCACAAAAAGATGAAGACCTTTGCCGAGGGCAGTATGGCGCTGTTTGTTCTTGAACTGGCCGGCGGCAGGAATGTGGCAGGCGATGCCACACGGGTACGCAGCACAAACATCGCCTACTTTGGCAAGGAAAAGCTCCTGTCCCGCGGCGAGCAGATTGATATTTTTCTCAGCCAGCACGGTCGAATGAACCCGGCAAGCAGGGAGATCATCGCCAGTGAACCCGGTTTCAAGGCCATCCGGGCCGTCAGAGAGCAGAAGATCTATCTCGTTGAGGAGGCAATCGTTTCACGACCGACGATGAGGCTCTTGCAGGGGATAGCAACCCTGGAAAATATCTTGTACCCCGTTGCAGGTGGTGACCAAAAGGAGAAGAGATGACAGTTCAGGTCCCAGCCGTTGTTGTCTCCGGGACGGCAAGCGGCTGCGGTAAAACAACGGTGGCGCTCGGCCTTATGGCCGCCCTCAGACAGCGCGGGTTACAGGTGCAGGCCTATAAATGCGGACCAGACTTTATCGATCCGGGGCTGCACAGGCTTGCCACCGGAAAGACGGCACACAATCTTGACCTGTGGATGGCCGGGGAACGCGCAACCAGAGACTGCTTTTACAAGAACCTCTCCGGCAGTGATGCCGCCGTCATAGAGGGGGTGATGGGCATGTTCGACGGAGGGCTCTCTTCGAGCGGAGAACTCTCCAGAAGACTGCATATTGCCACTATCCTGGTGCTTGATGTGCGCTCGACGGCCGAGAGTGCCGCTGCCATCGTCAAGGGTTTCGAGACCTACAGGCAAGGGGCGACGATCTGCGGAGTTATCTTAAACAACATCGCCAGCCCAAGACATCTGCAGCTGACAGCTGAGGCGATTCGCCTCAACTGCAACGCTGAGGTTCTCGGTTTTCTCCCCAAACAGCTCGATTTTTCGATCCCCTCAAGGCATCTTGGCCTCCTGACTGCAGACGAGGCGCCCCTGTCTCCGCAAGCCCTCTCGCTGCTCGCTGAGACGATAGAGCAGCACGTTGATCTGGACCGGCTGCTCAAATTGGCCACACAATGTACAGCAAAGCGGGCTCGACAGACCATCGAACCACGTTGTCGAATAGCGGTTGCACGGGATAAGGCCTTCTGTTTTTATTATCAGGATAACTTTGATATCCTCCGTGCAGCTGGAGCCGAGATTGTCTTTTTCAGCCCCCTGCAGGATCCCGGCCTGCCCGAAAACATTGACGGGATATACCTTGGCGGCGGCTACCCAGAGCTCTATGCCGAACAGCTCAGCCAAAACCTGGACATGCTCGAAGATATTCGCCAATGGGCCGCTGAAGACCGGGTTATGTACGCAGAATGCGGTGGGTTTATGTATCTGACCGAAGGTATCGTGGACACGGAAGGTACCCACCACCGCCTGGCAGGGATTTTCCCGGCCACCGCAACCATGCAAAAAAAACGTGCGGGCCTCGGCTATCGAGAGGTAACAACCACCTGTGCCACCTGTTTTGGCCCGGCGCAAACGACGATGCGCGGACATGAGTTCCACTATTCGCGGATCGACGAGACGGCAAACAGACTCAACACGGCCTATCAGATCGCAGGCGGCGCTGTTGAGGGATACATCTATAATCGAACGCTTGGGGGATATATCCATCTCCACTGGGGCTTTTCGCCGCAAGTGGCGGAGGCCTTTATCAACGCTTGTCTGGAGTAAAAAATGACGGTCACAATACAAAAAATCGCACCGGCGGACATCGAGAAAGAGAGCTTTAAGATCATCGAGTCAGAAATGGGTGAGCATCGCTTTGACCGGGCGACCTTTCAGGTCATCCGGCGGGTTATCCACACAACGGCCGATTTCACCTTCGCAGAAAACATCAGAATTTCCCCCGGAGCCATCGAAGCGGGGATTGCTGCGATCAGGGCGGGAAAGAGGATCCTCACCGATGTAACGATGGTCGCCTCCGGGATCAGCAAGGGGCTGCTGGCAGATTTCGGCGGTGAGGTGATCTGCAGGGTTGCCGATCCCGAGGTTGCCCTGATGGCAAAGAAGGAAAACAGGACAAGGGCCGCGATGGCAATCTCGATGTTTCTCGATGCAGAGATTGGTATTGTGGCCATGGGCAACGCACCAACGGCCCTGATACGGGCAATCGAGATAACCAAGGAGATGCCCGGGCCAAAACCCCTGCTCATCGGCGTTCCGGTCGGCTTTGTCAACGCGGCGGAATCCAAGGATCTTCTCGTTGAAGAAAATGACTGCTATATTACCAGCCTTGGCCGCAAAGGGGGCAGCCCGGTCGCGGCGGCAATCGTCAACGCACTTATCCGCATGGCGGCCGAATAGATGTCTGGAAAACTGCGCAGCGGATTTTCCACCGGTGCCTGCAGTGCAGCGGCGGCAAAGGCAGCGGCCACCGCCCTGTGCACAGGAACGTGCCCTGAGCATGTCGACCTCAGCTTTCCCAACGGGCAGATACACCGTTTCCTGGTACACAGCTGCCGCAAGGAAGAGGGCAGAGCCTTTGCCTCGGTTATCAAGGAGGCCGGAGACGACCCGGACATCACACATCATGCCGAAATCTGTGCCAGCATCGGGAAGGGGCATATACAGGACGAGGCAGTCTGCGTCTTCGATGACAACGTACAGCTTATCAGGGGAAGCGGGGTTGGGGTGGTTACCAAGCCAGGGCTGAGCGTTGCTGTCGGTGAACCGGCGATCAATCCGGTACCGAGAAAGATGATTTATGCGGCAATCAGATCGGTGACGGAAGATGCAGTCAATGTCACCATCTCAATCGTCAACGGCGAGACCCTGGCGGAAAAGACCCTGAACAAACGTCTCGGCATCCTCGGTGGGCTCTCCGTCCTCGGCACCACGGGGATAGTCCGCCCGGTTTCGGCGGCGGCCTGGATCGCCACAATCTCAACCTGCATGGATGTCGCCCGGCGGGCCGGATTAACAGAAATTGTGCTTTCAACCGGCCGTACCTCGGAGAGAGGCGCACAAGATTATCTGGATCTGCCCGAGGAGGCCTATGCGATGATGGGTGATTATCTGGCCTTTTCATTAAAAACTGCGGCCAGAAAAGGTTTTGCCACAATACACTATGCCGGAATGTGGGCAAAACTGATGAAGGCGGCGTTGCAGATCCCGCAAACCCATGTGCGCAACGGGGCCCTGGAGATCGCTGCCGCAGCAGAGCTGCTCAACGAGCTTGGCGCGCAACCGCCCCTTACAGAGCGGCTCAAAGACTCAAATACGGCCCGCGAGATGCTCGGGCATATTCAGGACACCGGTCAAACCTTTCTGATAGAAGCCGTCTGCCACAAGGCCAAGGCCTATGCCGAAGAGGTCTCGGGCAGTGCGGTGAAGATCTATCTTATCGACAACAACGCCAAGGTCATCGCCCATGCATAAGATTTTTGTTTTTGGTCTGTCCGAATCGGTGCTGCCCTCGCAAGTCCTGCAACAGCTGACCCTTTGCCGGCATATCTTCGCCACGCCGCGGATGCAGACACTGCTCAACGGCCACAGCGGACATCTCCACAATATCAGCCCGCTGCAAAAGGCCGTTGACACAATGCACACACTGCTGCCGTCTTCGAACATCGCGGTGCTGGCAAGCGGTGATCCGCTGTTTTTTGGGATAGGCAAACGACTGATCAACGAATTTGGACAACAACGGCTCTTCTTTTCTCCAGCCCTGTCATCAATACAGAGGGCGGCGGCTCTTTTCCGCGTCCCCTGGGATGATGCCACAATCCTCAGCCTGCATGGACGCAACTGCAGCCATATTCCAGGCCGTATCCTGCAGCAGGGCAAAAGCTTCCTGTTCACCGACAAGACACACAGCCCGGACAGGATCTCTCGACAGATCAAAGACTACCTGCAACATATCGAAGAGCACGACAGGCTCGCTGCGATACGGGTCTCTGTTGCAGAAAATATCGGCACAGAAGACGAACGAATATACAAGGGGAGCCTCACAGAGACCGCTGAACAGCGCTTTTCGCCGCTCAACGTTATGCTCGTTGAAAATATCAGGCCCAGCAATATTGCCTATCGGCTGGGGCTCTCGGAAGAGGATATCCAGCACAGCAGAGGTCTTATCACCAAAAACGAGATCCGCGCCGCAACCCTGCATCATCTGCGACTCCCCGAGACCGGTGTTTTCTGGGATATTGGAGCCGGCAGCGGTTCGATCTCCATCGAATCGGCGAGACTGAACCCGAACCTGACCCTGTATGCCATTGAACACAGGCCCGAGGAGATACTCAATATCAAGGAAAACGTCAGGCGCTACGGCTGCTACAATATCATTCCTGTCCATGGCCTGGCACCTGAAAGCCTTGCCCCACTGCCGGCCCCGGACAGGGTCTTTGTTGGCGGCAGCAAGGGAAGGCTGGCGGAGATCATCGCAGCGACCGCTTCACTCCTGCCGGAAGACGGCCGTATTGTTGTAAACGGTCTTACCCCGGAGACCATCAACAAAGCGCCAGGACTTTTACGGCAGCACGGCCTTGCCGTGACGACAGCGACCATCGGCGTCAGCCGCTGCGATGAATTTGGCGAGGAAACACAGTATAACCCGATTACCATAACCACAGGCCACAAAGAATGCGCACGAACATAGACCGAGCAGACCAGACAGAAACAGCGCAGGTCTCTTTTATCGGCGCCGGGCCCGGAGACCCGGAGCTTATTACCGTCAAAGGCATGCGCCTGCTGCAGGAGGCGGATATTGTCATCTATACCGGCAGCCTGATTCCGGAAGCCCTTGTCAACGGTCTGAAGGCCTCGATCCACAACTCGGCCTCCCTGCATCTTGAAGAGGTCTTCTCGATCATACGGCAGGGGGTAGAAGCGGGCAAACGTGTGGTCCGCCTGCATACCGGTGATCCAGCCTTGTATGGTGCGATCAACGAGCAGATCGCGCTCCTGCGAAAACACCGGATTGCCTTTTCGATTGTCCCCGGAGTCAGTTCGGCAACAGCGGCGGCGGCGGCCCTTGAAACGGAGTTGACCCATCCCGAGGTTTCGCAGACCGTGATCTTCACCAGACGCTCGGGAAGAACCCCCGTTCCAGAAAAAGAGCGTCTAGAGGCCCTTGCCAGCCATCAGGCAACGATGGTCATTTTCCTCAGTGTTGCAATGATTGCCGAGGTGGTAGCGGACCTCAAAGAGGGGGGATATGCCGATTGCACGCCCGTTGCCGTTGTCGAAAAGGCAAGCTGGCCCGAGCAGCGTATCGTCCGTGGCAATCTTGCCACAATCGTACAAAAGGTTGCCGAGGCAAAGATCCGTACAACGGCAATTATCGCGGTCGGAGAGGCCATTGCCCGCACCCCGAAAAAGACCCTGTCAAAACTCTACGACAAGGGTTTCAGCCACGCCTACAGAAAGGGAGAGCCTGTGCGATGAAGATTGGAGTTATCGCTATAACCCAAGAGGGCAAAAACCTGGCGCAAAAGATTACGGCAGGGCTGCCAGACAGCAGGCATCTGCTGCAGACACGAGGCGAGAAGGTCTCTGAGCTCCTTGCCCGGCATTGGCAATTCTTTGACGGCTTTGTCTGTATTATGGCGGCGGGAATCGTGGTGCGTGCGATCGCACCGCTTCTCACCGACAAAAGGCAGGATCCCTGTATCGTGGTCTGTGATCAGAAGGGGAAGCACCTGATAAGCCTGCTTTCCGGACATCTGGGAGGCGGCAATCAGCTGGCCCATGACCTGGCCGACATTACCGGGGGCCAGCCTGTGATCACCACCGCCTCGGATACCCTGGGCCTGGTCGCCCTCGATCTCTGGGCAAGAGAGCATACTCTGCAGCCACCTCCGGGACCGGAGCTGACCGAGATCAGCACAAAACTGGTCAACAGGGGGGTGCTCAAGATCTATCTTGACGTTCCCTGCACGACTCTTCCCAGAGGGCTCAAACAGGTCTCTACCCCCGACAGTGCAGAGATCATCGTCTCACACAGGCTCTACGATCTCCGGGAAACAGCCGTCTTCTGTCCGAAGGATCTGGTCGTTGGCATCGGCTGCAACCGGGGAACCTCCAAACAAGAGCTGGCAGCGGCCCTTGCCGAGCTCTTTGCCGATCTGAAAATCAACCGCAAAAGCATTCGAAACCTTGCCTCGATAGACAAAAAGAGTGACGAACAGGGCCTGCTCGAACTTGCGGCCGACAACGGCTGGCGGATCGACTTCTTTGACAAGGAACAGATCAACAGCCAAAAGAATCTGGAAATCTCCTTCGTCGCCCTCAAGGCGGTGGGCGCCATTGGGGTAGCCGAACCCACCGCCCTTCTCAGCGCCGGCAGCGCAATACTTATCAGCAGGAAACGCAAATGGAAAAACGTGACAATGGCGGTGGCCCAGGTACCCTTTACGTTATAGGAACCGGACCCGGGGCACTCGACAATATAACGGGCGCTGCGATCGCGGCTCTCAAGCGGGCCGAGGTTGTCGTTGGTTATTCGACCTATCTCTCTCTGATCGACGAGATTATCAGAGGAAAAGAGATCCTCTCATCGGAGATGATGAAGGAGGTCGAGCGCTGTAGAACTGCCCTGTCCCTGGCCGAGACCGGGAAACAGGTTGCCCTGGTTTCCGGAGGGGATCCCGGGATATACGCGATGGCCGGTCTTGTTTTTGAGATCGCCGAAAAAGAGGGCTACGGGGCGGCCATCGAGATCATCCCTGGAATTGCCGCCGTCAACGGCTGCGCCGCCCGTCTAGGGGCACCGCTGATGCATGATTTTGCGGCGATAAGCCTCTCTGATCTTCTCACCCCCTGGGAGCGTATTGAAAAAAGGCTTGAGGCCGCTGCAATGGCCGATTTTGTTACCGTAATTTACAATCCGAGATCAAAGAAGAGAACAAAACAGCTTGTCCGGGCCCGGGAAATCTTCCTTCGTTTCAGAAGCCCGCAAACGGTGACCGGCATCGTCACCGCTGCAACCAGGGCCTATGAACACAAGATCATCACCACCCTGGACAGACTGCTCGAGCACGAGATCGGCATGCAGTCGACAATCATCATCGGCAACAGCCAGACCTATACCTGGAGCGACCTGATGATCACCCCCAGAGGCTACGGCGAAAAATATAAGCTATAGCCCCTACTTCTGATCAGAAATCCGGGCTATTGCCCAGGCATCGACAGGTCATGCTCCTTGCCCCGCCGCGCAGATACAGCAACAATCAACTGATCCCGTTGCAGCATTCTACCGCTATACCTCAAAATATCCTTTGCCAGGAGTGCCCACTCATGGAAGGCGCTGAGTCGTTTCTGGTATGTCTTTCCGGGCGGTCGTTTACCGGTGAGTTGCGCGATTTGTCGGGTCAGCCCGACCTCTTTTTTCTTCAGAGAGTAATATTCGCAAAGGTAGGTGACAATGTTTTCCTTTTGCCCAGCACGGTCTGTATGTAGTGCCGGAAAGGGCACATCTTCAAGGCTTCTGGCAAAACAATTCCTTCTATTCCAGCGAAGAATACACTGCCACTCATCTTTTCCAACCGCCTCCTTGCCACAGACCGGACATCTGTATTGCCACTTGCCGTTGCTCTTCTTTGTCGTATTTGGCTGTACGTTACAGACAACACATTCCCAGACCGGCACCTGAAAAGGGTTGCCATTAAAATCCTGATACCCTTCTCCCTGTGAGAGACAGCCTAATTTTATTCCCACCGTTTCACGTTTATCTTCCAGATAGGCGACCGTTTGACTGATTTTCACCGCTTTTGGCATACCGCTCATCTCTCTTCGCTTTTACTTTTGGCTCTCTGGACAAAAACGCACTGTCCAGACTACTCTTGTTTCTGCTCTCCATCAGAGGCAACCTTCGGCTTGAGATCCCCGAGTGCAGGAAAGTCACTGATAAAGGTTGTCTGCGGCGTCTTCGGGGCAAACAGGTTCTTACCATACAAGTAAAGGGGCCGCAGAGACAAGGCAAGAAGAATCAAGGTACAAACCAGGCTCACAGAAGCCGGCAGCACCTCGGCGGCACCTCCAATCACAGCCTTGGGAGAGATTTTCAGCAGATGATACAGGCCGTCAACCAGCAGCCCCAAGACCACCGCGCAAAACGACAGGGCTGCCAGATACAAAAGGCTGCTCATTCTGCCAAGAAGCCCCCAGAGCACAGAGATCGAGGCAACGTTTGTGGCTGGACCGACCAGCAGAAAGACAAGGGCTGCTCCAGGACTGACGCCTTTGAGAATCAGTGCCGCCGCAACAGGTGTCGAGGCGGTTGCGCAGATATACAAAGGAATACCGACGAGAAGCATAATCAGCATCGAATGTATGCCACCACCGAGAACCGACGCCATAAGCTCCTCCGGAACCAGTACAGAGATGATGGCGGCAATAAAAACACCGACGTAGAACCACAGGGCGATATCTCCCCAGACATCCTGATAGCTGAAACGCAGACCAGCCTTGATTTTTTCTATGATGGTATGGTGCTTTTTATGCACCTCATCCGGACAGTCAATGCCATCACAACAGCCATCAACCGGACAACTGTAATCAATTTGCTGATCACCTCCCCTCTTCTCCGGGAATACCAGGTTCTCGGCAAAACCGGAAAACATCGCCGTCAGAAAGGCAGCAATCGGCCGTACCACGGTGAGGAGAGGATCAAGCAGGGCGTAGGTGACGGCAATCGAATCAACGCCGGACTCCGGAGTCGAGATCAAAAAGGCAACGGTTGCGCCTTTGTTTGCTCCCTGCCGTCTCAAGGATGCTGCCGCCGGCAGCACGCCACAGGATCACAACGGAAGCGGGCCCCCCCAGAACGCCGCCTTAACCACCGACATAAAACGGCCCTGTCCCAGATGCTTGAGAACGGTACCCGTATTCAGGGCGACTTTGATAAAACCGGCAATGACGATTCCGACCAGGATATAGAAGGAAGAATCAAGCAGGATATGCCAGAACTCCAGGAAAATTGATTGTAAAAAAGCCATATCTCACCTACAAAAAAGTATTCGATCAACGGAGCTCCACGGTCCGAAAGCCATACGACCCCCAGATGCAGACCGTTACAAATATTTTGTTATCGTGAATTGTACGCCAAAGAGGCCTCTCATCAAAAAACAGGGCCTGTGAAAGTATCTTGAGAAGGTTGTTTATCAAGAGTATGGTACAACAATACAACAACAAAGACAAGGGGATAAACCTTGCATTGGCGGAGAATAGCATTTCCCGATGAAAAAGAAAACAGAAAAAAAGCCCGGCACAGGTTCCCTGTATCTGGTGCCGACTCCGATCGGCAACCTCGAGGACATTACCCTGCGTGGCTTACGGATTCTCAGGGAGGTGGATTGCATCGCCGCAGAAGACACCCGCCACAGCCGAAAACTTCTCGACCACTATGGAATCACCACACCGCTTACCAGCTATTACCGCGAAAAGGAACAACGTAAAAGCGAGCAGTTGCTCGGGATGATGCTCGGCGGCAAAGATATTGCGCTGATCAGTGACGCGGGGACGCCATGTATCTCGGATCCGGGGGCAGTTCTCGTCGAGAAAGCCTATCTCGCAGGGATAGAGGTGATCCCGCTGCCAGGAGCCTCTGCTCTGACAACGGCCCTTTCAGCCAGCGGCTACGCCGGCAACGGCTTTCTCTTCGTTGGCTTTGCCCCTCCCAAAACCGGCAAGAGGAAAAAGCTTCTTACCACACTCAGAGATCTGCAGTACCCTGTGGTTTTTTATGAGTCTCCACAACGGGTCGAGGCCCTGCTCAAGGACGCGCTCGAAATTCTCGGAGACCGCGACATTTTTTGGGCAAGAGAGATAACCAAGGCCTATCAGGATCTCCAGCACAGCCGGCTGGAAGAGCTTCTCAACGGCAAAAAGCCTCAGATCTATCGAGGCGAATTTGTTATTATTCTTTTTCCCGGAACAAAAGAGAAACCTGATCGGCAGAGCGTCGAAGAGCGTATCTGCTGGTACAGAGACAACTCGGAACTCAGCCTCAAGGATATGAGCAGAAAACTGGCCACAGAGCTGGGCGTTCCCAGGTCTGAGATCTACAAACAGGCCCTCAGCCTCTACGAAAAAGATGAGAGATCATGCAAAGAATAGAAAGCTCGATTACACCGGATGGTTGTTTCAGGTATGGCATCCACAAACCGGCCTACAAGGTAACGAATTTGCGCAAGACCACAGAAAAGGCTGTTCTCGGCAGAGACGGGGAGGACCAGGTTGTCGACAATACCGGCAACTATCCGGAAACAGACATCTCTGTCGATGCCGCTGACTGGGTCTATGAAATCCCCAATCCCCTCTTTTTTAAAGGCAGAACCTTTATCAACAAGCCCTGGGCAGATGCCTGTGCCGACGACTATGAAAGAATGAAAATTCCTCAGCCCGCGCCGCTGTCTCTGACAACAATTCTCGAACAGAATACAATCGCCTCAACCTTCATCAACAAACTGCCGATGCCTCTTCTGCTGGCGTTGGCGACAACATCAACCGACCCCAGGGATCTTGTACTCCTTGCCCGGCACAGCTGTGAGCTGCTCCGCTTGCAGGACGGGAGCTGGGGATTGCGCTATACAACCGGGAAAAACGGTACCGTGCATCCGGTCATCCACCATCCGGCCCTGTTTGAGGCGGTTGCCAACAACCCTCGTCTGCCAGGCGACCTGAAGATCGCGATGGTTCTGCGTCCGGGTGCCCAGGGTGGCAGCGAGATCGTCGGTGAATGGCCCCGGGATGGGAAGAGCCATATCTACGAATATCTGCGTAGAAATTCCTATATCCCTGGCGGACACTATGCCGCGAATATGGCTGACGATGCGATCCGCTACTCGATCGCTGACTTGCAAAGAGTCGACCTACAGGGCCTCCGCCACCTCTATTACCAGCGCTCGTTCGTGCGCCTGGCAAAAGCCCTGGAAATAGGCCTGTCCGAGTCAAAAGAGAGGCTCTCTGAAACCGAGCTGGAGGAATTGAGGACTGCGATCATCGAAAAAGCCGGGACAAGTGATCTGTCTCCGGCAACCCTCTGGGGCTGGAATCTCGGTTTTGACTACGCGCCAAGTGGATACCGCCTTCACGCCTCACACCAGCAAATCCACCAGCAATACGCAATGGTCCCGGACACGATAGAGGCCTTTACGAACGGCGGTGCTGCAGACGACAAAATGTCGGCTTTTAGCTGCGGAGATCTGATAACAGAGGTTATCGATCGGTATCAACGTCAATATCAGCGTGATTTTTTTACAGACTACCAACGGGCGATTGCCCAAAACAGCCGTATCGACGGCAGATCCGATCGCAGCAGCGTGCTGACCATCTTCGAGGACGAAAGGGTTATGCTCTACGTCCCCAAGGCACAAACCTCGCAGTGGGAATTACAGATTATGACCCGCAGTGATCGGCAGGGGAACTATCCGGGCAACATATTTGAATGCGATACGGCCACCAGGAAATCACTGGATACAGCACTCTACAAAGCACAGCAGGCCCTTGCCGGCATCGGCGCCAAAATGGTAACCTCGATAGAATACTCCAAGCGGCTGAACTCCAGGCAGCAAAAACAGGCCCTGCTCTACGTCCTTCTGCCCCGCCTTCCCGAATCTCCGGGGAGTTTTAGTGAGGCACAGCTTCGTTTTATAAGCGGGCATTATCCTGAAGATTTTGCCGCCCTCTGCCGACAACAGCTGCAAATCTGATGCAAAAACGCAAAAAGCCTCAGCAGAGCCGCCCACAGAAATGCGCTGTCCTGTTGACCAGCAAAACGGGTTAAAAAACAAGTTTTTATTGGTCTTTCCAGTGGGAATGGGCAATACCCAGCTCACGTATCTTGTAGAGCATCGCCCTCGTACTGATCCCCAGTCGTTTTGCCGCATTTTTCTGCACCCAGAGGCTCTCTTCGAGCACCTTTGTAAAGAGCTCTTTTTCCTGTCTGGCTAAAGAGTTATGGGCCGAAACCTCTTTCTGTTGTTCCCTCAGCTTCTCAAAACTATCCTCGCGGGATTCTCTCTTTATCTTCGGCAACACAATATTGTGAGCATGCACCTGCATGCCGTCTTCAAGGATGACCGCCCGCTCAATGGTATTTGCCAGCTGACGGATATTCCCGGGCCAGTCGTAATTCTGCATCTTGATGCGGGCATTCTCGGTAAAACCCTCAAGCTCGCGGTGCAGAGCGAGACAGCGGCGCTGTAACAGCGCTTCAGCAAGTGGCAGGATACATTTCGGACGCTCACGCAGGGCCGGCAGAGAAACAGCCAGTTCACTGAGTTTATGATACAGCTCCCGATGAAAGAACCCTTCATCCACCTGCCTGGCAAGATCCCGATTTGTGGCAGCGATGATCCTGACATCAACATTGATTGTCTTGTTGCCGCCAACCCGTTCAAAAGATTTTTTCTCAACGACTCTTATCAGATTATCCTGTAACTCAAGATCCATCCGCCCTATCTGACTGAGAAAAATAGTCCCTCCATTGGCCTGTTCAAAACGACCAATCCTCTGTTTATCGGCACCGGGAAACGCCCCCTTTTCGTGGCCGAAGAGCTCGGATTCGAGGAGATCCAGCCGAATCTTTGAACAATTCACCTCAACGAAGGGCCTCTCTCTGCGCCGGGAATTGAAATGGACCGTCCCGGCGAGAAAGGACTTGCCGGTCCCCGCCTCTCCCGAGATGAGGATGTTTGCATCGACCTTGGCAAACTCGACAAGGCTCTTCAACGCCCTCTGCATCGCAGGGCTGAAGGCGATTACATCATTAAAATCATAAACGATATCCTGATTTCTCCGGTGGTAGGCTATCTCAAAACGCTGATCCCGGATCTTTATTGCCTTGTCACAGGAGATACAGATACGGACCGGGGATATCGGATGAACGAGGAAGTCGCTCGCCCCTCCCTTCATTACGGCAACGATAACCTCGGCTCGTTCAAACTCACTGGTGACAATAATGGGCAGGAAAGGATCGCTTATCTTGAGTATATGAAGAAGATCGATGATATTCCCCGAGAGAGAATCGTTATCGAGAAAGACCAGATCATACTGGTTCAGCCTGATCTCATTCAAGATCTCGTCTTCGTCGGAGATACTTCGCACCTCGGCCTTCTTGCCAAGAGCCACGATAACCGCAGAATGGGTTCTTCCCCTGCGGTCAAAAACAAGAGCCCTGTACTGCGCCTTGCTACAAGGATATGGAGAATATTCTTTGGGTTTTTTGTGCTTGTCTTTCATGATGCTCTCTGGCTGCCGATAACGTCCTTTGCAAAAGAATCTGCCAAACCTTGCGAGATCTTTCTGCCCCTTGGCGACAACCGGATTATCTATAAAATTCACAGAAAATGCAAACAGGAAAAGATCCACATTCATCTGTGGCTTGACCTATCTGGGAAAAAGTGTGCTGCAGATTTCTTTATTGGGCAGATGGTCGTCTTTTCTCTCTCCACCAACTTTTTCATTGCGAAAACCGCCCCGACGGTTTACATAGTAGCTCACAAATTAGACTGCCCGGGAGAGGTGACCGAGTGGCTTAAGGTGCACGCCTGGAACGCGTGTGTACGCAAGTACCGTGAGTTCGAATCTCACCCTCTCCGCCATGCACTGGAATCCCCTGTAAATGAGAAAATTTACAGGGTTTTTTATTTTAGGGTTGCGGATTCGTTACGTTTCGATGTGTGCCAACTTCTGAAAAAATATGCCGACCGATTTTAGTTATTCCTGTCATTGACCTTGACCAGCGGGGGCTTGGATATATTCGACACAGTAATGATCTGTTTCTTCGTCGTACAAGCCGTATAGATCACTCATTTTCCTCTCTCGCAAAACAACCCCGGCAAGAGACTTTTCTCTCATCGGGGCTACAGTAATTGAAGCTGCTACCTGTTGGCTACATCTGACTAAAGATTACATTTACCTCCTTTCGCTGGGCATCGAATATATCACCGCCAAAAATGATACCTTTGCCGCTGCCGCCTAAAAGGCTGATACCAGTCGGCCCACTTTGCAGATAGAAGACAACCCTCTTTGCGTTTTCAGTCGGTGCATCAAAAAAGTTTCTCGTCTCCAGACTCTTCAGTCACAATATCTGTTTTTTTATTATTCGCCGAACAGTTTTAAATCTAAATATTTTTCATCAGCTGGCATTCTGCGATGAGTTTGTTTATACTTTCCGATATGTGGAATATTGCGACAAAGGCACTCAAAGAGCTGAGGCAAGAGAACAAATCTTGAGGTAGAAAGAACACAGGTGAATTATGGGTAAGATTGTCACAGAATCAGAAAAGAACAATCAGATAAAAAAAGAGGTCTTGGCCTCGCTTTTTCTCTATCTCGCATTTTTTCTCTGGTGGTACTATACCGGTTACGGCATAGCGGAGTCCGGAACTCCTGCCACCTATCGCTATATTTTCGGTTTGCCAATGTGGTTTTTTCTCAGTTCAGTTGTCGGCTATTTTCTTTTCTGTATTGCATCTATCGTCGTGGTAAAAATGGTCTTTAAAAATTTTGAGCTGGGCGAGGAGAAGGGAGAAGAACAGTGTCATACCAGATAACTCTTATTGTCGTTCTGCTCTTCTACCTTGCTCTCAATCTGGTGGTAGGGCTTTTCATCAGTAAACGCCGCAGCAATGCAGCATCTGGCAAGGGCTTTATCAACAACTACTTTATCGGTGGCAGGTCCATGGGCGGCCTGGTGCTGGCAATGACCTTGATTGCCACCTTTACCAGCGCCAGTTCATTTATCGGAGGCCCGGGCGTTGCCGCAACAAAGGGGCTGGCTTGGGTCTATCTGGCAATGATCCAGGTGCCGACCGCCTTTATTATCCTTGGCATTTTGGGTAAGAAGTTTGCCATTATCTCCCGAAAAATAAACGCCGTTACCGTCAATGACTTCCTCCGTGCACGCTACCGCTCACCGGCGGTGGTCATCGTTTCCTCAATCTGCCTGATACTTTTTTTCATAGCGCAAATGGTCTCGCAATTTATCGGCGGAGCGGTGCTTTTTCAGACAATTACCGGTTTTAACTATCTCTACGGGCTTGTTCTCTTCGGCGTGGTGGTCATCTCGTATACCACCATCGGCGGCTTCCGGGCGGTGGTTATCACCGATACCATTCAGGGCCTGGTGATGGTAATTGGCAGCATCCTGCTGCTGGCAACCATCGTCTCACAAGCAGGCGGTTTTGCCCCCCTCACGGCGAAACTGCAAGAGGTAACACCCCACTATGCAGATATTACCGCCGGAGGGACGATTACAAAACCCTGGTTACTCTCTTTCTGGGTATTGATAGGGATAGGGGTTCTTGGCCTGCCACAAACAGCGGTACGAGGAATGGGTTTTGCCGATACGGCATCTCTGCATCAGGCTATTATCTACGGCACGATCACCGTCGGATTTCTTATGCTGGTCATGCACGTTGCCGGCGTGTTTGCCCCAGCCATCATTGACCTGAAAAGCCTGGAGTCTTCCGACTACCTTATCCCGGAGATTGTGCTGCGCTATATGAACCCTGTGGTTGCCGGGATATTTATCGCTGCCCCTCTTGCGGCGGTTATGTCCACCGTCTCTTCTCTGTTGATTCTCTCTTCTGCAGCGCTGGTAAAGGATCTCTACCTCAACTATGTCGCCCCAAAAGGGTACGCTGCTGCAAAAGAGAATGAAAAGAAAATCGCCACCTTGTCAATGGCCGCCACACTACTTATCGGGCTCGTTGTTCTCATTTTTGCCGCATTTCGACTGGATCTGATCGTCTGGATCAACCTTTTTGCGATGGGAGGACTGGAGTGTGCCTTTTTTGCACCAATTCTTTTTGGTCTCTATTGGCGGGGAGCGAATGCGACCGGTGCGCTGCTCTCTTCGATCAGCGGCGTTGGGGGCTATCTTCTCATCAAGACAATGGACTGGAGTATCGGCGGGACACGGGCAATCCTGCCAGCCATCCTCGTCTCCATTATCGTTTTTATTGCCGGCTCTCTCTTTGGCAAGAAAACAGACAGCAAGACCGTTGACCTTTTTTTCCCGGAGAACTGACTGTAGTGCTATCGATAACCGCGAAAAAAACTCCTGTGAATGGTACCGATCGCGTTGATCTTGAACAAAAGAACCGATGATGCAGAAGTACCGACAATAAAGAGCAACACATCGCTGTGCAGTGCTGTATAGGTATCGCGTATCTGCTGGCAGTTCGTAATGATCATAAGAAAGACGAAGGCAAGCGAGCAGATCATAATATCTGCAACGCCGGGAGTGGAGGCTATCATGCAGCGAAAATTGACGATCGACTATAATGCTTTGCGCCTATGGATCAGTTCTTCATGGACATCTTCAACCAACATATAGTCTGAATTGCGAGTGATCACCGTTTTAAAGCCGAATATCCTTTAGACATAATGTTTGTAGTCATTAAGAGATGAGAAAGACCTGCCATCCTTGCCAACGTGGGTTAGAGTGTAAAAAACCAATCACCCCAGAGCCAAAATC
>PDWI01002038.1_pt1 | contig 31160 bp, 25 predicted proteins | sample 1430891 | NCBI WGS metagenome assembly PDWI01 (sample SAMN01162508, study PRJNA174530) | Oral metagenome, whole genome shotgun sequencing project. | biome: Marine environment; feature: Marine mammal; material: Swab sample of the gingival sulcus; isolation source: swab sample of gingival sulcus... | reverse complement strand
TTCTTCCTAAAACTTATGAGTTTCCCTAACTTCTACCCAATCAACAAAAAGTTTGTTGACGAAAAAGGTGAAGACTTTGGAACATCAATTGAAAACCTACTATTCTGTGGTGCATATGTTGTAGATAACATTGAAACTGGCTATGGCTACTCAATTGCTAAAAACCCTAACTACTATGATGCTGAAAACGTAAAGAACGATGGCGTAACTTTCAGAATAGTTAAAGACGTAGCTGCAGGTGTTAACCTATACGAAACTAAAGAAACTGACAGATGTGGACTAAACTCTGAGTACGTTGAGCAATACCAAGATAGACCTGACTTCAAAGAATATCCTGGTTCATCAGTATTCTACCTAGTTCTAAACGTTGGTAACGATGGCGAATAATTAGCCTATAACGAAGTTCATAAGGACATTGCTCCTTGTAACTAAGTAAAAGAGCTTGTGTATTTGAGAAATTCTCAGTACACAAGCTCTTTTTATATTAATCTCAGGCAAAATCACTTACAGATTGTCATCAATCTAAACTTAAGCGTTTTAGCATCTCTGTATTATACAGCACATCTTCATAAGTTAGTTTTTTATAGGCAATGAAATTGGCTATGATTTTAGACGCCTCTGCCCTAGTAGCTGAAAGACTCATTTTATAAGTACCATCAGGATAACCTCTGATAATACCAGATTGATATACTGCATCTATCTCTTTAACTTTATCGCCAAAATATGCCCTGTCTTTCAAGTCTGATGGTCTTGGGTCTCCCATATTGATTGCCCTTGCTACCATCACAGCCATTTCACCTCTGCTTATCTGTCCATTATATGATTTAATGTCAAGCTTTGTATCATCTGATAACAGTATGTCATAGAGAGACAATACAAATAAATACTTCTTAGACCAATTATTGAAATCACTGCCAAAGGTTTTTCTGATGAATGTTCTACCATCGTCAAAATCCACATCCTGTTCACTTATATAGACTGTGGCAAGTAGTTTTGCAAATTCAGCCCTACTTATTTTGTTGTTTGGTCTAAAACTCCCATCTTGATAACCATTGATAACACCCAATTCAGATAATTCTTCTATGTTATCATGTGCCCAGTAATCTCTCTTTATGTCATTAAAAGTCAAAGAAAAAACTGGTAAAGTAACGATAAAGATTAGTAGCACAGCTACTGTTATTTTTTTAAATCTCATTGTATTATTTTATCACTTTCTCCATAATCTCATTACTTCTTGCTATAAATTTATCCATATCTTCTGCTGTAAGCGAACCAGCACCAAGTCTAGCAAGGTCATATAGTTGATGTACTACTAGCTCCTTGACCTCTCCCTCATAGACATCATTCATCACATTTTTGACTAAAGTATGGTTTTCATTGAGAACTAACGTTTCATCGGAAGGTAAATCCATACCACCTGTACCCATAGAATACATCTTCATCATATCTTTGAGTCTTCTTGACTCCTCAGACTCTACTATAAGTGATGAGACAGATTTTGACTTTAGCTTGCTAATTTCTAAGTTCAGCTCTTCCCTATTTAAGATGGATTTGAAAATTGAACTAACTTTTTCAAGCAGTTCTTCACTTACTGCACCCTCTGCTTCCTCTTTTAAGCTGTCTACAGATGAATCTACTCTTTTGAGTTTTAATTTCTCATTCTTGCTTTCCATTAGACCAATAAAGGCTGAATCAATTCGCTCATCTAAGACTACTACCTTTTTGCCCTCATCTAATAATAGTCTTGTATAAGATGCTTGCTGTTCTCGATCTGTTACATAGTATACAGTTGTTTCCTCGTCCTTAGAGATGAGTTCTTCAATACTTTCAAATCCACCATCTGTCTTTTCAAAGATAAGAGCACCCTTTATCTTTTCGTAAAACTTATCATCTTTTAGACAGCCATATTTAACAAATATGTTCATATCTTTCCAATAAGTTTCATAATTTTCTCTCTCCGTTTTAAAGAGCCCATTTAGCTTATCTGAAACTTTTTTACTGATATAGTCTGAAATTTTTCTTACAAAGCCATCATTTTGCAAAAAGCTTCTTGATACATTTAGTGGAAGGTCAGGGCAGTCTATAACTCCCTTTAACAGCAATAGATACTCTGGTATGACCTCTTTGATATTGTCAGCTACAAATACCTGTGAATTGTATAATTTGATTCTACCCTCTAGACTCTCAACATCTTCCTGTATCTTAGGAAAGTAGAGTATTCCCTTTAGGTTGAATGGGTAATCCATATTTAAGTGGATGTGAAATAGTGGCTCCTTAAAATCAGCAAAAGTCGTCCTGTAAAACTCCATGTACTCCTCATCAGTAACAGCACTTGGATTTTTCGTATATAGTGGTTTCACAGTATTGATTGGTGTTGGAGTCTTCTCACCATCTGCATCTTCTTGACTCTCAACTTCTAAGTTCTCAAAATATATTGGATGTGGCATAAAGCTACAATACTTGTTCAATACATTTTTAATCTTGTACTCATTCTTAAACTCATCACCATCTTCTGATAAGTATAGTGTAATTGTAGTACCCCTAGTCGTCCTTGAACCCTCTGACATCTCATAAGAGGCATCACCATCTGATGACCAAAGCACTGCCTTAGAACCATCTTTGTAGCTAAGTGTATCAATGGTAACCTTTTCTGATACCATAAATGCAGAGTAAAAGCCAAGACCAAAATGACCTATAATCTGCTCATCATTGGAGCTATCTTTGAATTTTTCTACAAAACTCTCTGCACCTGAAAACGCTATTTCATTGATGTACTTATCCACTTCTTCGTAGGTCATTCCTATGCCATTGTCTTCAACTATTAGCAGTGAATTTTCCTTGTCAAATTTCACTGTTACCTTTAACTCTTCATCACCAATACTTACTTCACCAAGTGAAGAGAGTGCCTTTAGTTTTGTGATAGCATCACATGAATTTGACACAAGCTCTCTGACAAAGATGTCGTGCTCTGAATAAAGCCATTTTTTTATGATTGGAAATATATTTTCGCTGTTTATGTTTAGACTTCCTTTTTTGTTCATTATATTCACCCTTTCTTTTTTATAACACATGGGAAAAACTAGCCTAAAGACAGACTAGTTTCCACTTATAAACTATGTAGTTTCTATTATAGCTGAATAATTGACTTCGCTATAAAGTCAGTTCCCTTTTTATATCCTTTTATATATATCTGATCCCCTTGAAGTAAGTCCTCAAAGTACAAGGTTTTTCCATCAGAATTTAGTACCTTAGTATCTGAAGTAGCTTCAACAGTATAGTAAGTTGATGTATTCCTATCATATATAGATAGTGTTTTAGATTTAAAATCAATTTCTTCTATCTTACCATCAAATGCCCTTACCAGTCTTTTGTAGGTGTCAATTCTAACAATCTCTTTACCATCTAGCATTACATCAATTAGGCTTCCTATTTCTAAATCAACGAGTTTTCCCTTTCTATTGTCTGTATATACATCTACATTCCTTGCAATAGTAAAGATCTTTTCATTGTCACTGTCATTGTTTAGCCAAACCGTTATCTTCTTATCTTCGCCAATGACAATCTCTCTAAGGCTTGCCTCTACAGTCTTGATAATTGACTTAGCAGTTATCTTTGATATTTTGCCATACACAGTATCAATTTTGAGTTCATCATCCACTCTTAAAGAAGAAAATACCACCATTGCGCCATTTCTATAGATTTCAATATCATTAGGTACAACTACAGTTCTTTCCTCACCATCTATGCTGAGTTTTAGTCGCTTTTCATCGCCAAGAATAACCTCTTTGACCTTTGCTGATATTGTCTCATCTCTCTTAAAAAAGTCAATGCTGTAGATACTTCCGTTTTTTATATTTATTTGCATCTTATCACTAATAAGTACATTTTCTAACTCAGCATAAGAACCTTCTCTTCTCAAGATATAAAATTTCTCTAATGGAAATTCAACAACAGTACCTTCTTTATTTTTGTAGTAGATAATCTGATAGCTTGAATTATCAATCTTATCTGTTACTATACCAGTTATAGTCTTCATATCTGAAGGCTTAATATCAATTCTGACCAAAGTATTTTGCTTATAGACAAGTGTTAAATCCTCATCTACCTTGATATCATCTAAAGTGGCAAGACCCCCATTTGAGGTAATTAGTAGTTCAGGGTCAACATCAACATTCAGCTTCTTAGTCCTTGTTTCAAGTCTTAACTTATTTCTGACTTTAGTTAAAACCACTGCATCTATCTCTTTTTCCTCTATGACATCTGGTTTTTCGTGTACATCTGCCTCTTTTCTCAAAACTTTCATTGTCTGAATGATAACCTTTGCGGTCTCTGCTCTAGTTATTGAATTCTTAGGGTTGAAGTTATTATTTTTATCACCAGTAAAGACTTTCTTTTCATATAACAAGCCAACACAAGCTGCATAATTAGGATTGATTTTTGCACCGTCTTTATACTTCAAATCAACAACACCAGAAACCTTTACATCTGTATACGTTTTCAGTACAGCGCCTAGATAACTAGCCATCTGCTCTCTGTTGATATACACCTGCATACCATTTCTTACAAAGCCCTTTAAGTCAGTAGGTGGTATAATTTTCTTTTCCAACAAATAGGCAATAGCAGGTCTAAGCCCCTTCCAATTTGGAATGTTGTTTTTATCGATAAGTTCAATATGCTTTTTCATAAGAGCGTCAAAATCTACATCACCAACAAGACCAAGTTTGTCAATCATCCTATAAATCATTAAGACAGACTCAGACTTAGTCACTTTCTTTCTTGGCTTAAAGTTTCCATCTGTATACCCTTTGACTATACCATTCTTTGCAACTTCTCTGATGTAGTCACTTGCCCATTTGACTTCATTTATGTCTTTGAACTCTTTTACAGTTTTATTGTCTGCATATATAAAAGCTGCAGAAAATAAAACTGAAATGATAAGCATAAATGAAATGATTCTCTTAGTTCTCATTTTCTTCTCCTTGTATTAGCTCTTTTACTATCGCAATGTAACTGTCTTTACACAACCATTTTTCCCACTTGATATTACCTTGAGAGATGGCACGTCTTTTATATATTTTATAAATTTAGAGTACCCTTTTGACCTAAGATCAAAGGTTGGATACCTGTCACTAATTTCCTTTGCCAATTGTCCTAAATTAATCTGCGTATTCTTTGAAGACTTTACAATCTGATAGAGCGTCTCTTCAATATTATATCCACCCTCTGTCTCCTTCATTGAAACAGTCATAGAAGTATCCGTCTTATTTAGATTTATTGATTTAAAATGCGCTAAAAACCTAGACAACTTGGTATAGCCAAAGTTTCTGACATCAAAATCAGGGTGTCTCTTAACAAGTCTAGAACCAAGCTCCCCTATGTTTATTGCTGTACTATCATCTCCGTATTCAGAGATAATTTTCTTGATTGTTTCCTCAACTGTTGCAAGGGCAAGTAGGTTATCCTGACCGTCTGTATCACCTAAGCTATCACTCTCATATAATACGTCAAGATACTTAAAGACAGAACAAGCTTTGGCAAATGGCTTAGGAGTTTTTCTCTCACCCATTCCTATAACCTGCATTCCAGACTCCTTGAGCCTAGATGCAAGTTTAGTAAAATCACTATCACTAGAAACTAGACAAAATCCATCAACATTGCCAGAATACAGTATATCCATAGCATCTATAATCATAGCAGAATCTGAAGAATTTTTACCAGAAGTATATGAATACTGCTGCATTGGAAGAAGTGAACTATCCAGAAGTATGCTCTTCCACTTTGACGAACCTTGCTTTGTCCAATCACCATATATTCTCCTATATGTGACTAGACCATAATTACTCATTTCCTCAAAGATGTGCTCTACATACTTTGGCGAAATATTCTCTGCATCAATCAATACTGCAAAGTTCTTTTCGATATTATTGTTCATTTTACATTACTCCTTAACAAAGTTATCAAGTAAGTGATTTAGATACTTTAAAATAATCTTTTCCTGATTTACAGTACACTTAACACCAGCAAAATCTGTAAGTTTTTCATATTGCTCATCAATTAAAGGAATAAGATCTCGCCCCTCATCTGTCAGACTAATTACATTTTCTCTCTTATCCCTATTGGATATTCTCTTTTCTACAACTCCTATATTCGTTAGATGAGTTATAGCACTATAAATAATCTTCCTGTCTACACTGGACTTTCTTATGAGTGCGTTAAGTGAGATTGGCTGAGTAAGGTACTCCTTAATAAGCCAATAATGGAACACGTCAAGAGGTTTCTTCTCGCTTCCGAGCATTCTCTTGACGTGAACTAAATGTGCTTCCTTAAATAATTCGAGTAGAGCGTTTGATATCTCAACAGAATACTTAGACATTAATCTTCATCTTCTTCAAAATCATTTAGATAATACGAGATCCTAAACAACTCTTCCACCAAATGAACACTTTCTACATGGACACCTTCAGGTACATCTAGTCTGATTTGACTAAAGTTCCATATACCTCTAATACCACACTTTACAACTTTGTCACAAAGACCCTGTGCAACATGCTTTGGCGTAGTAATATAAGCCATGTCTACTCTGTTGTTGTTAACGTATTCTTCTAACTCTTCAACATCTCTAACAACAATTCCGTTTATCTCTGTACCAATTTTAGTCTTATCAACATCAAATATAGCTACTGTTTTATAGCCATACTCCAAAAAACCAGGAAACTTAGCCAAAGCTGTTCCAACATTGCCACAACCAATTATTATATTTTTATAAGGTCTATCAGCACCTAAAATTGCAGAAATCTCATATAACAATATCTTTACATTATAACCATATCCCTGCTGTCCAAACCCTCCAAAGTTATTAAAATCTTGTCTAACCTGTGACGCTGTTGAACAAAGTAGTTCCCCTAGTTCTGCTGAAGATGTTCTCTCTACATCATTGGCATCTAGCTTTAAAAGACATTCATAATACTTAGGAAGTCTTTTAATTACAGCTCTTGAAATCTTATTTTTCATACAATCCTCCCTTTTGCTGATTATAACACAGATAATTAGGTTTTTTCAAGTAATTGAAGTTATTTTATTCAATATAAAATAATACTTCAATATTCAGCATAAATAATGTAAAATGGGAATAGATTTTTAATTGTAAGACCAACAAAAGGAGTAGACAATTGTATTTATTATTTTTAAACCCTGAGAGACTTAAAAGTCTTGTGTTTGTACTTCCTGTCATTGTCATAGCACTCAGTGTTCATGAGTTTTCACATGCTTATTCTGCCTACCTCATGGGTGATGACACAGCAAAAATAGATGGCAGACTAACACTCAACCCCATCAAGCACATTGACCCAATAGGCTTTTTATTTATAGCTCTAGTTGGATTTGGTTGGGCAAAACCTGTCATGTTTGATGATAGGAATTTCAAAAACAAGAAGTTAAATAGGGTCATCACTGCTATGGCAGGACCATTTTCAAATCTTGTAATGGGTGTTATAGGCGCATTGATACTCAAGTATATAAGGACAGATTACAGCTTTATGATGAAAATCGACCAGGTCAGTGTTCAACAATTTATATACTATTTTTTACTGTACTTTAGCTCTATCAATCTTGGGCTTTTCTTGTTCAACATGATACCTATCCCACCACTAGATGGTGGACACTTAGTTGTAGCTGGACTAAACTTAAATGCAAGACAAGAAGCTATGCTTGCTAGATATGGCATGATGGCAATACTAATGGTGTTTGCAGTAGGCTATGTTTTTGAGGTAGATCTACTCCCAATCAATAAATTTATATTGTGGTTTTATAGAATAATTGGTGTGTAAAAGATTCTAAAAATATGATATAATGATAACATAACTTACACAGGTAACTATTTATTAGGTGATAATATGAAAAAAGTATATAGCGCAGGAGGAGTAGTCTTTTACAAAGACTCTATTCTGCTGTTAAAGAAAAATAATGGGGACTGGGTACTCCCCAAGGGGAAAATAGAATCTGGCGAGAGCAAAAATGAAACTGCCCTAAGAGAAGTAGGTGAAGAAGCTGGGGTTGAGGGACAAATTCTGGATTATATTGGCAATATCAACTACAAGTTCAAAAACGTGTGGAGTCAATATAAGCTCATAGAAAAGAATGTGTACTGGTTTATGATGACAGCTGAAAACACCAGTTGCAAACCCCAAAAAGAAGAGGGATTTGTCGTTGCACAGTACATCCCAATGGAAAAAGCCCTAAAACAGGCAAAGTACATTGATGAACGAAAAATAATCAAAAAGGCAATATCAATATACAAGGAAAAGTATTTAAAAGAGGACAAGGCATAATGAATTTTTCTCACAAGGTAAAACATGAAATTTTATCAAACCTGAGCAGAGAAAATAGTGTAAAAGATTTTTTACAAGGTGTTGTAATAAGTAGCTTTGAGGTATTTTATAACTATTCCCACCTAAGTGCTGAGTACATCAGTGAAAGCGCAATTATTTTAAATTTATTGGTCAAAGAACTTCATCAGATTGATAAAAAATCAGCGACTAACTACAGTATTTATGCCAAAAAATTAAAGAGTGGAATTTACAGACAGTACCTTCACTTAGACAATGCTGAGATACTGTTAGATTATTTAAAGCTTACAGATGGATATAAAAAGAGTGTATTTGAAAAAAAAGATTTTTCACATAAAGCAAGGTTAGACACTGCTTTAGACAGGGAAAATCTTTTGCCGTATATAGATAAAAACAATCAAAATGCAATTGCAAACAAAACAGATAACAGTCATTTCTTAGCTGGTGTAATTGCTTCAAAAGGAGCTATATCTGATCCTAATAAGGCATATCACCTAGAGATATCACTTAGAGATAAAACAGCTCTCAAACTCATAAAAAAGATGCTAATAGAAGTCCTAGATAGTGATGTCAAAGAAATGCACAGAAAAACTAGAAGCTCTATATACATTAAAGAAAAAGACGCCATTGCCGATATCCTAAGTATAGTTGGGGCACAAAATAACAGGCTTGACTTTGAAGAAATCATTGTTGAAAAAGACATGAAAAACAAAGTGATGAGAATATACAACTGTGATAATGCCAATATCAAAAGGGCAAGTGCTACCTCTATAAGGCAGACAGCAGCTATTAAAAAAATTGATAAACACATTGGTCTAGATAATCTAGACCCTAAACTCAAAGTGGTTGCAGCACTTAGACTTAACAACCCTGGCTCAAGTTTGACAGAGCTCTCTGAACTAATGGAGGGTGAAATAACAAAGTCTGGCATCAACCACAGACTAAAAAAATTGGAACAGTTAGCAGCAGAAATAGATTAATTTCATTCGTTTAAGACTATATAGTAACTAGAAATGTCATTATTACAAGGAGAATTATGAATACACTTTCTTTCAAGGCAAAGAAAAAACTCATTGCAGGAGACATCCTATCACGAGATATTTTAGATGCTGATGGCAATATTTTGCTGTACAAGAACTCTATACTAGATGAAAATTCTATAGAGCTCTTATTAAGTGAGGACTATGTTTCCCTAGTACCTGTACTTCATAATTACAATCAGCCAAATGACAACATAAAGACAGTACAACAACACTCAAATAGCTATATAAACTATTACCGAAAAATGCTATCTTCTGATATAGAAGAGCTACTAACCACCTATGTGGATAAAAATGATATCACTGTAAATGTTGTCTCAGATATTCTGAAAAAAATTGTGAGCGACATCGTCAAAGATGACAATCTAATCTATGAAGTAGAAGTTATAAAAAACTTCTCAGAAGACATGTATATGCACTCCATTACAACAGCAGTATTTGCTCTATTAATAGGTATAATGGCAGGTCTAAGCGAAGAAGAACTCGTTATTGTAGGCACTGCAGGTATTTTTTCTAACATTGGTAAAACCACACTACCTAAAGCACTTGTCAACAAACTCAGCAAACTCACTGATGAAGAAGTAGAGAGTGTAAAACAATACACAACATATGGTTATAACATCATAAAGGGCTGCAAGACTATTGATAACAGTATAGCTGATGCAATATACACCATGAGGGAAAAATACGATGGCACTGGCTACCCTAGAGGGTTAAAAGGCGAAGAAATACCAATATATGGTCAAATACTCTGCATCAGCACCTACCTATCTGCATTAATAGGTAAAACCCTATACAAAAAGACATTAGACCCCTATACAGCTTCAAAGATGATGGTTGGTGAATCTGGTATCTCATTTAACCCAGAGCTTGTGGTAAGTACCATGAAAATACTTGGATTTTATGAGGTAGGCATGACTGTAAAACTCAAAAATGGCGAGATCGCTAGAGTGGTGAGTAGAAATAGGTTTTCGCCAAAGGTCAGAATCATCTCATCATCAAGCATAAAAGACTTAGAGATTGACCTAGAAAATAACAGGGGAATAAAGATAAAAGAAATAAAACTTTCATCATAGTAAAAGGAGCGGTAAATCATATGAAAAAACACTTAATCATCCTATTGATTGTGTCATCACTGTTTTTATTGACTGCTTGTGAAGGACAAAAAGTTGGTTATGAAAAAAGTTGGGCTGAAATAGAAAAAAGTGGAAAACAGTCTATTGTCATGCTGTGCTATGATGGCGATGACTCCCTGTCTGATTGGCTTGAAAAAAGTGTAGCAAAAAAACTAAAAGAGGACTATGAGATTGACCTTAGACTGACAAGACTCTCAAGTGGAGATATGTTGGACTACTTGCTAAACTGTAAGAAAACAGATAGTAGAGGAGAATACGATATCATCATATTTGACAATGATAAATTTTCAGAACTTAAATCTAATGATGTCCTATACAAAGATGCCACACTATATATAAAAAACTATAGAAAGTACTTTTCAGGAAAGCACTTAAATTTATTAGACATCAATGGCACTTCCATTGATAAAATGGCAGTACCCATTAGTCAGAGTCAACTATGTTTTTTCTACAATGACGATATGATGACTGAAATACCTGAAAATATGGAAGAATTTAAAGCTGTTTTATTTGCCAATAAAGGGGCATTTACTTACCCCCATCCCAGCACTGAATTAGGAAGAGCTTTTGTCAGTTCTGTCATTTTAGAATTTGTAGATGACAGCAAAATCAATAGAGATGGATTGACAAAAGACGATATTAAAAAACTTATCACCCCTGCAATGGTCTACTTAAAGGAGATCAGTCCTCACTTATTTGGCTCTGGTAAGTACCACCCAAAAAATAGCAGAGAACTGGATTTATTATTTAAAGAGGGCTATATCATGATGAATATTAGTATGTCACACCTAGCAGCAAAGAATAAAGTAGCTAACGATGAATACCCTGACTATCCCAAACCATTAAATCCTCTGGGTTCTAGTGTTAGTGAGGTCACATACGCTGCTATACCATACAACTCTACCAACAAATCTGGAGCAATACTTACCATCAATACCATCCTCAGTCTAGATGTCCAAAAGCGACTGTACAGTAATTCAAACTATGAAAAGCTCCCTTGTATTGATATAGAGATGCTTAACAAGGACGAAATTAAAGCACTGAACAAGGAAAAACCCTCTAAAACAGTCATTACACCATCTAAGCTGCTCCGAACAAAAAAGCACAAAATACGTGATGACTACTGGAAAATTATAGAAATAGAGTGGGAGAAGATATTTTAATACTAATCCCAAGTAAAATTTTAGTCTAAGATTCCACGCCTTGAAACACTCAAACTTGTACAAAGTCTAGATTCCTACGTCGCTATACTCCTCTGAATGACAATGTGCTGTTTTAACTGATATCACTATAAAAACCACCTTTGGCTCTCCTTACCAAAGGTGGTTTTTTTATGCTAATTAGCTTCTATTGTCTCATCAAACAAATTGCTCTTATTGCGCTTTCTATCATAGGTATACAGTACCTGAATTCTGTATTCCTTGCCTTTTTTAAACTCAAATTCTCCCTGTTCTTCTATCTTTATCTTATTGACATAATCAGAACTTCCCTCTTTGGTGATAGAGTAGTTCGACTTAGACACTACATGATTCTCGTCATCGATTATCATAATCTGTTTGTCAACACTATTACTGCCTCCATCAAAGAGTACTTTCTCTGAGAAGTTTACTTCAATATACCCCTTAGATACTTTAATACTAGTGACTTCAGCTGGTACCTTATCAAGGACAGTCTTAGCGTACTTCGTGCTAAGTGCTTCTCCATAAATATTGTGAATTTCCTTGTATCCATCGTCTACTGGAACCGCTCTATAGCCACTTAAATCTGTAAGAATATCACCAGAGAGCGTAGCTATTACTTCTGTCCTGTCGTCTTTATTTATTTCATGGTCAAAAATCACCTCAGACTCTTCATCAGACTTTCTTATGACATAAGCATAATCATTAAAATCCTTGACTGGGTCAGTAAATTTAAACTTTACCTTGCCCTTTTCCACTGCTTCAACACTGATAAGACGGAAGGTATGTGAACTAATCTTCTTGGCATCTCGAACAGTCTCCATTACGTTGCCAGCTACATCACGTACACCAGATACTTTAAAGTCAGAAGAGCTACTTATTACCCTAGCATTTGGCAGTATAAATGTCACTGATTTGTAGTCATCTGATACTTCCTTGAACTCTGCTCCATCTATTGATGAAAATACACCAAAACCACTTCTATCAACAGCAAAGTTTGACAAATCCGTTAAATCAGACTCCCTCATTGTCTCATTAAAGAAAAACGTTACTGTATCATAGTCCTTGCCCTCTGGAGAAGATGACACATAAACTGCCTGTCTACCTGTCTTATAAACTAGTTCAGGTTTTTTTGTATCCTTTGACTCAATGTCAATCTCAGTCTTTTGCATCTCATTTTCTCTGACAGTAGCATCCTTAAAACCTACAAATTCCAGCGTAAAGTCACGAGAGTTAGCATGTTGTAATTTATTGAATTTTACATATAGTTCCCTATTTCCTGTATCTGCCTTAAAGTTCAGTGAGGACTTGGTCTCTCTAGTCTTTGCCTCTTTATCATATAGACTTAACACACCTGATGATGGGTTCATTGGTTTAGAAAACATAATCTTGACATAACCATCTGAGATCAGTTCAGCACTTACAGTTATCATTTCTGTATCATCATCAACTTTGATTTCAAATCTTTCCCAATCCTCTACTTCTTCCTTGGTAGCAGCTCTTTGACCCCTGTATTCTAACGGTAAACCTAGTATAGCAGCCATACTTATCTTTTTACTGAGATTTAACTTAACAACATCTTTAATATCATTGTAAAATGTAGTATTACTAATTGTGGAACCTGCTATTTTAAAACTACCCTTTTGAACCAGTGGCTTATCAAAGTATACAAGAACTTCCTTATTTGATAGCAGCCTTACATCCTTTACATAAGGTGGATTTACGGTATCATCAACATATATTTCAAAAGTCGCCTTTTTCATCAACTTCTTAGAGTAATCATAAATGTTTTGAAAGACTAGGGTATGCTCCCCTTTTGGCAGTCTGCCAGAATACTTTATGTAGACTTCATTGGTATAAGGTCTATTTAAAAATTGTAGCGACCTCTTGCGACCATCAGTTAGCACATAGTTTGTCATCACATATGAAGAAGAATTCAAATGAACTGGCTCTGAGAACAATACTCGAACTGTCTTGTTATCAAGGGCTTCAACACTTTTGATATAAGGCTCATCGTCATCTTCTAGTTCTATTTCAAACTCCTCTTCTGGGAGAAGGTTTTTATTGTCATAAAAATTCTTTGCAGTTAATACTATAGTCTCACCATTTTTTAAGCTACCATTAAGTGTAGCAACTATAGTCCTAGGTTTAACTCTATTTAAGGTATATGAGATATGCTTGCCATTTTTGCGCTTAATATCAAAGTGGTACTTATCAACTTCACTGTCCTTTATCTCTCTAGCTAAGTTGATGTCTACACTTTTTAAATTGTCATATCTTATATTAAATATTATTGCCTTATCTTTTTCTACTAAGCTTGCTATACCAAGTTTTTCCTTGAGTGTTTGTTCATTGCCACTTACTTTGGCATCTAAACTCTTCAGTAAGACATCAAATACTTGGTACCTATAGGCAGGTGTATTCCCCTTAGATGTATCAACTTTATCAAGTATGCCTGCTCTTTCTGCATCAGCATATGTTCTACTCCACTGTAGATTTCGATACCCTAGTCCCTTTAGTATAAGGGCATACATTTCTTTTTGGCTAAGTTTTTTACCAACACCAAAAGCTCCATTACCCATGCCATCCACATAGCCCTTACTCCTTGCATAGGCAATATAAGGACTATAGTACTTAGCATTTTCTACATCAACAAAGCCAGAGTTGCCCTTGTACGACTTGGCATCACCCTGAACACCCAGCATCCTCATTAGAACAATTACAGCGTCCTCTCTAGATATAGGTAATGACTCCATGAGGTTGCCATTTTCATCACCCTTGATTAGACCAATATCATAGAGTTTTTCGCCAGCAGTCTTATATTTATCAGCATGTACAAAGGCTGTACTTGTTGCTACAATAGCAAGACTGAGTAGTACTGAAAGTATCTTTTTCATAATACACATCCTTTCTTTTGTTTACAGTTTCACTATACCAAAATTCAATGGGAATAGCAACATATTAAGTACTTTGTAACAATAAAAAAAACAGTCCCCCAAGGGGAACTGTTTTTTTTTATTGTAAGTTTACACGACGTGCAATTACTTAGCCCATTTAACTACCTTAACTTCGTAAGGAGTTGTGTTTGGAGCAGTTGCTTTATCTGAAACAGAGATGTTAATCTTAACGTCTTTGTCCTTGTTCTTAACTGCTTCACTTAGAGTAATAACTAGAACATTTTCTAAATCTTCATTGTCATCATTTTTAGCATATACAATTGCATCGCTAGTAGCTTTTGCTAATACAGAGCCATCTCTAGTTATTGTTACATTTGCTGTATCTTTATTTACTGGCTCAGAGTATTTAATTGTAATTTTTGTTCTCTCATCATTAAACTCAGGGTCTTTCTTGATAGTAGGTACTACTTTGTCAATGATAGTTGCTTTATCTACAGTGATTGCTTGGTTTGGCGCATCCCACTGGTTTACAATAGCTTCTTCACCTGCAACAGCACCAAATAAAATGTCATATGCAAATCCTAGTGCAGTTTTTCCTTCATCTACAGTGTTTTCAGGAACAGCAAATGTTAGTTTCTTAGTATACTCTTTCTCATCTTCAACCCAAATTTGGTTTAATGAGTTGCTATTATATGTAATAGCATTATCATTAGATACTTTTACTGGTTGGTCAAAGTTGAACTCTAGGTAGTACTCACCATCATTTTTCTTTAAGAATACTTGCTTAGTACTATCTTTTTCAGCAATTTTCGCTCCAATAGGTGTAACAGGTGGTACTGCTTCTGCTGATAATGGGTTTCCAACAAGGTCTTCCATACCAATAAATTTGATGCTTGCAGAACCAATTTTGCTAATGTCCTTGAACTTAATTTTTAGTTCATTCTCGTCTGTATACTCAAGTGTAGCATCATCGCCAAAGTCAGATACTAGCTGCTTGTCAGTATCAACAACTGTGTTAAATCTAATATTGCTCTTCTTCATAAGTAGTTCTTTGTTCATTTTTTCACTGAACTTGAAGATAGCTGTATTATCTTTTATATAGTATGTTGGTGTATCTTCTTCGTTTACACCAACAACTGTTGGGTTTTTAGTATCTTCTACATCAAATTCAATCTTAGTATCAGCTAGTTCATTTGCTCTTACTGTACCATCTTTCATGTCCTTGATCACTAGGAAGTACTTAGATGCATCTTGGTTCATAAGTTCTTTAACTGTAAGCTCAACAACAGTGTTATCTTTCTTCCAGTTTTTAAATTCAGTCTTATCGCCATCTACATCAACATCGTCATCATCGTCTTTAACTGTAAACTGCTTACCATCTTTGTCTAGAATCTTCCAAGTGTAATCTCCGTCTGTAACCATAGACTTAGAGAACTTAAGTTCTAAAATGATAGCATCTTTAGCTTTATTCTTCTTAACGTCTGTAATTTCAACTGTTGGTAGGTCAGCATCATTTGGCACTGTGAATGTAAACTTCTGCTCATCCTTGATCTTATTACCCATAGCATCAGTTTGACCTTTGTACTTCACTTCAATACCAAAGATAGCATTTACACCTAATTCTTTGTTAGGGTCAGTAGTATTAAGTTTAATGATAACAGCTTTTTTATTATCTTCGTCTAGTTTAGTCTCTTCAATTACATGTCCTGCAATTTCCCAAGTACCAAATTTGTCAAGTTCTTCATTAAATACTGCTTTAATAGTCTTTCTATCAATTGCAGTCATTTCTTCTAGAACAGGAGCTTCATTATCAGCAACTATGTTGATAGTTTGCTCATAAGTGTCAATAGGGAATCCAGCATAGTCTTCTATAGCAGTGAACTTGATAGTGTGCTCACCAGCAGCAATCGCTTTGTATGCTTTTAATTCAAATCCATCACAGTAAGATTTTTCAATTTTACCATAGAATCTCTTACCATCGATAGTAATTTGCTTCCAGTAGCTTAGGTTTGTTCCCTTGTCACCATAATCCATTGGCTCTGAAGCCATTACTTTAAGTGTCTTAGGGTTTTTCACTTCTACCTTTAGAATTTCTGGCTTTTGCATATCAAGTAGTGTAATTTCTTTTTCTACTTTTTCTGCTTTGTTGCCGTCTTTGTCTTTCATATCATCAACAACGATTTTAAGCTTTTTGCTTTGCTTAGCAAATTCGTCTTTTACAACTACTAAAACTGTCTTCTTATCTGCTGCTAAGACAACATTGTCATTATCAGAACTTCCAATTTTAGCAATGGCATTGTCAGAACCACACTTCACAGTGATAACTGAAATCTTATCTCCACTTACATCTTTAGTGATATCATCTTCATTTAATTCTTTGTTGAATTCAACTCTGATCACTTTTAGACCATCTGCTACAACTGATTTAACAGCAAAGTCGCCAGTTTCGTCAGCAGGTTTTTCTTCTTTAAGACCTAGTACATCTTTAAGAGGCTTGCTGCCACCTTTTTGTGGTTTGTTTAGCGTGTTAACCATAGCAGTAAACACATCACTTCTTAGGATAGCGTCAGTAGCTCCTAGTGATTGAGTACCTTTGAATAGTCCCATGTCTTGTGCTCTAGTCATAGCAGTTTCAAAATCTGGCTCATATCCTAAAGCTCTTAGTAGAACTGTAGCAAACTGCTGAGCTGTAATAGTTTGTCCCCATCCAAACTCAGTAGTTGACATACCTTTGAACCAACCCTTCTTTACTGTGTATGCAATAATTCTAGCATTTTCAGTGTGAAGTTTTGTTTCCATGTCTTTAAATTTTAATTCAGTAGGGTCAGCTGACTTTGCTTGTTCCTCTACTCCCATCATTCTGCATAGAATGATAGCTGCGTGTTCTCTCATAAGTGTTTCGTTTTCTTTAAGGTCTCCTGATGGATATCCTTTGATGATACCGTAGTTTTTAAGTGTTTGCCCTGCTTCATTTACATCTGCAAACGCTGGTATCATGCCAACTAATAACACTAGAGACAATACAATTGAAAGTGTTTTTTTCATGTATATAGTCCTCCTATATTATTCGAGGGTCCTCTGCACAACTCAGCATCTCCCCTCCCAAATGCTGATACTTAGCTGGATTATTCTGAACATACAGACTTCCTAAGCTTTAGGGTCATTATACATTAGTAGCTATGAAGGTGCAAGCATAAAAAAACCGTGTAATTTTTTTGTAAAATTATTGTTACACTGCTTTTCAGCCTTTCCTCCCACTACTATAAAATTTCCCTTTTATATAATGAGGTGTTGCAATAGTACTATTTGCAACAAACTCATGTAATCGTTTTAGTACGTAGTTACTTCTACGGTTATTTAATCCCATACCAGAGGGAGGTATCTCCCTCTGGCATAAAGGCATTTCAGTAATATACTTTTTATTTTCTATACAATAACATCAATCATTAATCTTTATAAGAAAGTTTTTTTGTCAATAAACCAGAGTGATTTCCTGCTCCATCAACAACATCAAGTTGTACTTTATACTCTACATCTTTCTTAACTTGTGGCACTGTGATTGTCACGATGTTATTTGCATAAACTGCACTGGCATCTACTACTTTATCATCTTTTAGTACGATGGCACTTCCACCTGCACTTACATTTTCGGTATAAGTAATTTCGATTGTTGTAGCATTCGTAAATTCTATCTTCTTAACAGAAGGTTTTACCTTATCAATGATGCTGGCTCCTGCTATTGCAAATTGATTAGAAAGTACTGCACCATACTCTGTCTCAAATGCCTTTTGCTTGATTTGAATTTGCTCTGTAAATCCTTTGTTTGCAGCACTTTCATCGACAGTAACACCATCAGGGATGGCATACTTCACTTTGTCAGTAAATTCCTCTCCATTGATACTCATCATGGTATTGCCATTGTATTCTACATCACCTGCTTCCACAATGACAACTTTCTTGTTCATAGCGAACTCTAAGTAATAATCGCCATCTTCATCTTTCTTGAGTGTTGTAGATTCAACTGTAGCTTCTGCAGGTACGCCTCTCTCAATATAAAACTGTGTATTTAACTTATTGCCTGCCAAGTCCTCAGCATGTTGAATTTTAAACTTATCAGTATATTGAATACCAGGTATGGCTTTGTTTAAAATGATTTTAACTTGCTTATCATTTACAAGCTCAATACTTGCTCCCTTGACATTGCTCAACAGACCTACAAGCTGTCCTCCATTACTGTAAATTCTATAGTTATCTTCGTTAAGTAATGCTTCTGTTTTCATCTTTTCTGAGAAGTTAATCACGATGATATTAGCGTCTTTTTCGCCTAGTGGATTTCTCATATACTGCTGCTCATCATCATCTACTCCATCTAAATTGACAACTACAGGTTTTTTAGAATCCTTGCAATCAAAGTCTAGGACTACATCTTTCATTTCGTTTTGTCTTATCGAACCATCTCTGAAATCCTTTAGTTCAATTGTCATTTTTTCGGTATCTCTACCTTGGAAATTTTCAGGTTTGACAACCAAGATTTTATGATCTTCGCCAACTGTCCAGTCGTCTGTATTTGCTCCCTTTCTTCCTATTACATCACCCTTACTGTTCTTTATAATCCAGTCATAGCTAGCATTAACATCCATAGCTTTATCAAATTTGAGGGTAATTGCATCTGCTTCAACCTTTGACAATTCAACTTCAGGTAGATTTGTGTCATTTTCTGCTTTGAAGACAATTTCTTGTTTTGACTTAATGGTATTTCCTACTAAGTCTGACTGACCTTTATAAGAGCCTTTAATTTCGATTAGTGCATTTATTGTAAGAGGTGCAGCTAGTGAAAGAGTCATTGTATTGCCATCAATAGTAATAGTAGTAAGGTCACCATTTATTCTAAACTCACCTTTTTTAGAAGGATTTAGTTTTTCATTAAATACTGCTTTAATTGTATTTCTATCAACAACAAGCATTTTTTCAACTGTTGGAGCACTTGAATCAACTGTAGTAGTAAATTTGCCCTCAAATGGTACTAGTGGTAATCCTAGGTAGTCGTGTATATCAGATGAAACTTTTATTGTGTGTTCACCACCTCTAAGCGACTTGTTGAACTGAATGTCAATGTAGTTTTGGTAAGACTTTTCAATTCTTGCATAGGCTTTTTTACCATCAATTAAAATCTCTTTGTGGTACACTCTCATGTTTCTACCAAAGTCTAGTGGCTCTGTAGTAACAAGTCTAATGAGTTTTTGGTTAATGACATCGACTTTTACAATTTCAGGTTTTTTATTGTCAAAAAGTGTTACTTTTTCAGTAATTTTTTTGACTTTAAGTGCTTTTTTGCTGCTCTTAACGTCTTTTACTTTTACTTCTAGTTTTTTATTTTGCTTAGCAGCTGAATCTTTTAGTAGGACAGCTGCTGTTTTTTTGTCTTCGCTTAATGTAATAACCTTTTTACTAGCAGAAATTTTAATTGCTGAAGAAGAACCATCTTTTACTTCGATTTCTTGTAAAGTATCTAAATCAACTTCCTTGTTGAAAGTTATCCATATTACATTGATACCTGCAGGTTCAATATTTTTAACGATAAATTCTTTTGATGCTGCATCAGTAAACCCTAAAATCTCCTTTAACGGTTTGTTACCACCTTTTTTATTTTTGTCTAGTGTGTTAACCATAGAAAGGTAGACATTCGATCGAACGATAGGGGATAGTTTCTTGACATTTGTTGTTCTTGCAAATAGACCTTTTTCTCTTGCAAGTTCAAATGCCTGTTCATACTTAGGCTCATAGCCTAATGCTCTTAGAAGTATTGTTGCAAACTGCTGAGCAGTAATTTCTTTGCCCCATCCAAAGTCTGTAGCAGACATTCCTCTAAACCATTTTTTCTTGTAAGTATAAGCAACGAATCTCGCTGTTTCATCACTTAACTTGTCCTTCATATCAACAAACTTTAGGATACTTGCGTCTGATAATTTTGCCTCATCTTCTACGCCCATCATCCTACATAGTATGATGGCTGCATTTTCTCTCTTTAAATTTTTGCCCATCATCAAGTTGTTGTTCTGATCACCTTTGATAACTCCATAAGCTACAAGTTTTTCTGCCGCTTTGTCAGCTTCTGTAAAAGCCGCAAAAGAAGGCACCATAGCTATTAAGAGAACAAGCGAAAGTACTATTGAAATTGACTTTTTCATAGTATATTCTCCTCCTATATCTTAGGGGCGCAACGCTATACTTAGAATGCCCTCACCCCTTAACAAGAAACACTCTTACACTTATTTTTTCACAAGAAAAATTCTTGCATCAAAATCATTATACAGTATTTAGCATAATAATACAATCGGCAACTTTTCCTGTAACTTTATTTTAAAATAATCAAAATTAATGTTTTTTATTATTGACCTGACATTTCTAGTACAAAACACCTATGAAACCATTAGCGTATTGGGCTTTTCTTTTCTTATTCCCTTAATAAGAATATGCCCTTTTCCCGTAAATTTTCCAAACATTCTTCTAAATATGCTTCATTATGTTCTTCATATAATGGAAATTTTGCCTCAAGAGGAAGCAATTTTTCATAGGCATCACAGGTTTTTCCCCTATATGTAGGCTCTGCCCACTTCATGTCAGGAGAATAGCCTCTAGCTATCATCTCCTCTAAAATTAGTTTGTGATATAGGTAAAGTTTATAGGGTGAATGAGTAAATACATAATTTACTGTTGCGTGTTTTTTGCCCCAACCATTTCCTCTGAGAGCGCAGCACTCCCTGTGCTGACCAAGAAGTTGTTGTCTGGGTAAATGTGGTATCAAACGCTCATGCCAAAGTCTCATTGTAAACTGCTCCTTTTGGACTAATTTCTATAAATTACCTTCTGACGTTACAGTCTTATAACCCATGCTAGATTCCTACATTTTAGCGAGGGGGCAAGGGGAAGAAAATGCTTGTCCTCTCCTTATACTCTGCCCAGCCCTCTCTTGGTTTGGCATCATATTTTTTTTCCAATAGTGGAACACCTGAAACATATCGAACCAAGATACTGATAACAAGTGGACTAAACACTAAAAAATAATGCTCAAAGTTCGAAATTGCTACTATATATATACCCCACCACATGGTAGCCTCACCAAAATAATTGGGATGTCTTGTATATTTCCACAGTCCAGTTGTCATGAGTTTGCCTTTGTTTTCAGGCTTGGCTTTAAATTCTTTTAACTGACGATCACCCACACTTTCAAAATAGTAGCCAATCACCCAAATGACTATGCCTAATGCAGTCAGATAGGTAAAATCTTCAAGTCCTTTTGTGTTTGTATATACTACCTGAAACGATATCAAAACACTGAGGACAAACTGAAGTACATACATTTTAAAGAAAAAATAAAGGTCAAAGTGCTTCCCTTTGTACTCCTCTCTATACTTTTGGTACCTAAAATCTTCTACCATATTTTTATTTCTCTTCATTATATGGTAGCTGAGCCTAAGTCCCCAAAGGCAAACTAACAGCGTCATAATAATAGTAGGTATACTAAATCGCCAAGAGACGATAAGGGAAAACAATGAAGGCACGATAAATGCCACCCCCCACAACATATCTAGTAAATCATGCTTTGAAATGCTCTTTGCATATAAAAAGGTCGCTACAAAAAGCAAAAAGGATAACAGATAACTATACACAATCACCATACCATTATCCCTCTCTTCTAGTATACCCAAAAGCTAGTGTATTATCTCCTGAAAAGATGTATATAACAGAAGAAACTCTTGTCACATATGCTGGCGGAAATCCCAATATCTGTTCTATCTCCCCAGCTACTTTTTTCACTTCATTCTCACTGCCACAGTGGACAAAGGCGTAGTTTTCGATACTGTCTTTGTATTTTTTGGCAATGGCAATTAGCTTTTTGTTGTTTCTTGCCCTTGAAAAGGAAAAGTTATAAATTTTTCCTTCACCCTCTTTATCAATAGTAATAATAGGAAGAAAGTTGATAGCCTTTAATACGGAGCCGATTTTACTGCCCAATCTACCAGATGCTACCATTTGGTCAAGTGTACTTAGGCTTACCAATATTGTTGAGCTTCTTGCTGTTTTTTGAAGTTCTGAAACAATGTAGTCAACATCAGAATTCTGACTTATCAGCTCCAATGCCTTATGTACAACAAGTCCCTCTGATACAGAATTTTGCCTTGTATCAATCAGCTTTATCCTATCTGTTTCAAATAAAGGAAGCAGCCTCTCATACTGATTGTATATCCCTGACATCTTTGATGATACCGTAAGGATGATAACTTGTTCATAGCCAATGAGCAGTTTTGACAGTACTCTCTTCATTTCTTCTGTGCTTGGCTGTGAAGAAGTTGCCTTTGTTGCACCTGACAAGACATCTTCACAGACTGTCCTCTTATCCTTGTATGATATATCATCTAGTAGGATATTGACAGGCAACATATAGGTGTAATCTGTAAACAATCTCTTTGGTATATCTGCTATGCTGTCAATGAGAAGAGCAATCTTGCCCTTTCTTGAGATAATACTCTGAATCTTCATGTCTTCACACTTAGACTCAATTATTTCACCATGCTTAGATGCCAGCCTCACCAGTTCATAAGGTCTGTCTGTGTGGACGTGTATCTTTAGATAATTGGCATTGCTAGAGACCACCAAGCAATCCCCTAACTTTTCAAATTCACTAGCATCAAAGTCTGGCGCTTTCTTTTTCAGTAAGACTTCTGTGCAAAACCGATAAGCCGATTGCTGATGCTCTAGCTCTTCATGAACATCATCCTCCAATATTAAATTGATGTCGTCCTTAAGTTCTACATGGTCATCTTTTTTACCATAGACTACTGATGACATAAAACCCTCTATAAAGTACAAAAATGCTAGCGCCCCTGCATCAATAACACCCTTTATCTTCTGATATTTTTTGCTTCGGACAACAGTATTTAAGTCTTCAAAACACTGTTCAAATAGTTCTGTATGGGCAATATTGGCGCTGTAATTATTTCGCAGTGATTCACTCCACGTCTTAATGGCAATCAATATCGTCCCATCCACAATAGGAGAACTAATCGAATTGTACGAATGTTCATAGGCAAGTTCAAAGCTGTGAATTAAATCCTCAAAGCGTATTTTCTCTACTGACCTAAGTCCTTTCTCAACGCCAACAAAAAACTGAGAAAAAATAGCGCCTGAATTTCCCCTAGAATTAATAATGGCAAGATCACTTGCCTGTGACAAGGTCTTGTCCATATCCTCATAAAAAGATAAATTCTTCCTTATTCTGCTCATGAGGTAGTATAAGTTATCCCCTGTATCATTGTCTGGTACAGGGAATTTATTGGTCTTATTTAACTCTTCTCTGTTTTCCAATATGCTTTTTGCACCAAGGAGTATGCCATTGTATATTTTTTCTGATGATATAACTGTCACTATATACTCTCCATTACAACTACCAATTTAATTTTGTCAATATTAAAGTTGATATTACACTTGTTGTTGTGGTAATGAATGTACCCCAGATAAGATCAACAACTGTCACTACAGTTGGCCACCCTCTTAATGTAGCCATATTTGTAAAATCATATGTTCCATACATGGCAAAACCTATTAATGCTCCTAAATAAGCTGCTTTGACTAGACTACCTGCAGCCATTGCTGGGTTGATGACAAAAACTAATAGTGCAATGATATAGGTCACATAAAAAATCAGCGCTGGTAGATAGCTGACTTTGTCTGCCATAAGGTGCCCTAGATGCGCTTTGTAAAAACTAGGTGCTATCTTGGCAAGCCATACAAAGTCAATCGCTAAAAACACAATAAAAACCACAAAGAACCTCTTAGCCATGATTATCCTCCAAAAATCAGATAAAAATAAAATATTTAACACGAGGAAATATTATCACATAAATGTAACTTTTTCAAGAGTACAAATGAATAAACCCGTTTGTTTTAAAGGCTTATAATGATTATCATACTCACCGTATAAAATCTATCCTTTATTATTTCAAACAACAAATTACTTAAAAGGAATACCCTAACAACACCAAAGATAATAATTTATTTTCTGAAACCATATTAGCGTCCCCCTTTACTGTATAAGTCTTTTATGGTAGAATAATGGCATTTATGAAGGCTATAAAAAAGGGGGATATATGAAGGAGAAATTTGATAAACTAAGACAGGAAATTGAGTCTGACAAACAACATATCGTTGACCTCAACTCTCTAAATGATTTCAGGGTAAAATACCTTGGCAAAAAAGGAGTGTTAAAACTCATGATGAAGGAAATGGGTTCACTCAATCCTGATGAACGTCGTGACTTTGGTCAGATGGTAAACCAAATAAGAGATGAACTTGAAATCCTAATAGCTGAGAAGAAGAGTGAAGCTGAGCAGATGGAATTAAATGCAAAGCTAGCAAAAGAAAACATTGATGTAACACTAGATATTGAAGAAAAGTACATTGGCACAAGACATCCTATCAACCACGCTATCAAAGAACTTGTGGATATATTTACCTCTCTTGGCTACAAGGTCAATGAGGGTCCTGAAATTGAGACTGTATTTAATAACTTTGATGCACTAAATTCGCCAATTGACCATCCATCAAGAAGTGAAAACGACACCTTCTACTTTTCAGATGGACTACTACTGAGAACACACACTTCAGGCGTGCAAATAAGAACAATGCAGTCAGAAGACCTACCTATTCGAATGATTTCTCCAGGTAGGTGCTTTCGAAAAGATGAATTAGATGCTACTCACTCTCCTATGTTCAACCAGTTTGAAGGTCTTGTCATTGGAAAGGGCATCACTATGGCTGACTTAAAGGGAACGCTTACAAGCTTTGCCAAAAAAATGTTTGGCGAAGATACAAAGACCATATTTCGACCACACGACTTTCCATTTACAGAGCCAAGTGCAGAGATGGATGTATCATGCTTTAAATGCAAGGGAGAAGGCTGTAAATTCTGCAGTGGAAACGGCTCTATTGAGATACTTGGCTGTGGTATGGTACACCCAAAAGTGCTCATGAGCTGTGGCATTGACCCTAATGAATACAGTGGTTTTGCCTTTGGTATGGGCGTAGACAGGATTGCCATGCTAAAATACGAAATTGATGATATTAGACTGCTCTACCAAAACGATATTAGATTTTTAAAACAATTTTAGGAGGACACATGTTAGTTTCACTTTCGTGGTTAAATGATTATGTCGATATTTCAGATATTGATGTAAAAGAATTTAAAGAAAAAATGATAATGACTGGCACAAATGCTGAAAGCACGGATGCTAGATGTGATGAAATAAAAAAAGTTGTCATGGCTAAAATTACTGAAATTCATCCACACCCAGATGCTACAAGTCTAGTCATCTGTGTGGTAGACAATGGGGAAGAAGTAACTGAAGTCGTGACAGGCGCTACCAACATGGTAGAAGGCGACTATGTCCTCATGGCAAAACACAAGTCAAAACTTCCTGGTGGTGTTTCTATCAAGAGAAGTAAGCTAAGAGGCGTCAAGTCTAACGGCATGTTCCTCTCATACAGCGAACTCGGCTATGAAGACTCTGTCGTACCAAAAGGCTATGAAGACGGTCTCATCACTTACAAAGAGCCATTCTGTGAACTTGGCGAAAGCCCAATGCCAGAGTTTCTACTAGATAACTATATTTTAGAGTTTGAAATTACACCAAACAGACCAGACTGCCTCAGCATGCTAGGAATAGCTAGAGAGGCAAAGGCAACATTTGGCAGAGAGTTAAAAGAAGTAAAGACCTTTGATTTTGAAACAGTTACAGAAGAGTCTGTAAAAACTGTATCTTCAGCAGATACGGATGCCTGCTCTCGATTTATTGGACTAGAGATAGACGATGTCGTTGTGACAGAGTCTCCTCAGTGTATCAAATCAAGACTCATGGCTTCTGGTGTAAGACCAATCAACAGCATAGTAGACATTGGCAACCTCGTCATGCTAGAAACTGGTCAACCACTTCACTGCTATGACTATGATAAATTAAATGGTAACCTCACTGCCTCAAGACTGGAAAAAGACGAAAAAGTGCTCTGCCTTGACGACGAAGAGAGAACCGTCTCAAAGGGTGCTATTGTCATTTCAGATGAGGAGAAAATCGTTGCCATAGCTGGTATCATGGGTGCTAGCAACAGCGCTGTATCAGAAGACACAAAGAAAATATTCCTAGAGGCAGCAAACTTCAACGCTTCCATCATAAGAGAACACTCTAAGAAGCTAAACCTACGTTCTGAGTCTTCTTCTAGAAATGAAAAGGGCATCAATGCACCACTAGCACTTGATGCAGTCAAGCGTTTTGCCTACTTAGTAGAAAAGTATGGCTTTGGCAAGGTAAACAAAAAGTACTTTGACTTTTATGAGAATGAATTTGTTGAGCCAGTGATTGAAATTGATGAGAACAAGATAAATGCTCTACTTGGCACTACTATTTCTAGGGATGAAATTACCTCTATTTTTGGCGTCTTAGGCTTCAAGGTAGAAGATGGCGAAAAACTAAAGGTCACTATCCCTTACTACAGGACAGATGTGCTAAAGGACTATGACCTAATTGAAGAAGTAGCACGAATTTACGGCTATCAAAACATCCCAATGACAATGCCAAAACTTGACATTGGTGGTGGACTTAACAGAAAGCAGAGCCTTCGCAATAAGGCTGGAGACATTATAATAGGGCTGGACTACTCTGAGGTAGTGACTTATTCATTTATTGGAAATACACACTTTGACAAACTCAATGTGCCAGAAGACAGCAGTCTAAGAGAAAACTCTAGGATAAAAAATCCACTAGGAGAAGAGTTTAGCATCATGAGACCACTCCTTCTGTCTAGCCTGCTTGAAATTGTAGAGTACAATGTCAAGAGGAACAATAGCGACCTAAAGTTCTTTGAAATTTCAAGTGTATTTGACAGCCAAAATGTCAACGAAAACAATGCACCAGTGCAGGGCGAAAACTTATGTATCGTTGCTGAAGGCGTGTATGCAGACTTCTTTAAGCTAAAGTCTGACTTTGACTTGTTTGTAAGGAAGTTAGGCGTAAAGGGCATCTCTTACGTCAAGAATGCTACACTAGATAGCTTTCACCCTGGAAGGACAGCTGACATCCTACTTGATGGCAAGGTAATTGGCATGATTGGTGAAGTCCACCCTACTGTTCTCAAAAACTACGGTATAAACAGCAGAGTGTCTGCAGTAGAGCTAGACTTCAACAAACTGATATCGTCAATATCTCATGACTTCAAATATGAAAAGCTACCAAAGTTCCCTGCTGCTACTAGAGATATTGCCATTGTCGTTGATAGTGAGATGACTAATGGCGAATTAAAGGACGTCATCATGACAGCTGGCGGCAGTCTACTAGAGTCCGTGAAGTTGTTTGACGTATATGAAGGCAAGCACATAGAGGCAGGCAAGAAATCTCTCGCTTATTCACTCATCTTTAGAGACAGAGAAAAGACTTTAGAAGAAGCGGACATTGTCAAGGCTTACGATGATATTATCAAGGCACTAGAAGTGGAGAAGGGTGCAGTGCTTAGGAAGTAATAGATAATATTATATAAATTATCAGAGATAATAAATTATTTTCTGAAAAAAGCAATTTATTATCTTTACCGTTGCTTGGATATTCCTTTTAAGTGTTAGAATAAGGCTTAATGAGATGTTATAAGTTGGTATTGCACATTACTTGCATTACGACTATAGTCCAAACCTTCCAGAAAGAATAATTATGTCGCGTTAGATTCCTACGTCACTCCTTGCGTCGTTCCTCTGAATGACAACGCGGGCGCTTCTTTCTGGTGGGGCGAACTTGGGGCGAAACATCTCTAACAATTCGCATTTTGAAAATTTAAAAATAATTATGATGAATAAGAAAAACAATTCATACTACTTTTGGCTGCTATCAGCTAATTGTATAACACTCATAAGGCTCATACTGAGCATATTGTTCAGCATGAGCCTTATTGGTGAAGATAAGAGTGTCATAAAATATATCACACTCTTTCTTTTTATTGCGCTAAGTGATTTTAGTGATGGAAAGCTCAGCAGGTATAAAGGTGTCAGTACAAAGTTTGGCGAATGCTTTGATGTAGGTACTGACCTTTTTTTCATCCTATCAGCTGACATCATCCTACTGATACAAGGTAAACTACCACTCTACATACTCCTTGTCACCATCTTTAAATTCACAGAGTTTTTGATTACTTCAACGTATTCCAAACGAGAAAACGTCTATTTCACCTATGACACAATTGGCAGAATAGCAAGTGGTGGATTCTTTCTTGTGCCTATCCTTGCAACGACAATGAGTATACTCTACCCTGATAAACTATATCTATTACACGTATTTTATATCGCTACCAGTATTCTTTCCCTAATGTCAAGCTATATGAGGATAAAGGGGACGTTTTATAGATAAAAATAGAGGCAAATGCTTTTTCCCACAGAGCAAACCCCAGATGTCATTCACCTATGAAATAATACAAATCATTCAAAAATAGTAAGACTCCACGCCTTCGGCTCTGGGTGACAATATTTTTGTGATTTGTATTGCATTTCAACATGCTATAAACATACAGTTTTTTTTACCATCGCTGTCATTCAGAGGAACGACGCAAGGAGTGACGTAGGAATCTAGCGTGGTCAATAATTTATTAAATATTATAACTTTGCAAGTATCTCGCTTTCTTCCACTATATCTTTCATGCTACTTGCATAATGTGAGTAGATGACATTCAAATTCTTATCAAGCACTATCTGTGCTGGCATTCTGCCAAACTTTAGGATTTTGACCTGCTGATTGTACTCATCAGCTAGCTTGTGACTGCTATCTGCCACAAAGTCAAAACTAAAATCCATATCCTTTGCAAATTTCTCAATTTTCTCTTTATTTTCTGGACAGACGACAATAAGCTTTATGTTCTTTGCCTTTATCATCTCAATCTCATGATGAAGCCTCATCATGTGTTTCTTGCAATATGGTCACATAAACCCTCTGTTGAAAACAAGATAGATGTAATCGTGTTCTTTTGTGAAATTACTTAAATTTAGATTCACTGGACTTATTATGTTCATACCTTCTCCTTTATTTACTATATTTCTCTTTTAATTCCTTCATGACTTCTTCTCCATCATGCAAATTGTTATTTTTAATATCTTCTACCCCCTCAAATATAAGTTTGGCTTCTTCCAATTCTTTCATGGTTTCAGTATAGTAATCAATATTCATCTTACCTCTCCTTCACAATTATTATAATTACATTATACTATATATTTAGCTATAATAAAGTAGGGGATAAAACTAATATTACTTTAATTCTTCCTGCAAACGAGTAGTATCCTACGAATACTGCCATAATTCGTTTCGCTTATTTGATAATAATACTCTTCGTTTTAGACTTAATTAATAAAGGTATATATATTAACAATACATTTCTATACAAGGTGTTTATATTACCATTATCAAAAATAATATTTTTTGTATTAGTAATTATAGTAAAAGAAACTATAATTAACATAAAAATTGAAAGTACAGATACTACAATTGACATTATTTTTGCATATTTTTGCATAAGATTTTTATCTTTTTTAACTAATTCCCCAAAATAATTAAACATAAAACCAAAACATTTAAAAAAAATTTCTATAGCAATACCAACACAAAGGAAGAATACGGCTTTTTTTATCCCATTAATTAAATTAAAATTATTATCAAAGAAATAGAAAACAACCAATACGATTATTTCAAATATGAACTGATTCAATAAATTAATTTTTCTTTTCATAATAAACACTTCCTATTTTAAAAATATAATCACAATATTTATTTAACTTAACTTTCCCAGCTGTTTTATAGTCTTAATCTATTGAAATATCAGTAATACTACAGGATAATATAGAGGTATTGACAAGAAAATTGACCTAAAAATGTACTTAAGATTCCACGCTTTGAAAATCTAAATAAGACAAAAATCGTTGTCATTTTCGAACGCCAAGTAAGGAGCAGAATTTAATGATAATAAATATATACCAAGCTCGCTTGTAAGTATGTTTATTATCATTAAATTCTATTGTGAGCGGCAGCGCGAACCTTCCAGAAAACTTGTTTTCTGGTGGGGCATCCTTACTTGGAAACACTACAAACTTTTACAAAGTCTAGATTCCTACGTCGAGCCAATGGCTCTCCTCTGAATGACAGCGTAGGAAAAGCATATTCTAGTGGGGCATCCTTACTTGCCAAAAGTATAAACACTGCTAACTATTTCAAATGCTAGATTCCTACGTCGCTGTTACTGTTACGCTTCAAAGCAAGTCATGACCCACGAGCGTGGAATCTTAGATAGAAGGTTTAAACCACTATTTGTATAAAAAGTCTACTTTAACTGTAACAGTAGTACATCAATTTAATAAAAAATCGATTAAATTTTTATGTATGATTCCATCTCTACTCCTATCTAATTTATCCATAGAAATGACATATTTAGGATAAGAATCTGAAACACTTTTAAAGGCTCCAAATTCTCTTTGCATTACCCTATCATC
>PDWI01002071.1_pt1 | contig 31164 bp, 22 predicted proteins | sample 1430891 | NCBI WGS metagenome assembly PDWI01 (sample SAMN01162508, study PRJNA174530) | Oral metagenome, whole genome shotgun sequencing project. | biome: Marine environment; feature: Marine mammal; material: Swab sample of the gingival sulcus; isolation source: swab sample of gingival sulcus... | reverse complement strand
GCCGCATAGCTTCAACGACTATTTAACGCCATTTCAAGCTCGTAACATTGCATAAACTATATTAGTCATAAGTGTTACAAAAAAGGTTGACTAGAACAGAGCGAACTTATTTCCGAAGGATATAGAAAAATACATTGAATATAAATCTGATTTTATTAGTAAAATATATGAAAAAATTATGTAGTTGCTGTGAATAATTTCAGCGTTCAAAGGAATAATTTCAGAGTGTCCATAAATAGTTTCAGAGTACCAAGTAAAAATTTCAGAGTTTCTACAAAAAGTTTCAGAGTTAAAAGGCAAAGTTTAATTGTATCAATCTCGTAGTTTTCATAGAACAAGGTATCTATATGTTGGCAACTGTTCTAAAAGGCGAAGTTGCTGAAAAACAAAGTATTTTTATTATGCGTTCATTTAGAGAAATGCGTAGATTTTTGACAAATAATAAAGAACTTTTTTCAAGATTATCAAATTTAGAGTTAAAACAATTAGAACACGATGAAAAGTTTGAAAAAGTTTTTGAATATATAGCAGAAAATAAAGAAGTATCACAAAAAATATTCTTTGATGGACAAATCTATGATGCCTTTTCTTTGCTTGTAGATATAGTTAAGCAAGCTGATAATAGCATTATTTTGATAGATAACTATGTTGGTGTAGATACTCTTAATATACTTGCTAAAAAGAAAGACGGAGTAAAGGTTGAAATTTACACGACTAAGAAAAGTAAATTAAACAAAAATGATATAAAGAAATTTAATCTGCAATATCATAATTTATCAGTTCATATAATAGATACATTCCACGATAGATTTATTATATTGGATGAAAACTATGGATATTTGATAGGTTCCTCTTTAAAAGATGCTGGTAATAAGAGCTTTGGGATAACAAAAATAGAAGATAAGAGCAATATAAAGGATATTTTAAAAAGATTGAAGCAAAATGACTACTTTCTAAGATAATAATGGACATCCTATCCCTTACTAATTAGCCTGCAGCATTATAAAAAAAAAGTAAATAGACCATAAAATAACTTCAATATTAATATATATATATCTATAGACTAAAGAATAATAAATAGGAAATAACAAAAACAGACAAAGTCACAAAACGGTCACCAATACTTACCTTTTTCTTTTTATCAAATGATAATACAACGAATAATAAAATACTATATAAAACAAAAACGCAAGCAATAATCATAATATTTACCGAAAATATAAACCCTGCTAATAAAGTAATGGCAGTAATTAAAGGGAATCCTAGGATAAAAAACGATTTTACCATTTCAGAATTAGTATAAGTTAAATACAAACCTTCCCTACTTTTATGAATCAATAAGTTTTTCTGTTCAGAAATGATATTAATAATATTTACGACTAACGTTGTCTGATTAAACACCAAAATTGGCTTTCCTAAATTAAGTTCTTTCATTGTTAAAACAAAACTAAATACATCAAATTTATAAACAACAATAAAAATTAAATACATCACTAAAATAAAAACTACACTCCCAAAATTAATTCTAGAAAAAGTAATCACATTTTTCTGAAGCAGAGGATTTTTAAACCTAGCAACCTTTAACAGTAACCCTCTGCTTTTTTTCGCAGTTACTTCTCTGCGAAAAGCATTTGCCTCATTTAAATTATTACCACTTGCTAAATATTCAGCTCTATTCATGAGCGCCATATCAACAAATAATTTATTATAGTCAACATGTATAGATAACAGTCTAAAATAGTAAAACACTAGAAAAATTGATATGATAAATATTATTATAATCGAAGAATAAAAGCCTAAATATAATTGTAAATTCAAAAGGATAAAAATAAATAAAATTGATGCAAATAGATAATAATTAAGACCTTTATTATAAATATAATACCTTCCAATAGTTGATAATACATATGTATAATAAAGAGTGATAAAAACTTGGAAAGCAAAATAATTCAAACTCAAATTACTTAAAACAAAAGCCACAAAGAAACAAATAACAAATGCTTTTATAAACTGTATCACAAAATATGCCCTTATCACATTGCTAATCTCCTTACCAGAAAAAATAAGAATACTTGCAGGATGAAGCTTTAAAGGACTCTTTTCTGATAAAAAGGTAAAGAAAAACATAATAAAGCATATAGCAAATACTATATAATGAGCATTTCCTGAAATCTTCTCTAAATTTAATAGTATCATTTTAATACTATAATATCCAAGATATAATATAGCAAAAACGACCACAAGAAGAGGCAATAAAAGATTCTTTATTATTGATTTTAATCTTCTGTATCGAGCTTTAAACCTATTTATAATAAATAAAAATAAGTTATCAAACATTATCGTCCTCTCTATCTGATAAATACAAATATAAGTCTTCTAAATTATCACAGTTTGGACTACCCTTTAATATTTTCTCTATTTCCCCATGAGCTACAACATACCCTGAATCAATCATAATGTAATAATCACATATCTCCTCTATCAATCCAAGTAAATGGGTAGAAATAATAATCGTTTTACCCAAATCCCGTAACGTAGTAAATTTTTCTTTTAAGCTCTTTATTTGTTTAGGGTCAAGAGAAGTAAACGGTTCATCTGCAACTAAAATTTCGTACTCTCTTAAAATAGCACAACATATTTGAAGTTTTTGCCTATTGCCCTTTGATAATTCATGAGGAAATTTATCAACATAGTTACTTAAACCAAAATCTTTAATAACTTGTTCCACCATAGCATTATTATCATACATGCCCGCAATAAACTTAAAGTGTTCAAGTACTGTAAGTTCTTCATAATAAACATTTGAATCAGGTATATAAGAAAACAAACTCTCCCTTTGACATACTTCTCGACTACTGCGTCCAAAGACTTCTATTTCGCCAGAATAGTCGTTATAATAGTTTAACAAACAATTTATAAGAGTTGTTTTTCCAGAACCATTAGAACCAATTAAACCTATAATTTTATTGGCAGGCAAAGTAAAGCTAATATTTTTTAGCGCTTCAAACTCTCCATATTTTTTACTAACACCCTTAAAGGAAATACATTCTCCACTTAACATACACAGCTCCAAGTTTATACTTTACAAACCTCTACATACGCCAATTATTAAGTCTACTATAACAAAAAACTACACAAAAATAAATAGGAAGCGACTTGCTAACAGCAGTTTATAAAAAATCGAGAGTATATCAGCTTATCACCTATACCCTCGATTTTTTATATGACCTATAATGTAGGACAACGACTCACACCCCTTTTTAGCCCAAAGTTTTATGGGATAGCAACGAATAAGCCTAAAGTTATCGCAGGAAGTGTATACAAAAATACTCGACCAAGAAACTTTAGGCTCTTGAGTTAGCTAGCACTAATAATATAATCTTTAGATGATAGTGTATGTATAAACAAAGCAGTCCTTTCGCGCTGTTATTTTTAGATGATAGCGCCGAGTATGTAATTGGCGACCGACAGGCGCGTATATAAAAATACGTAACTTAGGCGCCAATTACTCACGAGGATGCTAGCGCTAAAAAGAACAAGCGAAAGTTAGTGTTTAAAGTGTCTCTGGTGTGTTGCTACGATAGATACCCCATACCTATTTGCACTCTCAATAACCGCTTCATCATTTTTAGAACCTGCTGGCTGTATAACAGCAGTAACACCTGCATTTAGTGCTTCTTCCATTGCATCTGGGAACGGGAAGAAGGCATCAGAAGCCATGACAGCTCCTTCTAAACTACTAAGTGAAAAACTGACTGCATTTTTGCTGGCAAATACCCTGCTCACTTGTCCTTGCCCTATGCCCTTTGTTATCTTGTCTTTTGCTAGGACAATGGCATTGGACTTTGAATGCTTTACAACCTTCATGGCAAATTCCATATCTGCTATTTCTCTATCAGTTGGTGCTTTTTCTGTGAGTATCTCTAATTCTTCATAAAGTGAGTTATCTGTTTCTTGTACAAGAACACCACCAGTTATACTCCTAATTTCATGTTTTTGCTTGATATCATAAGGATTTAATGCTATGAGTCTAATATTTTTCTTTCTAGTTAAAATTTCCATTGCTTTATCAGAATAACTTGGCGCTATGAGTACTTCAATAAATATCTTAGAAATCTCCTCTGCCACCCTCTCATCTACTTCTCTATTTAGGGCAATAATACCACCAAATATTGACACTGGGTCGCAGTTAAAGGCATTCTGATAGGCTACAAAGATGTCTTCATGTTCTGATACACCACATGGATTGGTATGCTTTAAACAGACGCAAGCTGGCTCCTCAAATTCCTTGACTAAGTTGACAGCAGCATTGGCATCTAGGTAGTTGTTGTAACTCATTGCCTTACCATGGAGAACCTCTGCTTTGGCAATGCCAAGACCCTCTAGTTCATTGACATAAAGAGCTGCCTTTTGCCCTGCGTTTTCACCATATCTTAGCTCTGCTTTCTTAGACAGTGGATTTGTGTAGTAATCACCAAAGTCATCCCCTACTATTTCAGATAGATAAGTTGAAATCATTGCATCATAGTTTGATGTTGTCCTATAGACCTTTAGCTGAAGTTTCATCTTAAATTCTCTAGTGACATCATCAGCCTTTAGTCTCTCTATGACTTCATCATAGTCATTAATATCAACAACAGTTATGACTGATTCAAAGTTTTTAGCAGCAGAACGAAGCATAGTAGGTCCACCAATATCAATGTTCTCAATTGCCTCTTCAAATGTACATCCCTCTCTTGAGATGGTCTCCTTAAATGGATATAGATTGATTGCCACTAGGTCAATACTTTTGATACCATGTTCCTTAATAGTTGACATATGCTCTTCTTTATCCCTGCGAGCTAATAGTCCGCCATGAATAACTGGGTGAAGTGTCTTTACCCTGCCATCAAGGATTTCTGGAAAACCAGTTACACTGCTAACTGACTTAACAGGTATCTCTGCTTCAGAAAGTTTCTTTAGCGTGCCACCAGTTGATAAAATATCATATCCTAATTCTACGAGTTCTCTTGCAAATTCTACAATTCCTGTCTTGTCATATACACTTAAAAGCGCTGTTTTCTTCATAAAACACTACCTCCCCACTTATCAATCTTACAATGAGTATAAGTAAATCCTCTCTCTAAGACTTTCTAAGCACAATATCTTTACTATATATTTTACTTCTTTCCTTAAAGGAATACCCCAATAACGCTGAAAGTTAAATCCTCAGCTTCCTCAACCGTTTTATATTCTTAACATTATTTAATCATCAATAACTCTAGAATAATATAGTAGTCGTAATAAAAAATGAAAGCTAAAAATGGACTTGTCATTCAGAGCCTATAAAACACTACAATTTTCGAAAACCTAGTAATGAGCAGTAAAAAGTTAAGGAGAAACTAATCAAGCTCGCTTGAAATTAGTTTCTTCGAGACTTTTTACTATTTAGGACGGCAGTCCGACCCTTCCAGAAAGAATAATTATGCCGCATTAGATTCCTACGTCACTCCTTGCGTCGTTCCTCTGAATGACAACGCAGGGCGGTTCTTTCTGGTGGGGGATGTCTCATTACTAAATGTTTGAAAATGAGGACGTGGGAGTATGTCTTTGTAACATTTTGTATAGTGTTTCAAGGCGTGGAATCTTAAGTACATTTTTAATGTCAAGATAACTATCAAGTATTTATAAAACCGTTAAGAAACTTCCAGCTGTGCTAGAAAAATAATATTTAACTACCCTTTCTATTCATTTAATACCTTATCTACTGCCAACTTTAATATTTCATGTTCAATAGTGAGCACCTTCTTTTGAAGCGTCTCTGCTGTGTCTGTATCCTCTATCTCACAACATCTCTGCATGATAATCTCACCAGTATCAACGCCACCATCCACATAGTGCACTGTAGCACCAGAGACCTTCATACCACTACTTATTACCACTTCATGTACTCTGATCCCATAAAAGCCCTTGCCACAAAACAGTGGAATAAGCGAAGGGTGAATGTTGATAATATCACCCTTAAAACCATCTATAAAGGCTTCTGGCACAATTTTGATAAAACCAGCAAGCACAATTAAGTCAATATCTCTACCAGCTATCATAGTTGAAAGCTCTGTTGATACTTCATCAAGAGACTTCCCCTTATACAAAATAACGTCTGTATCAATGCCCTGTTCTTTTGCAAATACTAAGCCCTTGGCATTTACCGAAGAACTGACAATAAGCTCAACCCTTGCATCTCTAATTTCACCAGTACTGACAGCTTCTACAACATTCATCATGTTGGTGCCAGTACCAGAAATAAATATCGCTATCTTCTTCATGCTACACCAATTCTACTGACTTTTCGCCATCTTTAATTTCACCAATCTCATAGGATTTGAGATTCTTATCAGCTAGGATAGCCATCACCTTTTCTACATCTTCTCTCTTTACTACAACAGCAAAGCCAATACCCATGTTGAAAGTAGCAAACATCTCTTCATCCGACATCTCAGCCCAAGCCTGAAGGTCATTAAATATACCCTTCCTCTCAAAGCTATCTTTTCTGACAACAGCCTTCTTGCCATCTGGTAAAAACCTCGCTAGGTTCTCATAAAAACCACCACCAGTGACGTGAGCCATTCCCTTTATATCAACCTCTTTCATAAGAGCCTGAATTTCATCTACATATATCCTAGTTGGTGTAAGGAGTTCTTCACCAATCGTCCTGTCGCCATACTTATCAGAGACCTTAAATCCCATTTTTTCAAAGACAATCTTTCGGACTAAGCTGTATCCATTGGAGTGAATACCACTAGACTCAAGACCAATGATGACATCGCCTGTCTCCACTGTAGAGCCATCAATTATTCTATCCTTGTCGACAACACCTACAGCAAATCCTGCTAAATCATACTCCCCATCATCATAAAAACCTGAAAGCTCCGCTGTCTCACCACCGACAAGGGATAGCTTACCAATCTGACAGCCTTCTGCTATACCACTGACAACATCAGCTACTACCTCTGCATCAATCTTGCCACTGGCAAAATAATCTAGAAAGAATAATGGCTTTGCACCATGACAGAGGATGTCATTGACGCACATTGCCACAAGGTCTATACCAACTGTATTGTGGACATCAGTATCAAAGGCTATCTTTAACTTTGTACCAACACCATCAGTACCAGATACTAAAACAGGCTTTTTAATCTCTTCCCCTACCATAGAGGATATATCATAAAGACCACCAAAGTTACTGAGCATCTTCAATACATTCATATCATGCGTCTTTTTTACGCTTTTAGACATCAGCTCCACTGCTCTATAACCTTCTTCTACGTTGACTCCAGCTTCTTTATATGCTTTTCTTAAATCTGACATACTTCCTCCTACGACTCTATCTTTTTACCCATATTCAGTAGATAATCTGGTATTTCTACAGGATATTCTCCAGTAAACACATCTAAACAGAGCTCATCTCTCTGAAATCCTATTGACTCTACAAGCTGGTCAACAGTGAGATAACTAAGGCTATCAGCACCTATCATCTCTCTAATTTCGTCGATACTTTTCTTTGAGGCAACAAGTTCATCTTTTGATGGTGTGTCTATACCATAAAAGGAAGGGTACTTCACAGGTGGTGAACTCACTCTAAGATGAATTTCCCTAGCACCAGCATTTCTCAAAAGTGTTATTATCTTCTTACTAGTTGTTGCCCTGACAATAGAGTCATCGATGAGAACAACGCTCTTTCCTTCCACACTTGCCTTTAACACATTTAACTTCATCCTCACAGCAGTCTCTCTCATAGCCTGAGTTGGTTGAATGAATGTCCTACCAACGTATTTATTCTTGATTAATCCCTCTTCATAAGGAATACCAGAATAATGTGAGTAGCCAATTGCTGCAGACCTTCCAGAGTCAGGTACAGGAATGACAACATCAGCATCACAAGGATACTCCTTGGCAAGAATCTCCCCTGCCTTCTTTCTTGTTTCATACACACTCTTGCCATCTATGACACTATCTGGTCTTGCAAAATAGACATATTCAAAACTTGAATGAGCAATTCTTCTAGGTGGGCAAAGTCTGACACTCTTAATGCCATTTTCATCGATTACAACCATTTCTCCTGCTTCAACATCCCTCACAATTTCAGCACCTAGCACATCAAGAACTACACTTTCAGAGGCCAGTATATAAGCATCATTTAGCTTACCAATGATAAGTGGTCTTATACCATGAGGATCTCTAACACCTATCAGCTTATTCTCATGTACAAGACAGAGAGCATAGGCACCACTTACTGGTTCAAGTGCTGATATAATAGATTGTTCAAAGCCCTTGTGGTAGTTCCTTGCAATTAGGTGGGCAATTACTTCTGTATCAATTGACGTTCTGAAGATAGCGCCACTGTTTTCAAGCTCATCTTTTAGCTTGAGTGCATTTACTAAGTTGCCATTGTGACAGAGGGAAATATTACCACCCTTAAAGGTAAAGGCAAGTGGCTGAGCATTTTGTTTATAGCTCTTTCCTGTAGTAGAATACCTGACATGACCAATGCCAACAGAACCTTTTAAACTAGCTAAATTCTCTTCATTAAAGACTTCTTGTACAAGACCCATTTCCTTGATGCGATACATCTTATCGCCATCAAAAGTTACAATCCCTGCACTTTCTTGCCCCCTATGCTGAACAGCAATGAGACCAAAGTATATCATCTTTGCAGCTTCTAGGTCTTTTGAGTAAATACCTACTATTCCACATTCTTCTCTTAATTTATCGCTAAATGGCATATAAATTCTCCTCTATTATCGTAAAAACCGACGTCAATATAGGATGATTATAGCAGTTTTATTAATTATTTTCCATAATAAAAGATTTAGATAAGAAAAGATAATAAATATATAAAGATAGCTTTTCATAAGCATGGAGCTATGCTACAATATACCTATATGAAATTGAGGTGAATAATGGAAAATAATACACAGAGAATCGAAAACACCACCCTGCTAAGCTACAATGAAAATGGGTGTGAAAAGTCAATCATCAAGTCGATTGATGAACTATATCCACTCCAACGTGAAAACTACACACAGTGGTTTAATACTTATGGAAATTTAGACTATACTGATGCCAAAAAAATTATACTAAACAACAAACTAGATGACTTTCTCATCAAGCTCCTACTTGATACCTATAGAAACAAGGTCATTGAACTAGACAACGTACTCTTTGTATCAATTGAGGTATTTAGAGTGGAGGACAAGTACTACCCTTCAGAGAGGATGGCATTTATCCTTAACTCTGACTTTGTCTGGTCTGTTCAAGAAAAATTTGGCGACTACTTTGAGGACATAAGAGAAAGACTACAAGGTGAAGATGACTTTTTAAGGGCAAAAAGGGCAGACTACCTCTTCTTCCTCATTTTAGAATCCATTATTGATAACTACAGCAGAGCCTTCCAAAAAATATGTGACTACAACGACAAAATATTTTCGATAGACAAGATTAAACCAACACCAGAATTATCGTCGACAATAGAGGATAGAAAGCACGAAATATTCAAGTTCAAAAAGGCGACAAAGGCATTAAGAGATACTGTGACAAAACTGGAGAGAACACAAATCACAGCCTTTAAGACCAAGTACTTTGATGAACTAAAAGAACAGATAAACAACCTCATGAGTGATGTAGACTTTGAATTAGAAAAATTAGAGAGTAGAATTAACCTCATTTTCAGTATACAGGGTAACAGACTAAATGAAATCATGAAGACACTTACGATATTTTCCATCATCTTCATTCCAATTACCTTTTTAGCTGGTATCTATGGCACCAATTTCAAAAATATGCCCCTTACCAACATGTCCTATGGCTTTCTGATATTGATGGCTATTATGGCAGGTATTGCAGGGGCAATTGTCGCCTATTTTAAGCAAAAGCAGTGGTTTTAATTGGAATGATTTAATTGGAGGTAGTCATGGGTGACTGGATACTAGCTTAATAATCCTTAACCAAGAAGAAAATCGTACTCCTCAACTGATAAATCAACCCAAGGTTTGATACAAGCAAAAACGCCTTTTGTACACCACAACTTACAAAAGGCGTTTTTGCTAATGAATGAAAGCCTTATTTTCATTAGCTAAAAAAGGTGCATTATTTATATAACTCAATAAATCTCATCAGTATTGTAGCCATTTGCGCTCTATTTGCTGTAGATTTTGGGGAGATTTCAGTACTACTTACCCCATTAATTATCCCACTACCAACAGCCCAAGCAAATGTTTCTATCGAATCACTTGAACACTCACTCAAGTCAGTAAACTCCTTTAAATCAGATTTATTTCCTATCTCTAATTTTTTATATTTTGCATATTTATAAATAATAGTTACAAACTCTTCTCTCGATAACTCATGATTTGGCATAAACTTACCAGTAGAATTATTAACCAAAATATTATTTAAAGTCGACCAATTGGCAGCATTCTCATACCAACTTCCTACTTTTACATCAGTTAAAGCTTGTCCCTCTACTATTTCATCTCCAGATAATCTAAAGAGCATAGTTGTAAGCATTGATTTAGTAATTTTTCCCTCTGGATTAAACTTGTTATCCCCGACACCGTTCATTATGTTACTATTAACTATATAATTAATTGACTTGCTATACCAAGCACTAGGTTTAACATCCTCAAAGACCACTTTAGTTTTAATTAACTCACTATATCCATCTGTTTCTGCAGATTTTCCATTCAAATCTTCTATATTAATAATTCCGTACCTTCCATCTTTACTAACTATAGCTTTCCCCTCGTTAAAATTCCAAACATAAAATCCATCAAGTTTTAAAACATCATTTCCATTTTTATCGATATAGCCATCACCAACTGCTGCATATCCCTCATTAAAATAGTATTGATGAAAAACATCAGCTTTATATTTATAAGGGACAACAAGATTTCCATTCGTATCAATAAATCCAAATTTTTGTCCTTTTCTAACAGCTGCTAAACCATCATGGAAAGAAGGTATAACTGGTCCAGCTGAATCATAATTGAAAGGAATAACAACTTCTCCATTTTTATTTATATAGCCTACTTTTCCTGTGTCATTTTGAACAGCTAATAAACCATTTGAAAAATCAACATCCTGACAATAATAACCAAATGACAAAGCCTCGTTACCATCCTTATCAATATAAATTTCACCATCTTGATTTCCAATAAAAGGGAGCCAAGCTAATCCTTCTGAAAATTCAAAACCCATCAACATTGAATTTTCAAAAGCATAAGGTACTGATATAACAAGTTTACCTTTAGTATCTATATATCCTATTTTATATAAGTCTCTACCATTACTATTTTGCTCACCAGTTTTATATGTAACTGAAGCTAATCCTTCTGAAAAGTCGCCAATATATTCACAGTCAACTTCTGGCATTACAATATTTCCCATTTTATCAATCAATACTTTTTTATTATTTTTATAAGTAGAAAACAAGCCATTTTTAAAATAAGGTGCGTAAAATCTTTTTCCATAATCACCATGTTCAAAAGGTATTATTACTTCACCATTCTTGTCAATAAAACCTAATTGTTCACTTACTTGAACTCCTGCTAAACCATCTGAATAATTCGATGCATATTTATAAATACAAGGGACCACCTCTGCTCCTGTTTCATCTATATAACCAAATTTCCCATTTTTACTAACTACTGATCTACCTTCATAAAAATGATCTGCACCATCATAGTTCTCATCTAACCAGATAATATTTATGTCATTCTCTGAAAGTATTCCATTATTATCTGCATAGCTATATAGTCCACCTACTGGTATAGTAGATGCTATAAGTACTAAGGATAATAACAGAACCAATACGTTCTTACACAAATAACCGACATTTTTTTTCATTACGAACCTCCTTGTAACAAATAATTAAAAATATAATTATAAAGTATACATATACTAAACATAATATATCTTGTAAAATAAGACCTTAATAGATTCATATATACCCTATTTAATAATAACAATAAAATCATAAAAGTCAATCAATATTTAAAATAAATTTGACAAATTAGCTGTTTATTTAGCGATGTAATACTAATCTGAGGCAAAATCCTTAGTCTGTCTTTTTCGAAGACCAAGTAATGAGCAGTAAAAAGTAAAGGAGAAACTAATCAAGCTCGCTTGAAAATAGTTTCTTCGAGGCTTTTTACTATTTAGGACGGCAGTCCGAACCTTCGAACGATCCATCGTTCGTGGGGTGTGCTCATTACTTGCCTTAGGACGGCAGTCCGAACCTTTGAGAAAGAATAATTGTGCCACGTTAGATTCCTACGTCACTCCTTGCGTCGTTCCTCTGAATGACAACGCGGTGCGGTTCTTTCTCGTGGGGTGTGCTCATTACTGCCCTAGGACGGCAGTCCGAACCTTTGAGAAAGAATAATTGTGCCGCGTTAGATTCCTACGTCGCTACGCTCCTCTGAATGACATAAGAGTAGTCTTAAGGGTAAGCACTTACAACGCAGAAATAGAATTATGCCCACGAAAAACCTCCTTTCATACACTACTGCGTATAAAAGGAGGTTTTTCCATTCTTTTATATAGTATTTTCAAAGTGATGAAGGGCGATGGATACTGCATTACTTAAATTAAGTGAATCCACACCTTCTCTATGCTTTATCTTAATTGATGTATAGTCTAAAAAGTCATCTGACAGTCCACTAGACTCATTGCCAAATACTAGGCTGTAACGCTCCCCTTCTACAGAAGATACATTCTGCAATGTGGTCGCTCCATTTAACATAAAGGTATAGATATCCCTATCTGGATGTTCTTTCTCATAGTCAGCAAAACTGTCAAAATACTGAAATCTCAGCCTAAATATCTCACCCATTGATGAGCGTATGAGCTTTGGGTTAAACACATCAACTGCTGGTGATATAATGGCTATATCATCAAAGTAAAAGGCTGCTGCTGAGCGCATAATACTTCCTAGATTGCCAAAGTCAGATGGATTTACAAGGACTAAATGCCTTTTATCACCATCCAGTCTTTGTTCAAATTTAGAAAAAAGTCCAACTACTTCAATGCTTTCCTTATCTCTGAGCCTCTCTACTAATTTATTGGCACCAAGTTCAAGCCTTGTATTATTCTCTTTACAAGCAAGCTTTAAATCAGCAAGTTTTTCTCCCTCTAATTTATCACTTGCAAAGACACATCTCGCATATTCTGGAATGCTATGTAGCATATTTATGGTAGGATATGCTCCTAGCGTATAAGAATAATCTAGGCTCTTTTTGTATTTTGCATACTTCATAATCGAAGCCCAGGCTCTGCATTTAATGTTAATGGGTCATCTGAACCCTCTAGGTAATAAGCTGCTGCTCCTATCATGGCAGCATTGTCTGTGCAGTACTCAAATTCTGGATAGTATACGCCTATACCCTCTTCTCTAAGACTGTCAAACATCTCTCTAAGTCTCGTATTGGCTGCAACGCCACCAGCGATTACTATCTTGTCATAGCCATATCTTTTAAGCGCCATTTTACTCTTTTCAAAGACGACTTCAAGGACTGCTTCCTGAAAACTGGCTGCCACGTCATTGGCATCAATGTCATTTCCCTTCATTTTTTCAGAGTTTACATAGTTTAATACAGCAGATTTAATGCCACTAAAACTAAAATCCAAACTGTCCTTCTCCAAATAAACCCTTGGAAACTTTATCTTGCTAGCATCACCTAGCTTTGCAGCCTTGTCAATCTTTGGTCCACCTGGATACTCAAAGTTTAGCGTTCTAGCAACCTTGTCATAGGCTTCTCCTATGGCATCATCCCTTGTTTCACCAACCACTTCTATACTCGTATAATCAAGCATTTTTGCCAAGTAAGTATGACCACCTGATACAACAAGTGCTAAATAAGGTGGTTTTAAATCTTTATAAGTAATCAGTGGTGATGAGAGGTGCCCCAGCATGTGATTGACTGGCACAATTGGCTTATCCAGTGCAAAAGACAGGCCTTTGGCATAATTTACACCCACCAAAAGAGCGCCAACTAAACCTGGTCCATAAGTTACTGCAATCTTATCAATATCATCAAAAGTCTTCTTGGCTTTTTCAAGCGCTTCATCAACAACACTAGATATCTTCATCAGGTGATTTCTAGAAGCGATTTCTGGCACTACGCCACCATAGACTTTATGAATTGGTATTTGAGTTTCTATGATGTTAGATAAAACTTCCCTACCATCTACAACGACAGCAGCAGAAGTCTCATCACAACTTGTTTCAATCGCAAGTATATTCATTAAGTTTTCCCTTCTTATGAAATTATTATACCTTGTACTAATCTATAAAAAACAATCTATCTAAAATTCCACAGCTTGAAACTACTAAATAAACTCCTGCAAATGCTTAGATTCCTAAGTCGCTACGCTCCTCTGAATGACATAAGAGGTAGGCTTTGTATGAAAAGCATTTGCATTAATTCATAGTGTTTCATGACTTCTGAATGTCAGATAGACACTTTAAAATGAAATTAGTATTACTTTTTTACTAGCTTTGCTAGTTCATCTTTGTCAAGGACAACTTCAGTAGCTGATTTGTTTTCAGCTATAATTCTCTCTTTGACTTCTGTTCTTAGTATCTTTACATCGGAAGGCGCGTTAATACCTATTTTGACCCTGCCGTCAAAAGTCTCTAATATTGAAATTTCAATATTATCTCCCAGTATTACTCCTTCACCCTTTTTTCTAGTTAATATTAGCATGCTATCCCCTTATCAAATATGCTATGCTTTAAGTCATAATCCTCATCAAGAACTACCTGTGTTGCTATTCTCTTTTCTACGTTAATCACTATTGGCGACTTGAGGTTTGTCGTAATCCTACTTGTATCACCACTTGGAATAACAATCATTGTAAGCACTTCAATATCTTCAGGCTTATCTGTCTGTAGTAGTTTGATGGAAGAATCACCAATATTAAAATCATAGTCTTCTACAAATAAAAACGGATTGGTCAGTATAAATACAACGTTTTCATCCTCCACTGACTGAAGCCATAAAAATGGGAATTCATCCGTAATTGCGCCTACTAAAATATACTTTGTCAAATTTTCAAAGCCTAGTATTGGCTCTGGAAAAGTGATAATTTCACCTTCATTGTATTCCACTTCACCAATGTAACTGGTCTGTAACTTCATCTTTAAAGTCTCCTTTATCATTATACGCCTTTTTGTTCTAAGGTAAAATACTAATTTTAAATAAAGTTTTTGTCTAAGATTCCACGCGTTGAAATGCTATAAGTTATTTCAAATGCTTAGATTCCTACGTCACTATTACGCTTCGAAACAAGTCATGACCCACGAGCGATGAATCGCTCGAAGGTTCGCGCTGCCGCTCACAATAGAATTTAATAAAAATAAATATATTTACAAGCGAGCTTGATATATATTTATATCATTAAATTCTGCTCCTTACTTGGCGTTCGAAAATGACATTTTAGGTTAGCTCTGCAAGAAAAGCATTTGTGTTAAAAAATATAAGTTTTAAACTTTAACATCAACAACTGATATATCTACTCGTCCATAATCGCTAATATGGTAATCAATACTAGCAGGCGAGAAATTAATCGTCGGCATCTTGTAAGGTGTATTATTATGTACTTTACCCTCTACAAGATTAGTATCGACACGTCCCTCTATAACATTAATAGTTGGTCTGCTTGTTGGCATAAATTTAATATTTGTATCATAGACATATTGCCCAAATCGGTTGTCCTCAGCCTGATCAATAATGGGATCTCCACCATGGTGTATATTGGCAAGCTCATTGCCCTGCTGAACCATTTTCCCTATTGCCTGAATTCCAGCATTTTCAGCATAAACAGCAATTTCTTCCATGAGCTGACCATGGGATTTTAATCCACATTCAGAAAAGCACTGGGATTGGTCAATTTCAACCTTTGCCTGTGTTGTCTTCATTTCAAGTAGTGGAAGGTCTGCTCTCATATCCAGCTTAATCAAATCTCCTGAATCAATCTGCAATTTAGAATTGTTGATATTCATATTTAACTTTACAGGGCTAGTATGAATATTCAGTGCTTTATTAATCATCTGTTACTACCTCAGAAAATCTACAAGAGAAGGCTGTATAATCTTTGAACTAATAGAAAGCGACGCTTTATACACAGCATCAAACTGTTTAAATTCAAGAATTGCCTTCTGCATATCAACACCACCAACATTGGTTAAGGTCTCTATAAAGGACAGATTGTCATCTTCATTTCTACTCTCTATGAGCTTTACTCTATTGTATTTTGCACCTATACTTGCTCTGACAGCTAGTATCCTGTCTTCATGGGCACTTAGCTTATCTAAAAATGCTGTAATTGCGTCATTGTCAGCATTTAACAGTGCAGCTGAGTACTCCTTTAATTCCTTGATTAAGCTAGGTGTCTTTGTAACAACTGGCTCTACCTTAATGGACGGTTTTTCACCAATAGGTGTATTCGCTGTTTCAAGTTTAATATGCCCACCACTAATACTTGCAGTAATTCTGCCAGCACCAAAAGAAGAACCTATGGCATTTTGAAGAGCTGCTGTATAAGTAGCTACATCATTAATCACTGCTGCATCGTCGATGTCAACTCTTTTTCTAATACCATTGAGAGTTACATAAATAGGAGTGCTTTTAAGTTCATCAAGATGGTTTAAAACATAGGCATCATTAAGTGGAAAACTCGAAAATTCAACACTAGCCTCAGACACATTATTTCCAGCCTTAAAGCTAGGGTTATAGCCTGTTACACCACCTGTAAATGTCATTGTATTTGCACCAAAGTTCTTCTCTTTGATGACAAGAGAGCCAGACTGGTCAAAGAATACGTCTGCCACATCTGAAAGACTTCCAGTAGCAGGTGCTTGAGCCTGAGCACTTCTAAACTGCTTTAAAACATCTGCCTTTTTAAGATCAAACCCATTTCCTGTCATCGTACTTGTATCTACTTTATAATCTACACCATTAACAGTCGCGACAAAATTGGCAGACCTATAATCAGACTGTGGTCCATCTAAGATAAAACTTCCCCTTAAAATACTCTTCTTAGCGGATATGCCTTCAGTGGTTGAAGCTGTCTTATAAGTTGTTGTTGCATCTACTTGCTCTACAGCCTCTGCTGGATTAATTGCCCTTATCACTAAATTATCGTTCTTGTCAAAATAGACCTTTGCCACATCATCCAGTCTAGAGCCTGCATTTAAGGCGTTCTTGAAAGCTGAAAGTACTGTATCTCTATTTAGTGGAACTGAACTTCCATCTAACAGTGACTCATTCACTTCAAACTCAACACCATTTATGCTTATATTTAAATCTTCACTACTGTGGTCAATATCTAAGGCAAATTTTCCCTGCACTGAAGAAATCCCCTCTGGATAATTGCTACCAGCAGTATTGGTATACATGTTTTGATACACGCCACCATCAACAACAGAGCCAAATATATCTAAGCCATTGGTCGACGTTTCAATGAGCTCCCTCTGACCAACAAAAACTCTCATCTGCTGTGGTGACATAATATCGGTATCTGTAATATCTATATTGTAGTTTCCGTCATTATCAAGGAGCTTTCTATCACTTTTAAAGCCTGAAAAAATATACTTTCCTGCAAAGTTAAAGTTCCCTGACTTAATGAGAGAGTCGATTATTTCCACGACTTCAGAGTTGATTTTTTCAAGGTCATCAGGAGTTGCTGTAGCTGTATTGGCTGCTTGAACACCTAGGGACTTAAGTCTCTTCACCATGTCCTGAATACCATCAATTGTATTCTCTGTCACTTCATAAAAACTAACAGCATCTTGCGTATTTAACGTATACTGCTCATTGTCCATGATATTAGTCTTTAGTCTCATCATCTTGCCCACTGCAACAGGGTCATCAGATGGCCTATGCACCCTGTAACCATCAGCATACTCGTTGAACTTTGAGACATTCTTTAAGTTATTTGTCAAGTTGTAGAGCATGTTGTTGGTCATCATTTTATTCGTAATTCTCATTATTAACTCCCTTACAATCCGACTCTACCCAACCTATTTATAATCCTATCTAGTATCTCATCCATTGTTGTCAGCATCCTAGCATTGGCATTGTACGTGTGTTGAAACTTAATCATCATTGTTGCCTCTTCATCCAGTGATACACCCATGATAGACTGTCTCTTATTCTCTATACCTACAATCATTTTTTCTTCATTAGCTGACATTCTCTTTGCTTCTGATGAGTCAACACCAAGGTTGGCAATTAAACTATTGACATAGTCATCTGCTGAACCCCAAGCAAATAGGTTTTCATTGAACTTCAAATTAATCATCTCATTGATATTGCTGCCATCACTGATATCATCTTTATTTTTGGCTGCAGCAAACTTATTGGCATCCAAATCCAAATCTCTAGCTAAGGTAATCTCATTAGCCTTTACCCTATCCACGATATAATACCTACCATCAGACAAGTACTTAATCGACTTGTTGCTATAATCTGGGTTGTTGCTAATAATATCCTTAATATTTTTAGATATAATCTTGTTGTTTTCAAAATCTGTATTTTGTGGGTCTACACCATTTATCACTTCTGCTGTGACATCAATAGGAGCTCCACCATCTAATCCTCTATCCAGTAAAAAATCATCATACTCTTTTGATGACATGCCCCTTTGTGTAAAGAACATAAGACCTTGATTGCCATCTAGGTCATACCCATCTACGTGAATTTTATTAATCTCTGAGGATACCCTATCAACAAATAGATTCAACCTGTCTTTGTAGTATGGAATCCCCTTCGAATTGCCATCAATATCATCTCTAAAATCAAGTAACGCCCTAAGCTCCCCAGCTGAAGTCCTAAACTTCGCTCCTGACTTCCACTTTAAGTCTATTAGTCCACTTACATCATCAGGATTCTTAGGGTCTCTTCGTGGAGTGACTTCTATTTGGTCATAATTATAGTGAGAAACTAGTGGTTTACCATTAATCATTACTGTAAAGTGTTTCTGATAGTCTTCAAATGTCTGAATTTTTACCAGCTGACTGAGTTTATCTAAGACTAGGTTTCTCTGATCCCTTAGGTCATTGGACTTTCCACCATTGAGCTCTGTCAAGAAAATGTTTTTGTTTAAATCCCTTATTTGAACAGCATAGCTATTTATCAGACTGACATCCGTATTAACCTGAAAGTCTATCTCCCCTTGAAGAGCGTCTAGCCTATTGTACATAGACTTGACATTTTCAGTAAAAGCTATTGATTTTTCCCTTACAAGTGCCCTTGTTGTCAAGTTTTCAGGATTCTTGCTCAACGCTTGAAGCGCTGAAAAGAACTCGTTGACAGTCTTGTTGATACCCACGTCACTTGGCTCATTAAAAATCTGCTCTACTTGACTAAGCCCTTCGTATTTCAAGTCCCACTGCCCTTTAAACGTTGTCTCTTCTCTGTACTTTAAATCATAAAATGCTTCTCTAATCTGAATTACAGCTTCAGAATCAACACCAGTTCCAAGTGTTCCCTGTATACCTGGTAGTATTTGCGGAATTTCAGCATGAGTATCTAGCCTCTGTCTAGAATAACCAGGTGTATTGGCATTCGATATGTTGTGCGATACAACTTGAAGTGCTCTCTGCGCCACAAATAAACCAGATGAAGCAATATGTATGCCAAAAAATGTTGAACCCATAACTCACCTATACCTTTGCATCAAAAATGTTGTTGTCTACTTTTACTTTTCTATCTGTTCTGTTCTTATCATAACCAAAGTCTTCTTCACTGAGACTTCTTGCGATTTCCATTGTGTAGTTTATATAGTCAATACTCTGATTTATCAGCATATTATTTAGCTGATTTACCTCTTTTACTTCCATTGTAACTGCATAGAGTTTATCGCGTTCATTCTTTAATTTCTTTGCCTCTTCCTTAGAAATAACCTTTAAAATATCATCTATCGTATTAACTTTTCGAATCCCCTTAACGCGACAAAAACCATCGATTACCTCAGCTCTATGCTCTTCAAGGTGAACGATGGTCTTAACAAATCCTTGTTCTTTCTTTGTGATGGCTTCCAGTGCCTCCACATCGTTGTTTGTTATGATTTTACTTTTTTTCTCCTCAATTGACTTGAGTTCTCTGTATAGGTCATGCTCTTTTGCCATGATTTCAAGTAAGTCTTCAAAATAATTATTCATATTGAAGACCTACCATTCAATCATTTTTTCAGCAATATCCATGGCAGATACATGATATGTGCCATTGTCTATCGCTTCTTTTATCGCTGAAATCTTTTCAGTCCTAACATCAGGCAAACCCTTCATAGCTGTAGAAGCTAAGTTCACATCCTTTGCAGATGATGATATATCTATTTTGTCTGAGTTAAGTCTAGGTGATTTAGCTATTTGAGCCTTCCCTGCCTTTTTCCCATATGTCTTCATTGTCTTAGATATTTGGGGAGTATAATTAATCTTCATGACAACCTCCTATCTCTTTCATTAATTCTATCGACGTGTTTTAAAAATACTTTAACTATTTTATAACTATTTTATTTATTTTTTTTGCTTCTAAAAATAGTGATCCCAGAAACCCTTATTCCACCTTCTTGTAACACTCTTGCCGCTTCTTCCATCGTAGCTCCTGTTGTATAGATATCGTCTATCAGTAATAGTTTTTTCGGCTTATTTTCAGAAATCTTTAGGACAAAAGAATTATTTATTTCCTTTAATCGTTCACTTCGAGTCAACAGTGTTTGAGATTTCTTATGATGCGCTCTCTCAAGGATATCCCATAGAGGCACATCAAGTGCTGATGCTACATGACGAACGATTTCATATATATGATCAAAACCCCTCTCACGTATCCGCTTCTTTGTTGATGGAATACAGGCTATGCCATCAAAGTCAAAGTCTGAATACCTAACTATTATACCATCTAAAAGCAATTTTGCATAGAATACAGCAAAAAATTTATCATGATTATATTTGTACTTATGAATATTCTTCCTAGAACAATCATCCATGAGGTATAGTGAATAAAACTCATCCATATAGCTATCGTACATAATGCAGTCATTGCAGACTATCTGCATGCTAGACTTCATGGGGTAGGAACATACTTCACAGCCATGCTCTATAGGGATAAGTTCTGAGCTACACTCATTACATAAGTATTTCTCTTTTACAGCCTCAATGCTTTTACCACAGTAAAGACATTCTTCATAAAATGGAAATACAATATCAAGCAAGGTATCAAAGTAAACTTTAATCTTCTTCATCATGACTGAGCCTCTCACGCAAAGATGTATTTCGCTGATTGTTGTTTTCTGACTGATATGCCCTTTCAAAGTAAAATTCATTGCCCACTAGGACGAACATCTTCTTTGCCCTAGTAATTGCTGTATATATTAGGTTATTTGACTCCATAAATGAACCCATATCATAACTAGGCATGACAACGACATCAAACTCATTGCCCTGTGACTTATGCACTGTCATGGCATAAGCCAAAGTGAGCTCACTGATCTCTGCCCTACCATAGGTCACAAGTTTTTCCTCATTGTAATTTACAACAATACCCTGATTGCTAGCTTCTACTATAGTGCCAATTTCACCATTAAACACACCTTCGCTATCTTCTCCATTTTTGAGATTTGTCCACGATAAGTTGTAATTATTCTTTATCTGCATGACTTTATCGCCCTTGGCATACTTCTCAAAAAACTTAAAATCAGCATTTTTATTGAGTACAGATTGAAGGTGGACATTCAAATTTTCTGTTCCTAATAAGCCCTTCTTTTTAGGACTGAGTACAGATATTGATGTCATGGAATCATAGCCAAACTTCTTAGGTATTCTAGAATATACAAGTTCTACAACTCTTTTTAAAGAAGCTGCATCTCCTGATGTTTTAAACAGATAAAAATCGCCACCATCTGCATTGTATTCCAGTTCCTCTCTTTTAAGAACTCTGTGAGCATTGCTGATAATCTTGCTGTCATTGTTTTGTCTGTGAATACCTGTCAGCCTACCTACATTAAACACACCTGAAGAAATAATATCCAAAAATGGTGCCCCAGCACCTACTGGAGGAAGCTGATTTGGATCTCCTATCAACACTAATTTAGTCCCTGTCTTTATGGCTTTTAAAAGTCTGGAAAACAGGACAACATCTATCATAGATGCCTCATCAATAAATAAGACCTCTTCCTCAATGGGATTTTTGCTATCCCTTCCATAAAAGAGGGCATTGGATTCTTCATCAAACTTCACTTCAAGCAGTCTATGTATTGTTGAAGCAGTCTCACCTGTCAAATCCGTCATCCTTGCAGCAGCTCTTCCAGTTGGGGCAGCAAGTCTATAGCTTAGACCTGCTAGATATACCCTCTTTATGAGTTCATTTAATATCGTTGTCTTACCACTGCCTGCAGCACCAGTCAGCACAAAGACCGCTTCATCAAAGGCAATGTCAAGAGCATGTTCTTGGTCCTCACTGAGTAGAACATCTGTCTTTAAATTGCCAGTGTGCTTTACGTCATAATTGACAGCATTTATCCTTGACAATTCTTCTGCTATCAAGGTCTCACAGTCATATAAACTGTAGAGATAAATCCTATCTTCCTCTTCCTCAAACTGCTCAATGTGAATATACCCTGAAATGACAAGCCTTACAAGGGCTTCATCAATACTGTCATTCAGTACACTCTCACTCTCAAAAACAAATCTTTCCCTAGAGAGCACTCTACGGATAAGTACATTTTTTGCAATATAAGTATCCCCACTATATGTCGAATAATAATTTAATTCATGTAGTATAATGGCAGCAATTCGGTCTATAGAATTCCTTTCAATCCCATTTTTTAGAGCAATCTCATCAATTTTATTAAATCCTATACTTGGGACTGCTCTCAGTGCTTCATAAGGCGTCTCTCGTATTACATTTTCTGCATTATCAGAAAATGATGAGTACAAACTCTCAGCTTGGGCAAGGCTAAACCCAAATTTACTCAGCGCAAACAGTGTATCACTTCTCTCAAGATGACCCTTTGCAGACTCTATAATCTTTGCCAGTGATTTCTTTCCAATCCCCTGCACTTCAGAAAGCCTAGATATGTCATTTTTTATAATGTCAAGAGTGTCAGTCCCAAAGGTGTCTACAATTCTTTCAGCTGTTTTTTCTCCAATTCCGCGAAAGGCTCCAGAACACAAGAATCGTACGATATCCTCTTCATCAGCCTTATCTGCAATTCTAAAAGAATTACAAGAAAACTGAAACCCGTACTTTTGATGCACTGTTTCAGTTACGTCAAACTCATAAACTCCATGCTCATACAGTAATGGCATATTGCCACTGATAATGTATTCATCTCCATCTACTGATATAGAAGCTACCTTAAAACTACTTGTATCTGATTCAAATACAATTCGCTCTACACTACCTGTTATCTTCAAGCCTTACCCCTCTTTCTAGTACATGTATATAATACATCATTCTGCGAGCTATCTCAACAAGAAAAAAGAGCTGTTGCAATCAAAATATTACACCAGCTCAAAAGAATATCTATTTTTCACTATCTAGCAAGATAGTCTAATAACCTTGTGATAACAGCAGAAAACTCTGCTCTACTAGCAGCACCTTTAGGGTCAAACAATCCATTTCCCCTTCCCTTTAAAATACCATTATCAATACAAAAGGCAACAGCTACTCTACTGTATTCTTTAATTTCTTCACGGTCAGTAAATGTTCTCAAAAGAATTAAATCCGATGCTTCCACATCCTTAACTTTTGTCGTAAATCGATATACCATTGTGGCAAGCTGTTCTCTAGTAATTGAATCAGTAGGGCCAAAGGCTCTGTGACCATAACCGTTTACAATGCCCCTATCTACTGCCCAATCAACTGCATCTGCATAATATGAATTTGCTACTACGTCTTGGAATTTTCTTGGTATACTAGTTATCATGTCATTATTTGATAATCGGTAAAAAACGGTTGCAGCCATAGCTCTATTTATTGGTATATCAGGGCTAAAAGTAAGTGGATTTTCGCTGGTACCCATGAGTATGTTGTTTGACCTTAAATACATTACATAATAGCTATACCATGAGCGATTAGACACGTCAACAAAGTGCTTATCCACCTTAAGAACATATCCTAAATCAGATTCATCATCTAGGGTTATCACTGTATCAGCAATGACATTCAGTGTTATTCTTTCACCTATGTGAACTACAATACTACCATCTTTAGAGGAAATGATATCTCCTGATTCTTCAATAACTGTCCCCTCTAACAAATCAAGGCTAACATAGTCATTTAATTTTAAATCAATAACTGGTGTTTCTCCAATTCTGATGCTTCCAGTATCTGATACTTCTGCATCTACTGGAATTTCACCTATAATGTCATTGACTGCTCCACCAAGTGGAGTGCCCTCATCAGATATAAGCACAATACCATCATCTCCTATGATTTCAGTATTGACAGTATCAACAATTTGACTTGCACCACCATAATTAAAACCAATTTCACCTAACTTATAATTTAACTCTGTATCATTTAAACCTCTGCAAAAAGATTCAGGTCTCATAAAAATTTTATAGCTACCCATAGATAAATCATTAGCTACTGTAAAATCAATATTAAATCCTGCACCAGCAAAATTTTCTGTCATATTTCCACCATTGTGTTTGAGGTACACTGTCAAAGTAGTATCTGTTTTTTGCGCTGACTCTAAATCATAGTCAGAATTTGTAATGTCAATACTACTAAGGATTGGCTTTATCTCCTTTGGAAACTGAATCTTATACAAATATTTAGAACCATAATCTACAGCGCCTCTATAGTTCATTGATGTGCATTTAAGCTGTATTTTACCACCTTGGCTAAAATATCCACGACGAAATTCTAGTTTAAACTCACCATCATACTGAAACGCATGAGAAGCATCTATCAATGCCAGCGAACTAATAAATAACGCAATAACAAGCACAAAAAAGGTGTTTTTTTTCATACCCTACCCCCTAAATGAAACCTTATAAACCACTTTGTTCTGTAATAATCAAACAAAACACTGGTAATATTATACCATTTTTTTCACATATTACAAGTGTAGAACATATAAAAAAACTGGCTTTCAAGTGTTTTTCTCAAAAACCAGTTTTTCTATAGCAATATATTATTTAGCAAAATAATTAATTAGTCTATTTATTACAACTGCAACTTCAGCTCTTGTAGCCTCACCCCTTGGGTCAAACTCTCCACTTGTTCTACCATGTAGAATGCCATTTTGAACACAGAATTCAATAGCCTTTTTGCTGTATAAACTAATATCTTCACTATCAGAGAATACGTTTTCTAAATTGACATTGCTTTCTGAGGTTTTACCACTTAAAGTTGCAAATCTATATACCATAGCAGCAAGTTGCTCTCTACTAACTGCATCTGTTGTACCAAACTTGCCAGAGCTATAGCCATTTACAATGCCATTTTTACTAGCCCAATTAACAGCATCTCCATAGTAAGCCTTATCATCAACATCAGAGTAACTCTTGTCAGGTTCTTTACTTTGCTCTTTTTCTTTTGTCATCCTGTGAAGAACGGTGACAATCATTGCTCTATTCATAGGCATTTTTGGGCTAAATTTAGGCGGATTTTCACTTGTACCTTTAAACAACTGGTGTGCTCTTGATGATACAGCATCTTCCTCATACCATGAGTCACTTGGTACATCCTCATACACATTTTCAGACTGTACAACATAACCAAGTGGAGCACTATCATCAAGTTTAATCTCTGTACCACTTAACAAGTTAAGTTCTACATCAGAACCCAGTGTTACCTCTGCCTCACCATCTTCTGGTATTATCACTAAACCATCAGATTCTATCACAGTCTGTGATGGTAAGTCCACTACTGTATTTTCAGCTAATTTTACTTCTTTCAAGCCTTCTTGACCAACAGTTATCTTTCCATCTTCAGCAATCTCTGTTCCAGCAGGCAACTCTGTCTCTATACCATCACCTAAACTTGCAAGAGCTACTTCATCCTCTGGAATAATCACTACTCCATCATCATTAGCTTCTAAGTTATCAGGTATTTCAACAGTTACAACTGAATCTTCACTTTGACTTTCTTTAGTCTCTTCCTCTTTAGAACTAGAGTCATCACTTTCTGATATATATTCTCTGATGACAAGTTCACCAACGCCAAACTCAAATTCATAGTTTGGATTACCTGTAAATTCAGTATTTGATCCATAATTTACTACATAAGTTCCATCTTTCGATGTATTTTCAATAACTGTTTGACCATCCTTTGTCGTAACTTCATAGTATATTTCTGCCTCAATTTCATCGCCCTCAACAAGTCCTTCATATATTGTCTTAAACTCAGGCATTGCATCACCCTCTGTTATGGTATGAGAGCTAGGCTTTATAGTGAGCTTTTTCCTGTTGATATTAAATGTCTTTTCTAAGCTACCAACGTATTCCTTATTATCTTTTGGCACAGAAACGACTAGTTTATAGGCGCCTGCATTTACTGGAGCTTCTTCACTATCATACCCTCTACCATCTGTAGAAATATATTTCACCAAATAGTCACCTGTGTAACCATTATTGTTAGTAGGAGCTCCTTCAAAGCTTATCGCCTTGCCATCGTACTCTTTATCTGCTATGCTTATTCCTTCAATAGCTACCTCTGTTCTATCAACTGCTTTAAACTCTATAACGACATCAAAATCATTATAATTTTTAGCGCCAGCTACAATAACTGCTTTATCTGTAGTATCAGCACTTACTGATTTGATATTAAATGTTAGCATCTTCTTTTCATTATCAAAGACTACATTATTTAGGATAGCATGCTGAGAATCTTTTAATATCTTAAACTCAAATCCACTTAGTGTATCTACAATATCAAGCTTCGACAAATCATAAGTAAATACTTCGTCTGACGCTTCATAATTACTCTGTACTGTTTCACTATATGAAGAAGCATCTCTATCTGCTTTGTGAACTATTGGAACTATCGTAGCTTCAAGTGATTCAAACAAGTTTGAATTATCACTTGGCGTAAATGTAGCAGTATATGATTGGGCATTATCTACTTCAAGTATGTCATCTGAAGGCTCAAAGTGCCAAGTCCCTTCTACTACTTCATCTGTTGCACCTTTAACATAAACATCTGAATCAAAAAAATGTGCTTCACTTAATTGTTGCCCATAAAAAAGCTCTGCTCCAAGGTTAACAGGTTCTAATAAAACAGCCTTTGATACAGGTCCTGTCTCCATACTTTCAAGTTCCGCTTGATAGCATTCAAGAGCATTAATCTCAACTTTTATACTCTTGCCAAAATCATCAGCTTTTACTCTGTACGTATTATCAGTTGATTCTTGAACTACTTGATCACCAACATACCATTTATAGATAACTCCAATCTCATTTTCATCAAATCCCTCATTTGTAATACCATGCTCTGCCACCAATGTCTGGAATACTGTAGGCGAATCAGCATTTTCTCCTGTAAGATGCTTAATTGTAGGTTCTCCTTGTAGTGTACTTACCACAAGGATCTCCCTCTCTTTACCATCACAAGGAACAGGAAGATACACAGAGTCTTCATCACTAAAACCTTCTTTACTAATAATATGATTTATAGCAACATCAAACTTGCCAGCCCTACCATTTGAGCTCTTTGCTACTAACTTAATAAACCTGCCTTTTCCATAAGGATTTTCCTCTTTAAAAAACGATTTATCTAATACAGTTCTAAAAACTAATGTATAAGTGCCATCTCCATTATCGTGTTTACCAAATGGTATATAATCTACAGCAGAATCAGAACTCTCTATCTTTTCTATAGTTAGGTTATCATCAACAACTAAATCAATAAATAGTTCTGTCGAATAGACAGGAATACTATCATTAGGTGAAGTAGTAGACCACAGATATATATTAACTGTCTCGTTATCAGTCATCAAGTTATTATCTGTGTCTAAGTCTACATCTCTTAAAAACTCCACTTGAGCAGCATCACCAATTACAGTCACTCCACTAGCATTCAATATGTCATAGTTGCGTTTTGATTCAAAAAATAATCTAGGAGAGAACTCTGTCATAAAATAACCAGATGTATCAGAATTAAAAGGCAAGCCTCCATACCTATAACCCCTATATGTAATTGTATCATTATATATTTTCACTACTTCATCTTTATCATCTTCAGAGTAGATACCTTTATATTCCAAATCAAAATCTGGCATAGGATCATGCAACGCTATACTGTGATCAACAGGTTTTACAAATACCGCTTTCTTGCCTATTGTGAATGGCATTGCCTTCTTTCCGATGTACTGTCCACTATCATCAGTAAAAGTAACTTCTAATGCGTAAGTACCAGCATCTTTTGGTGCATCTTCACTAACATACTCTTCTTCACCAAGCGAAATATAACGATACGAATAAGTTCCCTCTATATTTTTAGAGTTTTGAGGTGTTCCAGTATATGAAATAGGGCTTTTATCATAGATTTTATCTTCTACACGTATACCTTCTATATCCACAATTTCTTTGTTTATAGGGGTCAAAATCAAAAGTACATCAAAATCTTCAAAATTACGTGAACTTGCTGTAATTTTGATAATTGGTTTTTTCCCAAGAGGTACAGCTTTTAAGTTAAACTGAAGTTTATTTGTATTATGGTTTATACTCGCATTTTCGATATAATCCTGACCATCACCAAGCAACTCTGGATTTGAAAAATAAATATCTTCTAATCCTGAAACACCTTCTATACAAGACAGATCATAAATATAAGCATCTACTTGTTTATTGGCTTCTATCTTCACCTCAGTACTACTTGCTTCACTTCGCTCAGCCTTAAATACCTCTAGAGGTATTTGGGTAACCAGCCTATTTTGATAATAATCTGACTCCTCTTTTGTTTTAAATATAGCCCAATAATCTGATTTTGGTTGATTTCCTGCAGATGGAACAGCATTTGGATTCATTATTTGCCATGTTCCTTCAACAGGGTTATCATCAGCTTGAACTTTTACTACAACAGAATCTTCAGCTACAATACTAGCCTCAGCTAATGTTTTACCATAAGTTAGCTGATATCTATACCCAGAAGCACTTTCAAGATAAAGCATCGACTTCTCTGTCTCTATCGTTTCAGTTTCAATTGTTCCTGCGTAGTCAACATAACTAATTTCAACTCTTATTTTTTTGCCAATGTCCTCTCTTCTCACATCATAAGATATGTCAGAAGCATCTGCAACCAACTCATCTCCTACATACCACATAAAATTAACTTTTTCTTGCTCTTCCAAATCATCGTAATATTCCATTGGTGTTGACTCTCTCCCATCAGGATGCACAATAGAATAAACAGCGCGTATAGTCATACCATAAGACGGCCCTATATAATTTTTTGAAGCATTATCATCTATTATAGCCACAGCTCCAGCTATAGCTTTTCTTCTTATTAATCTACTTGGCTGAGATTCCAATGTACCAATATATTTATTAGGAACACTTACTTCAACTGATATTCTCTTTCCAACATTTTCTGGTGTGAGAACATATTGATTAGTAGTGGCATTTTCAATTACTTGCTCATTAGAATACCAAGTATAGATGATAGGAGAATCTTCATCCCAATTTTCATTATCTATGTTCACTTCTGCCTCTAATGTGTCTCCTAATTTAAAGGCAAGATCAGAATTATCTGACAAGCTATTTACAGTTACATGACCACGTATTCGAGATATTACCTGACCATCTGACGAATATTCCTGATTCAAATACAACTCTTCAAAGCTATTGTTATAAAAATACTGATTTACACCATTTATACGTGGCATATTTTCAGCATTAAAACCACCAAATAGATAGTTATTCTTTGCTTTCATACTTATAAAAACACGATGACTGTAATTTGCTTTAAATACATCTCCTTCTTTATACATATGTTCTGCACCATCAGCTCCATTACCTATCCAAACTAAATCTGCCTTGTACTTATCAGTATCAATAACAAATACAGGATTCTCACCTGCCACAGGATTTGGAATAGTAAGAGTTACATCATCAATTCTATTACTGTATTCATCTCCTATAAAAATTGTCTTTTGACTATTAATATTAACATCAACACGAGATAAACCATAAGCTCCTATCGAAGAAGTTTGATCAGCGACAAATACCTCTGCCACTTGATTTTCAACGCCCTCAACAGGAGTACATTCTAAATCAAAACCAACTTCCTTCAATGGTTCTACACTTGGATCTTTGATGGTAAGCGTAATTATTTCATATCCAAATAGATCATTTATTTTATTTATTTCAGCAGATACATCATATTCATCACTTAACGAAGTCAGCTTTCCATATTTAAGATATGGACTTAATGGCACTGCAAGGACTAATTTTCTCAAGTACCCTTTATGCTTTTGATTTATTTTTGCTTGAAAATGAGCAGTCCCATCCACTGATACACTATCCTCTAAAAAACCATATGTCAAAACTGCATAGTCTGGATACATGGGCGCAGGCGCCGCAAATGATATCATTGGCATACCACTGAGTAACAGTGAAAACACCAAAACAAAAGCCATTATTTTTCTTTTCATAAACTCCTCCTAGCTTTTATAGAACACAATAAAATTCGCATTAACCAACCACCCTTTTTAAAAGCTAATACAAATAATTAAATATCACACCTACATTATAACATTTTTTTCACATATTACAAGAAAAGAAAAAATAAAAACCTAACCCACTCAAAAAGACTATGGGTTGCTTTAGCGTCAAAGACTGGCTAAATAATAGTTTTAATACATAAACAAGTTGTTGAATATAAACATCAGTAAAAAGCAATAAGTAACCGTTTTAGAAAACTTTAAAATTTTTTTGTAAATCTATATACCAGACACCTTTAGCAACGTTTCAACAATTAGACCAAGTAATAAGCAACAACCCACCGTAGATTCCTACGTCGCTTCGCTCCTCTGAATGACACGGTGGGAACAACATTACCCCAAAAATAGACCCACACCCACTCAAAAAGACTATCTTTGGGTTGCTTTAGCGTCAAAGACTGGCTAAATAATAGTTTTAATACATAAACAAGTTGTTGAATATAAACATCAGTA